>ERZ780168.1491-NODE-1491-length-24011-cov-4.643847_pt1 | contig 24011 bp, 18 predicted proteins | sample MGYA00510981_ERZ780168 | MGnify/ENA primary metagenome ERZ780168 (study PRJEB29588, sample SAMEA2158769) | human gut metagenome | biome: human gut; feature: human-associated habitat; material: faeces | place: Denmark | collected 2008/2010 ...
TGGGCAACACCCTGATCGTTGTCGAGCACGACGAGGACACCATGCGCGCCGCCGACTGGATAGTCGACATCGGCCCCGGCGCGGGAGTCCACGGCGGCGAGGTCATCTACAGCGGCGAAGTCAGCGGGCTGCTGAAATGCAAGAATTCCATAACCGGACAGTACCTTTCCGGAAAGCTGAAGATACCTGTGCCGGAAAAGCGCCGTAAGCCGTCGGATAAGTGGCTGCACGTTATCGGAGCGGCCGAAAACAACCTCCGCAATATCAACGTAGACGTGCCGCTCGGTATATTCACCTGTGTTACCGGAGTTTCCGGAAGCGGCAAAAGCTCTCTTGTCAACGAGATAATCTACAAGCACCTCGTTGCAAAGCTGAACCGAGCACGCACCCGCCCGGGCAGGTTCACTGATATGACAGGCTCCGAATACCTCGACAAGGTGATAATGATAGACCAGTCGCCGATAGGGCGCACCCCGCGGAGCAATCCCGCGACCTACACCGGCGTGTTCAACGATATCCGCGACCTGTTCTCCCAGACAAACGAAGCGAAGGCGAAGGGCTACGGACCGGGGAGATTCTCGTTCAACATCAAGGGCGGCCGCTGCGAGGCGTGCGAAGGCGACGGAATCATCAAGATAGAAATGCACTTCCTGCCGGACGTGTTCGTACCCTGCGAGGTCTGCAAGGGGCACCGCTACAACCGCGAGACCCTGGAGGTCCGCTACAAGGGAAAGAACATCTTCGAGGTACTCGACATGACCGTCTCCGAGGGCGTGGAGTTCTTCGCGAATATTCCGAAGATATACAACAAGCTCAAGACCCTTGAGGAAGTCGGGCTGGGATATATCAAGATAGGTCAGAGCAGCACGACGCTTTCCGGCGGCGAAGCTCAGCGAATAAAGCTTGCGGCGGAGCTTGCAAAGCGCTCCACCGGAAAGACGATATATATTCTTGACGAGCCGACCACGGGACTTCACACTGCTGACGTCCGCAAGCTCATTGAGATACTCCAGAAGCTGACCGACGGCGGAAACACCGTGCTGGTTATCGAGCACAACCTCGACGTGATAAAGACCGCGGATTACCTCATTGACATGGGACCCGAAGGCGGCAGCGGCGGAGGAACCGTCATTGCGTCCGGAACCCCCGAGGAGGTCGCGGCAAACCCGGTAAGCTACACCGGCGCGTATCTCAAGAAACTCTTATAAAACAAGATCCCTCTCCAGCCCGGAGAGGGATTTTTAAGCTAATTCTGTCAGGAATCATGCAAGTTCGCTCATCACGATATTCTTTATCCGTCTGGCGAGGCCGCCGGTTCTTCCAACGCCCGCCTGCTGCGTACCGAAAAGCAGCGTGATACCGTGGGCAGGCTCATTTGAGAAGAACGTACCGAGCCAGCCGTCCCAGCCGTACTCTCCCCTTGTCGCAAACAGCGTAGTCATGCTCTCATCGTCGCACACGCGCATAAGGTTGCCGTAGGTGTAGCCGCGCATCCAGCCCCAGCCGTCCTCAAGCTGATGTTTCTGGTTCGGCTTGAGACCTCCGTGGGTCAGGAACCAGACGGACTCCGGCTTTAATACCTGCCTGCCATTAAAGCTGCCTTTGTTCATCAGCATTCCGGCAAATTTTGCGTAGTCGTCCAGCGTGGAGCAAAGCCCCGCGCCTCCGGACTGAAACGACGGAATAATATCGCGGTCGTAAGCCAGACCGAGGTGATTCGTGCGAAGCTCGTACAGCCCGTTTTCGGAATAATCGTACACCTTAGCCAGCCGCTTGGACTTTTCCGCAGGCACCCAGAAGTCGGTGTCCTTCATACCCAGCGGCTGGAAAAACTCAGAAATGAGATAGTCCCGGAAGCTAATTCCGCTGACTTTCTCGATCACCGCGCCTAGGACGTCAGCAGAAGCGCCGTACATGAACCTTTCGCCAGGCTCAAAGCAAAGCTCTCCCTCAGACATCTTCCGCGCGAATTCAGCCGTTGTGACCGGCGAATCGGAATACAGCTTCTGCTCAATCTCCCAGAAAACCGCGCCGCTGTGCTTTCCACCCTCGCTGTCCTCGCAGGGATACGGTATACCGGAGGTCATATTCAGCAGGTCGCCGACTGTGATATGCTTGTGCGCCGGGACGCGCTCCCCATTGCGCCGCACATACGATACGGCGTATTCGGGCAGGTAGTCCGAAAGCCAGGCGCCCGCGTCGAGTTTCCCCTTTTCCATGAGCGACACTGCGGCAGCAGCGGTTATCGGCTTGGGAATACAGCCGAAAAATTGTGTCGCGCTCAATGGGAAGGCGGTTTTCGATGTCGCGCATTCCGTAGCCGCAGTATGCCGATTCTTTGCCGTCCTTGATAACCAGGACATTTGCACCGGCTGTGTCGCCGTTATGTACCGCTTCCTCAATAGTGGCAAGTATTTTTTTCTCCATGATACGATAACTCCTTTACGATTTGATCTCTCTGCTAATATATCGTACCATAAATCGGCGATTTTTACAAGGGCTTTTCAAAAAAACACCCAGAACCAAAAACAAGGTTCAGACAGCTCGATATTCCAAGATCGCAAAAATACCAGTGCAATTCTGAGAAGTATCTGCGCTCGAAACGAAAGCTAACTCGCAATATATTCCACGAACTTTAAGTTTTCAGCATTGACTTTTCCCGCGAAAAGGTGTATATTATATAGGTAATGATATAAGATGAATAGCGGAGACAGCCGCTGAAAAAGGAGAACACAGTGAACATAATCATCGTAGGCTGCGGCAAGGTAGGACAGGCGCTTGTAGAGCAGCTCAATGACGAAGGAAACGATATAACGGTAATAGACAAGGTAGCCGAAAAGGTGAACGACGTATCCAGCCGCTGCGACGTAATGGGCGTTATAGGAAACGGCGCGACCCACTCGGTGCAGCGGGACGCAGGAATAGACACTGCCAACCTGCTGATAGCGGTCACGGGCTCAGACGAGCTGAACCTGCTGTGCTGCCTCATCGCGAAGAAGGCGGGCAACTGCCACACCATAGCCAGAGTAAGGAACCCCGAATACTACAGCGAGAGCCAGTTTCTGAAAGACGAGCTGGGCCTTGCTATGGTGATAAACCCGGAATTCGCAGCGGCAAGCGAGATAGCAAGGGTGCTGCGGTTCCCTTCCGCAATAAAAATCGACGTATTCGGCAGAGGCAGAGTGGAGCTTCTGAAATTCCGCCTGCCGGAAAACAGCCCGCTTGCAGGCTGCGCCGTCAAGGAGATAGTAACCAAGCTGCACTGCGATGTGCTGGTATGCACGGTTGAGCGCGGCGATGAAGTCCACATTGCAAACGGCGAATTCGTGTTTGAAGAAAAGGACGTCATTTCGATAGTGGCGGCTACCCGCAAGGCGGGGGAATTCTTCCGCAAGATAAAATACAAGATGAACTCCGTAAAGGACGTAATGGTAGTCGGCGGCGGCGAGATAGGCCACTACCTGTGCGAGCAGCTCATACGCTCGGGAATGTCCGTAAAGCTCATTGAGAAGGATCCCGCACGCTGTGAGACCCTGTGTGCCACGCTCGACGACGGAGTAGCGGTCATCAACGGCGATGCAAGCGACCAGAATATCCTGGTTGAATCCGGACTGGAGCAGACCGGCGCATTCGTAGCGCTGACCAACCTCGACGAGGAAAACATACTGCTGTCGCTGTTCGCGAAAAGCGTCTGCGACTGCAAATGCGTGACCAAGATAAACCGAATCGGATTCGACAACGTAATAAGCAAGCTCGACCTCGACACGATAATCAATCCCAAGAGCATTACATCGGATACCATCGTAAGATATGTACGTGCGATGAGCAGTTCACGAGGCAGCAACATGGAAACGCTGTACAATGTGATAAAGGGCAAGGTAGAGGCCGCGGAATTCATCATCAAGGAAGATTCGCCGGTGATTGACGTTCCGCTGATGGAGCTCGACCTGAAGCCCGATGTGCTGGTAGCCGCGATACTCCGCGACAAAAAGGTGATGATCCCCCGCGGACACGACAGTCTGCAAATAGGCGACGCGGTGATAATCGTTTCACGTCAGATAGGTCTGCGGAACATCACCGACATAATAAAGTAACCGGAGGTCGTTATGAACTACAGAATGATCTCCTATATCCTCGGATGGATACTTATATTTGAAGGGCTGTTCCTGTCGGTTCCGATGCTGACCGCCATAGTCTACGGCGAGTCCGTGCTGCCAAGCTACCTTATCGCGATGGGAATTTGTTTTCTCATCGGAGGACTGCTGGTATTCAAAAAGCCGAAAAAGAAGCAGCTATTTGCCCGCGAAGGCTGCGTTATAGTTGCACTGAGCTGGATAGTACTCAGTGCGTTCGGAGCGCTCCCCTTCCTGATGACCCGGGAGATTCCGACATTCATCGACGCGCTCTTTGAAACCGTATCCGGATTCACAACGACCGGAGCAAGCATACTATCGGATGTTGAAAAACTCTCGCATGCGTCGCTTATGTGGCGGAGCTTCACTCACTGGGTCGGCGGCATGGGCGTACTGGTGTTTATAATGGCGTTTATACCGCTGTCAGGCGCCCAGAACATGCACATTATGAAGGCGGAATCTCCAGGGCCGTCCGTCAGCAAGCTGGTTCCACGAGTTAAGACCACCGCGCTGATACTCTATTCGATTTACTTCGCGCTGACGCTTATCGAATTCATAATGCTCCTCTTCGGAGGCATGACGGTATTTGAAGCGCTGAATACCGCGTTTGCAACAGCGGGAACCGGCGGATTCGGGTTCTACAATTCCAGCATGGGAAGCTTCTCGCCGTACTTGCAGATAGTCATTACGGTTTTCATGATATTGTTTGCGATAAACTTCAACTGCTACTACATGCTTCTGTGCGGAAAACTCCGCGAAGCATTCAACCTTGAACTCCGGACGTTCCTGATAATCATAGCCTCTGTAATAACCGTCATAACGATAAATATACACGGTATGTTCTCGAGTGTTGGGGAAGCGCTGCGGCATTCAGCGTTTACAGTAGCTTCGCTGATTTCGACCACAGGCTTTTCAACGGTGGACTTCAACCAGTGGCCGGAACTGTCGCGAGCTCTGCTGGTTATAATAATGTTCATCGGAGCCTGCGCAGGAAGTACCGGCGGCGGTATCAAAGTATCGCGAATAATAATTCTGTTCAAGGGCATGTCGAAGGAGCTCCAGACGATGGTGCAGCCGCGTCAGATCAAGAAGATCAAGATGGATTCCAGGATTATTGATCACGAAACGGTGCGTTCGGTAAACGTCTATATGGTTGCATATCTGATGATATTTGCGATATCCCTGGTACTGATATCGTTTGATAATCACGATCTGATAACGAGTTTCACAGCCGTAACTGCAACAATAAACAACATAGGTCCCGGTCTTGACCTGGTTGGACCTACGTCCAATTTTGGACTCTTCACCATGCAGTCGAAAATCGTGCTGATATTTGACATGCTGGCCGGCAGACTGGAGTTGTTCCCGATGCTGCTTTTATTCACCCCGGCAACCTGGAAAAAGTAACGAATAAATACGAGACCGCTGAACGGAGATTCAGCGGTCTTTTCTATGCACTAAAAAGGAAATGCCCTCTCGCCAGGAGAGGGCATAAAAATTACTTCTTACGCTTCTTGAGAGCCGCAGCAGTTCCAAGAGCGGCGACTGCACCAGCAGCGGCGATACCAGCTCCAACCGGAGCCTCGACGCCCATCTTAGGATTCTGTCCAAGCGGGATAATGCCATCGTCGAACGTTACAGAATCAGTGGGGTTATCCGGAGAATAGTCGTCAGGAACAAATCCCATAGGAACATCTTCCGGCGGAATCTCAATTATCTCCCTGTCAGACTCATCGGGGACATCATCGGTATCTGTGTCGGTATCTGTGTCGGTATCGGTATCTGTGTCGGTATCAGTATCTGTGTCGGTATCAGTGTCCGTGTCGGTATCGGTATCTGTGTCAGTATCGGTATCACTATTATCGTAATAATAGTTTCTTTCATCTTCATCTCTGCCAATAGCAGTTACATCTTCAGGTCTGACCGGTTTTGCCGTAATTTCAACATTGTTTCCTTCAATAGGATTAGTTCTGTTATCAGCTTCAGTAAAGAAACCATCTTTACCTTGTGATATATGTTGTCCGTCGATATATACATTATCAGCAGTAATAGTTAAGTCACCATCATCCTGTAATCTTCCGTTCACAACTGTTACCTGAGAATCTGCAAGCTGAGGATCAACTCTTGTTCCTTTATTAATATCTAAAGCAGTTAAATCAACTGATTTAGGCTTTATATTACCATTAGGACCGTAATAATCCTGAGGAGTATAAGGAACAGAACCTAAATTTTCAATATTTAATTCAGCACCTCTGGTTACAACCTTAATATCTTTCGCTGCCGTAATTTCACGGATATTTGTGTTACCGGAGAATTCTGCATTAATGCTTCCTTCACGTGAAATCATTGTACAAACGTTAGTTTGTGTATATTTATCATCTAAACCTTTGATATTAATATCATTTATGGCAAGTACATCCATACCGCCGTTTTTATCAGTCTGATTAAAAGTCAATTTATTATCGGAAGTACCAATTTTGTCACTTGAAATCATTGAGATTGAAGTACCTTCAACATTTGCAAGATTCGGATCTGTTGAAGCATTTAATAAAGAACCGGATTTACCGTTATCATCGTAATCAGAGATTAATATAACTCTGCCGTCAGCCTTAATCCTGTCAATATTCATATCCGAACCGCGGCTTGCCATATTAATTACAAGATTATTTCCCGAGGCTTTCGTATCAGTTGTCGTTGCATTAATTTTGCCGCCGACATTAACATTTACGGATTTATTGAAATCTCTTGAATTAGGATCAACACCTGTACAGGAGCCGTCCTGGCAATTGCCTGCACCAAGTCCGATTGTACCGTCTTTAACTTCAATGTTCAAATTTTTATCGGCTTTAATCAAATTAGCCTTAGTTCCATAATTTAATAAACTGCCGTTATTTATTTTTATATTTACATCACCTGTTGATGAGAGAAAATCTTTACCGGTTTTATCACCCAATACAACATTTGAATTCTGGTTATTTATATTAATTCCGTTGGCTTTGACAGTCCCAAGAACATTAATTCCTTTTGCACCGGAGTTATTTAATGTTACAGAATGAGTGTCATTAGAAATCAGACCGCCGTTTTCAACGGTAATTCCGTTTACTCCCGAATTACTAACGAGAAGTTCACCATTTTTATTGTTCAATAAACCTGTTGAAGCGATTAAAACACCGTCCCCGCTGTTATCAACGGACAATTTCCCGTTTTGGTTAATAACCGAACCTGAAACATTTACGGAACCGTCAGTATTTACAAGCAAAGTATTTCCGTTTCCGTTGCTGATTTTCCCTGATATATTAATACCTTTTGAACCTGTATTTGTAATTTCAATATTGCCTTTACTGAAATTTTTCATTGTTCCGGAAACAGAAGTTCCGCCGTTTGGACCGTAAGATTTTATAACAATACTGCCGTTATCATTCACAAATTCATTTGCGGTATTCAAATTATCTGTATTAACAAGTTTATTAAATAAGTTTTCAGCCTGTCTGTTAGAAAGAATTTTTGTTGCATCGTTAACACCTGCCATAACAAGTGCATTATCAGAAATATTAATATTTGCCGCATTAATATTTACATCATTTCTTGCAAGAACCATACCGTCAATTTGAACAGTTCCCGTACCGGGAGCACTTAATTTTGATTCCCAATCTTTTATTAAAGAGGGTCTGGATAAGTCGCTTTTATATTTTTCATAAGCCTGGCTGTCAGGCGTCATAACGGATAATGAGCCGACATTCAGCACACCGCTTGCTCCGACAATCATACCGTTAGGAGAAACAAAAACAACATTCCCGTTTGTAAAATCACCGTTTTTGCTGACAGAGTTTACTATACCCTGAATATTAATCTGATTATCCACCAGATTGATAAATGTAGAAATATCTTGACCTTTTGTCGAATTATGAAATATTAAATTAGCGATATCTCCCGCACTTAAATCAAAATCTTTATATTTACGGAAGCCTATATCACCGTTTATTGCAGAAGGGTCAATATTAAATATGCCGTTATTTCCTTCTATCCCGGTTATAGTTGTAGCCATAACCTGCAGACAGAACGACTGTTGTAAAAAGAAACAGAAAGTCAATGCCGAAGCTACAACTTTTCTTTTACCAGCTTTAACCCTAATCATACTTATTTTTCCTTTCAATTAATATTTGTTTTAGTTTTATAATTTTAACAAGAGAATATATGTTTTTCCATTCATTATTACGAATGATTAAGGTTATAACAAGCAAGAAAAATTTTTCTTGCTGGAATATTAACAAATGTAAACTCTGTTTTTCTATTGTTCCGAACGTTTCATAACAGTTTTGGTCAATCCCCAATAGCTGATATAGAATATAAACATTAAGGAAAGCATTTCAAATAATGCAGGCAGAGTAACATATTTATAAAATACAAAATATAAAATTCCGAAAGGAATAAAAGACAGTATCATTCTTGAAATTATAAGCTTAGGAAAAATTAATCTTAAGCCGGGCAGTACAATTATTATGCTTAAAAGGAAATATAAAAAATTAGCCCCAAGAGCTGCAATTCCTACACCTTCAAGCCCCAATTCCGGAATAAGCAGAATATTTAATAAAATATTAGCAATACCGGAAGTTAATTTTATAATAAAATCAATGTAAGTCTTATTCGCAAGGTGATATTGAAGGGTCGTATAATCCGTCAATGCCATAAAAAATGTACCAAATGCAAAATAAGGAATCAATCTAAAGGCTATTTGAAATTTTTCGTTTGATGAAAGCATATGAACATAATCAGGTGCATACATAGAAATTACAAGAATAACAGGGAGCGCAATCAATATATAATAGCCCGTAAATCTTGATATCAACGGTCTTACATCTATTCTTTCCTCGTACATGTTTATAATACGCGGAATAGCAGCAACCGTAATTATTGAAAATATTGTCATTAAAAGCGGCAAAGTAAGCCCGTATGCAACACCGACAATACCAACTTCGGAAAATCCATGGATACTGTTCATAATAAATTTGTTGCTCTGATTTATTATCCATGCGCTCAGTGAAGTTGCGGCAATCGGTATTCCGTATTTGAAAATAGGAAGAACTGAATGCCACTCAATTTTTTGCAATCTAAACCAGGACAATATATTACTTTGATAAATCAAAAGCAAATCAATTAATGAAATTGAAACTCCCATACCTAAAAGCAATGCAATAGCTCCTAAGTGGAAAAATTTAACAAAAAATATTGACAGCAAAATTGTTAAAAATTGGTTTATAATTGTAGACAAAGTAAAAGACATTGATTTCAGCTGTGCACGCAAAAGCTGGAACAGCAAAGCCCTGACTGCAACAGGAATAATAAGAACCAGAATTGCAAAAAAGTATTTAGCCGGAATCTTAAAAAATGAATAAAAGTTATCCCTGAAAACAAATGCCACAACAAACATTAAGAAAACATTTGCAATAAGCATTGTAACAAGTGTTGTCAAATACTTCGGCATGTCCTGAGTCATCTGATGATGTTTAAAAAATCTTAACCCGGAAAGCCCTACCCAATCGGAAAATATTATGCACAGAAATGATAATAACGCTATAGAAAGAGAATAAAGCCCGTATTGCTCGGGTGAAAGCAAACTTGTATATACAGGAACAATGATTGCATTTCCGAGCATGCCGATAATCTTTGACGGCGAATATTTCACCATATCTCTGAATATAGCCTTGAGCTGTTCTTTTTCAACTTCTCTGTTTTCTATAAATTCCATTATAATTCCTATGATTAATAATTATACTATAATTACTAATTATTGTAAAACCCCGAATAAATCATATTCATCGGCACGTTCAATCAGAACATTTTCAATATCTCCGGGAACTACGGGTTTATCAGAAGAAGCATAGACCATACCGTCAATTTCAGGAGCGTCATGCTCGGAACGCATAAGAACAACTCCATCATCGGTATAGCCTTCAACAATACAAGGAATTATCTTTCCTACATAAGCTTCATTAATTTCTTTTGAAATTTTCTGCTGTAATGTCATTAATTTTTTATGTCTTTGTTTTTTAACTTTTGCGGGAACCTGTTCTGTCATTGAATAAGAAACTGTATTTTTTTCTCTTGAATATTCAAAAACACCCATTTTTTCAAACCTTACGCGTTTAACAAAATCGTACAATTCATTAAATTGCTCATCGGTTTCTCCCGGATAGCCGACAATAAAGGCAGTTCTTACAGCTACATTCGGAATTCGTTCTCTTATTTTATTAATTAAAGCTTCATAATCCATTACGGGTCTGCGCATTGCTTTTAAAATTTCCGGATTGCTATGCTGCAAAGGAAGATCGATATACTTTGCTACTTTATCAAGCCTTGCAATTGTGTCGATTAACTCATCAGACATTTGAGAAGGATAAGCATACATAATCCTGATCCAGCCTAAACCTTCAATTTTGTTCAATTCTTCAAGAAGGCGCGGCAGAGCTTGTTTACCGTATAAATCAATACCGTAGCTTGTGGTATCCTGAGCGATCAGAACTATTTCAGTAACACCTTTACTTACAAGTTCTTTTGCTTCTTCAACAATATTTTCGATTGTTCTTGAATGATACTCGCCTCTGAGGTTAGGAATTATGCAATATCCGCAATGATAATTACAGCCGTCAGCAATCTTAATATACGAGCTAGCACCGACAGTAATCTGTTGTCTGTCTATATTTTCAGGATATATATAATCAGGTTTTTCCGAAACGTGTTCTGCATATTTTTTGTTTTTGGCAACATGTTCAACAACGTCAACAATTTCTTTTATGTCAGATGTTCCAATCATTCCCGAAATCTCAGGAATAGCCTTTTTTAATTCTCCTTTATATTTCTGCGGCAGACAGCCCGTTACAATAACTTTTTTGCCGTCATTTACAAGCTGCAAAATTGATTGAACAGATTCTTTCTCGGCATCATGAATAAAAGAACAAGTATTAACAACAACTATTTCAGCCTCTTTTTCATCCAGGGTAACCTGATGCCCTTTTTGCGCAAGAAGCCCTAACATTAATTCGCTGTCAACCAAATTTTTTGCACATCCGTGATTTAACAAAGCTATTTTCATACAATTTACCTCTTTGTAATCACTTTAGCATGAATAAGCTGTTTTGTAATCACTAAACGGGGGGATAAACTTAGTAATTCATTTCCCAGCCATCATTGAGAATTTTACCGAAACAACCGTGCCACTCGGCGTTGGAGCCTGAACAGGCTCGTTGAAAATTTTGTTCTCTTTGTTCTTCCGACAGCGGAGCGGAATTATCACCCCAGGTGGAATCATCAGGGTTGTCAATATTTTTCACTGCAAGATCATCAATAACTCCGTTAGGGTATATATAAAGGGTAAAAGCATCTCTGCCAAAAATATTAGGACCTTTTGAGCCGTTAATATCCAGAATAACTTCAACAATATTATTAGAGCCGATAGCAGTGCCCATTGCTGTACCGCTTGCGAGGACCATGCAATTATTACGGCAAGCAAAATTGGAATCTACACCGGACATTTTTTTATAAGAAGCCGCAAAACACGGCGTACCGTCAGTACCGCAATCTTGAACTATTTTAAAATATTTTTTTTGAAACTCTCCGTATGCTCCAATTGTTGTTAAACCTGCTTCTCGCAGACTGACAGCATTACGGTCTGTCTGGTATTGCAATAAAGCCTGAGAAAGTTCATTATAAAATTTATGCAATTGGGCGACATAAGTCTTACGCTGATGATTTTGCATCAAAGAAGGTACAGTCATTGCTGAAACCACACCGATAATACCTAAAGTTACTAAAACTTCTGCCAATGTAAATCCTTTTTTCATGAACAACTCCTTGTGATATTTTTACACTAATATATACTTATTTTACACTATTTAGTGAAGTAAGTCAATATATATTGTCATAATTCACTGTAAAATAGTATTATTTTTTAATGGAAAGAGAAATAAAGCTTGAAACAGAAAATTTAACACAACAAATTAAGTATTTATCCGCATTAGAAGGCTTAACCGTAACTAAAGTAAAAGATTTAGTCAATCGGAAATATAATAAGACAGACAGCATAAGAAATCTTAGCAATAAGCTCAGGAACAAAACATTTAGAGTTACTGAATTAGCCGAAATATTAGATATACTGAATTACGAAATTATTTTACGGAAGAAACCTTAGATTTTATACCGTTTTTTACCAATATATTTATTATTCCTTGAGGAAGTTTTGAAACAATTTCTGCGATTTTTGCATCAAAGCCGACTGTATATGAAGGTTTAGGAGATTTCATATTATCAATCTTTAAAATCAGGTTAACAACTTTATCAACACCCAGCCCTTTTGTACCGTTTTTTCTGGCATTGGCGACCATATATTTCATCTCTTTTTCGTAATCTTGAGAATTATTAATTGCATCTTTATTAAGTTCAATTGATTTGTCCCATAAAGGAGTAGCTATTACACCTGGTTTTACGGAAACAACTTTCAAACCGCTTTCCACAGACATTGAATTAAATAATATATCAAGTGCTCTTTTAGAGGCACAATAAGGAGCTACAAACGGGAATATTCCAAAACTTGCCATTGAACTTATATTAATAACTTTAGCATTATTTAATAATGGCAGAAGTCTTTGCGTAAAATCCAGATGAGAAAAAGTATTAACCTCAAATTGTTTTCGGATATTATCTACAGAAAGTTTTTCCATAACTCCTGCTACAACACATCCTGCAACATTCACAAGAGTATCAATTTTTTCTGTTTTTGATTTTATAAATGCCGCTGCCTGAGCTATAGAATCTTTTCTTTCCATATCAATGTAAAAAGGAATTGCACCGATAAGTTCCAAATCTTTAGCATATTTTTCATTACGATAACCGGCAAACACAATGTTATCTTTTACAAAAACTTCTAAAAGTGCTTTTCCGATACCTGATGTTGAACCTGTAATTACATAAGTTTTTTTCATCGAAAAGCCCTTTTTTAATCCGTCATGTAAGAGTTGAACAACGGTAAGTACAACGCTAATGCCAGAGTTAATACGATACTTCCGATTACGATAAGCATTATCGGCTCAATCATTTTCGTCATAGTATCAATGATGCCGTCGAGTTTTTTATCAATAAACGAAGTTGCCTGCAGCAACATATCACCCAGACGCCCTGACTGTTCACCTGTTGCAATCATAAACAAAATCATTTTGGGCATTACACGTGTGGAACGAAGGGCAATAGAAAGATGCTGCCCCTGTTGAACTTTCAAAGTTGCCGTTTCAATTTTTGTTTTTAAAGTATGGTTTGTAAGTGTTACGTTAGCAAGGTACAAACATTCGATAATCGGAACACCCGCATCATATGCAACCTGCATAACCGCAATAAAGTTTGCAAAGTTTGAATACTGGATTAAGTCTGATAAAAGAGGGACTTTCAATACCCATTCATCAATTTTCCTCTTACTGGGCTGCCATTTCATAATAAATGTACAGAAACCGAAAATAGAACCCAGAATAATAGGAACAAGGAACCAGTATGTTTTTAAGAAAATCCCCGCGCTCATTAATGTTGCCGTAATCCAGGGAAGTTCTTTGCCCATACCGTCAAACATTTCTTTAAATACGGGGAAAACGAACATTAACATAACAAGAACGATAATAACAGCCAGAATGATAACGAACATCGGATACATAAGTGTACCGATAACTTTACCCCTGATATTGGCTTCTTTATTTAACAATTCCAACAAACGCTGTAAAGTTTTTTCAAGTTCACCAGAATCTTCCCCGGCTTTTACAAGACCTATATAAATCTGTCCGAATTGATCAGGATATTTTGCAATTGTATCGGCAAAAGTTGCACCTGCCATAATCTGCCTTCTCAGCTCTTTGGCTACAAGCCTGACTTTAAGCTTTGCGGCATCATTTTCAATAAACATTAAAGATTCAATGATAGGAATACCTGATTGTGCAAGGATTTGCAGTGTAGATGTAAAATCCATACGGTCTTGAAGCCCTAATTTCTTCATCTTTCCGGGTTTTACATCTTTCTTTTCTTCTTTTTCTTCGCCCTTTGCTTTTTCTTCATAAACCTTTGTCGGTATAAAACCTAATTTACGAATACTTTCGCGCGCCTCTCTCAGGTCAGCCGCGTCAACTTTCCCTTTAACAATATCTTTATTATTTTTAAGTGCTATATAATTATATATTGTCATTGTTTCTCCTATTCGTTAACCACACCGAGAACTCTGACAAATTCATCTATTGTGGTCATTCCTTTAAGTATGTGGGATAAACATGATTGATGTAATGTTCTCATACCATTTTTCACTGCAGCGTCCTCAATTTCCAAATCATGCGCACCCATTGCAACAAGTCTTTTAATTTCCTTATTTATAGTCATAATTTCATAGACACCAAGTCTGCCTTTATAACCGGAAAAGTCACACTTGTTACAACCTTTCGCTCTATATATAGGTTTCTTCATAAATTCCTGAATTTCATCTTCGTTTGCAATTATCTGTCTTGCTTCATCATGTGTGGCGAAGTACTCTTCTTTACAGTCATCGCAAAGTCTTCTTACAAGACGTTGAGCAATAACGCCTGACAATGTAGAAGATACCAGATAATCTTTCGCTCCCATTTCAATTAAACGTGTAACTGTTGCGGCTGCAGAGTTTGTGTGAACGGTACTTAATACAAGGTGACCGGTCAAGGCGGCGGAAATCGCAATTTCAAGAGTTTCATAGTCACGGATTTCACCAACCAGAATGATATCAGGGTCTTGTCTTAATATCGCACGCATACAGGATGCGAATGTAATACCTGCCTTAGCATTGATTTGTGATTGGTTAATACCTTCCAGCTTAATTTCTATCGGGTCTTCAATCGTTGTAATATTTACATCTTCGTCATTTAAACTTTTTAAAACAGAATACAGGGTAGTTGTTTTACCGGAACCTGTAGGACCTGAGGTAAGAATAATACCGTTCGGACAGCTGACCATATTCTTAATTTTTGCAATATCTTCATCTGTACCGCCTACCAGTTTAATATTTTTATCATCTGCATTCAAACTGACGGCAGGAGCAAGTACACGGATACAAACCTTTTCCTTGCCGGATACGGGAAGCGTGTTAATACGGAAGTCATAGGAACCGTTTTTATACTTTATCGAGAAAGTACCATCCTGAGGTCTTCTGTGTTCAGCGATGTTCATTCTTGAAAGAACTTTAAAACGTGCGATTACGGAGGTTTCTACTTTAGGCGGAATATCAAGAACTTTTTGAAGCATACCGTCTTTTCTGTATCTTACGATATAGCCTGAAAGTCTTGGTTCAATATGAATATCTGAAACCTTATTATCAATTGCGTTAGTAATAATCTGGTTAACAAATTTAGCAACTGAGCCCGTTGAATCCTTTAACTGCTTGTCGACCATGTCGGCAAGAGATTCTTCTACTTCAAATTCTTCAGCTTCACTTTCAATTTGTTTAATTACTTTTTCGGTTTCTTTCTTTTGCTCACTGAAGAAAGTATTTAAGGAATTTTCAAACTCATAATGAGTCATCAAAAGCTGTTTCGGATTTTGACCTGTTAAATAGATAATATCTTTTAATACATCCGGTTTAACAGGAGTAACAACACCCAAAATCAAAGTTTTGCCGTCTGATGATATAGGAATAATTTTGTTATTCTTAATAAAATCTTCAGGCAGAATTTTAATAAATTTTTCCTGTGAAGCCAGCTGCTCAGGTGTAACAAGATCGTACCCCGTCTGCAGGTGAAGAATTTCTTTTAACTGATCAAGAGTAATAAAACCGAGTTTGAATAAAGTTGAGCCGATAGGTATCTTCTGACGTTTGCTTTCCGCCAGAGCCTGCAAAAGTTGAACGTCGTTAATATAACCTTTTTGAACAAGCAATTCACCGAGTTTAACCTGTTTAGAAGTACCGTCATCCACGGTATCTTTCTGCATGTCCTGCTTTAAACCGGAAATCAAATCATACAAATCCTGATCAGGCACTTGAATAAATTTCACCTGCTGCGGGAAAAATTCTTTTAATTTAAGGTTTATTACATCTTTATCAGAGGATGAATTTATCGCAACAAACAGGAAATTATCTTTAACACTAATTGGAACAAATTTATATTGTTCCAATAGTGAGCTGTTTACTTTATTCAGTATCTGGAGATTGACACTGTTTTTTAACCTGTTTAGTAATTCATTCATCTTATTTATATTTTATTCTACAATGTTTCTGTATTTCCAGTTGCGTCTTCTGAATCAGTAACTATTTTCGGAGTAATCATAATTACCATTTCATTTTTCTTCTTGGTTGAAGATGTTGATCTGAACAAGGTTCCGATTAGAGGCAAATCACCTAAAACAGGGACTTTCCCGATTGTTTTTTGTTCTTCTTCATTGATTAAACCGCCGATAACAAGAGTTTCGCCATCTTTAATTCTTACATTTTTCAAATCAAGGTTTCTGTGAGATAACAAAGTAGCTGCGATATATTGTCCGCCTGTATCCTGGGCAGTAACCTGACTTAATATTGTCGCATATTCAGGTTTAATATTTAAAGTAACATAACCGTCAGGACTTATGAACGGAGTTATACCAACCTTAATACCTGCATCACTGCCGATATTATAGGTTCTGGTCGCAAGAGTACCGCCTGTATATGCACTCTGTTCGGTTTCTGTTGATTCGATGTAATCCTGAGTAATATCAATAGTGGCCTCTTCACCGTTAGTTATTAATACACGCGGGTTTGAAACAATACGACCTTTTTGGTTTCTTACAAGGTAATTAATTGCATAAGAAATATTAACAGGACCGTTATATGGTTTTAAAGTACTGATAAGTTCCGGTTCATCGCCGCTTGTATCCCATACTTCATATCCGTTACCTTTAATGAAAAGCGGATGCATAGGATCTGTTTTAGTTGTTTCCCCGTCAAATGAAGCAGAAAAAGTATTACTCAAAAATGTCCAGTTATTTTGTAAAGTTTTACTACCTTCTTCATTAAGTTCAATAATGGCAACTTCAAGATAAGCCTGAGGCTGTTTTTTATCAGTTTCAGTTATAAAATCTCTTATCATTTCGATTTGTTTTTCAGAACCGCCGATAACATTTATCGTACCTAATTGAGAATAATAAGCAATAGAAAGGTTTTGCAGCCCGAAAGATGATACAGAACCGCTCAACTGTCCATCAAGAGTACAAGCAACAGTTCCGGCATTAAGTGCCATGGAACCGCCACCCCCGCCGCCGCCGGCAGAAGCACCCCCGCCTGCATCAGCTGCTGCACCTGTCATAATACCGGCAGCACCACCAGTAGAACCACCGTCATCGTCACCTTTTACGGGAACACTTGAATCAGCTCCTGAAGAACCGCCTCCGGAAGCCCCTCCTGATGAACCTCCTGAAGAAGCACCCGAAGATGCAGGTAAAAGCATATTGCAAATCATATCCGCCATCTCTGCAGGAGTTGTATGATTAACTTTAAAAGTTACCGTTTGCGGTTTTTTATCAAATTTTTCCACAATTTTTTTGGCTATTGCCACATCATTTTTTGTACCGAAAACAATCAGCTCATTTGTTACGGGATTAGTTGTAACTATATCCGTATCTGAAAGCCCGGGTTTATGCATCGCATAAATATTTTTATTCAGAAAGTCAGCAAGAGCGGCAGCACTAATATATTTTACGGGGATTAAAGTCATATCCTGTTTAGCGAAGTTAAAACCGCTGGTACCCGCTCTGGCAACAATAATTGTTTTATCATCAACAACATAATTTAAGTCGTTAATTTCCATAACCATATCGAAAGCAGTATTCAAAGGGACGTCTACCAGATCAAGAGTAACACTCCCCGAAACAGAATTATGGAACACAATGTTCATGCCGGCTTTGTCAGCAAACATTCTCAAAACCTGCTTTACGTCAGAATCACGTAAGCTTATGCTAATCAGCGGATTATGTTTAATAAAGCTTACATCACCTTTTAATTTGAGAGAATAATCCCCCTCATCATCTCTTAAAGCCGGTTTGCTGGTATTTCCATACTGCACAACACCGACATTTTCCATTGCTGAAGCCGTTAACACACCGTTTGAAAAAACAAATGCCGTTAACATCAGACTTGCAATAATTTTGTTTGAAATTTTATTTCTCATATCTGCTCCTGGTTATTAATTTTCATTTAGTTTAATTTCGTACCGCTTTATTGCTGCGGCTGCCAAATTTATTTTCAAGATTGGAAACTGTATTATACTTAATACCATCACCCGTAAACAGTTCACCTACACTTGCTTTATAAACGTTAGCCCCGTACTGGACCGTAACTGTTTCCGGACCTATAGATAAAATTTTATAGCCGTTTATAATATCACCGGATCTGACCAGATAATCCATTCCGTTAATATTTAAAATTGCGGAAGGATTAAACTTATCAAACATAATCCCCGAAACTTTAGTTGTCATAATTTCTGTAGCTGTAGTGTCCACAGAAATAGTTTCAGGCGGCGGCACCAAATCAGTGGCAAATTTGGGTTTAGGCTTTACCACTACCTTTTCACTTTCAGGAAGAAACGGGTCTGATCTTCCCATATCTTCGACTGACATTGCAATCATCGTACTGTTTTTAGCTGACTGATCCGCAACCACGGAAACTTCATCCGGTGCTATAGCCGCGTTAACACCGTCATTACCGACTTTCACGGTATCCTGCGGAACTATTGCAGCTGCAGGTTCTTCAACAACAGCATCATCAGTGCCGTTTTGAGTACAACCTGTTGTATTTATCATAATAACAGTCAAAAACAAAACAACAAGACACGCCCCTATCTTCTTATTTAAGCTCCAAAAGCGGTCTTTGGTATCTTCTTCATAAAACCTGTCAATAAAATTTCTGCTCACTTGCCACCTATTTCTCTTATATCCTGTTTTATTATAGTGAAATATATTTATTACCGTATCAATTATTTAGTGGATTTAATTCAAAAAAAATCCACAATAATAATTAATTGTTATTGTATCATATTTTTAAATGCGTGGCAAAAAAGTCAAAAGTATTAAGACAAATAAACGACATTTTACAAGAAAATGCTGTCTGCATGGTAAAAAGGAGTATATATAATTTATTTAACATTACTGAAAATTATTTGTAATAGTATGGATATATTCCAAAATTTGATCAAAATATTTTAAATCTGAATTACCGTCTATTACAAAATCAGCATAATCGCGTCCGGGGATAACATATTTTTCTCCCGCGTGAAGTAAATATTCCCATTGCTTAATAGCATTTTCTTCATTTTGATTGCGTTCGGCTTTGGCTCTTTTAATAAATCTTTCACGTCTGATATCGTTTTCAGTTTCAATATAAATTTTAATATCGAATACATCTTTAACATCTCTGTACATTGTTGCAATACCTTCTACAACAACCACCTTATCGGAGCGTATTTCAAGAGAGTTAGGGATAGAAACCCCAGTTCCGTTAGGAACATATCTGGGTGCCATTATTGTATTACCCTGTGCAAGAGACTCTAAATCTTTTTTTAATAAATCAAGCTGAAAACTTTCGGGGGCATCAATGTCATATCCGTTATCGGTTAAATTATCAAAACTTCCATATTTTTTTATCAGGTCAGAAATATCATTGAAATAATTATCTGTACTTAAAACTGAAACAGGCATAGATAATTGTTCTATAATATTCTTTAACTCGCGGCATATTGTTGACTTACCTGATGCAGATTCACCTGTTATACCTATTAAAAACCTTCTGGAAGGGGTATTTATCAACCTTTTTGTAAATCTTGATATAAATGTAGGACTTACTTCTTTAAAAATCGGGGTTTCGCATCTCTTGTCATAAGCAAGAATTTGTTTAAACTTCGTTTGGAGGTAAAACGCGAGAAGTTCTCGTCCTGTCTTTGAATTGAAGTCGGGCTTCAAAATCTTATCACTGGAATTAAGTTCTTTATCAATTAATAATTGCATTATATCATCCATATAAATTTATTATGAAGGTAATAATACATGAGAAAAAAAATTTTTGCTAGTGTAATATTATTTATTTTTAAGAAACTTAATAAGTTCTCTGTTAACAGCGACTAAATATTTTAAAGATTTTTCATCCGCACCGTCAAGTTCTCTGATAAGTTCGGCAATAAAGCTGTTTTTATTATGCGTTTGTTCAAAATCAAACATTTCATAATAGCTGATATTAAGATTTTGATGAATTTTTTCGAGAGTTTTAAACGACGGAGCCTTCTGCCCTATTTCAAGTGAACCAATAAAACCAGGCTCACGACCGATAAGCTCTGCCAGCTGTTCTTGGGTCAACCCATGCTTCTTTCTTATTTCTTTTAGTTTTTGTGCAAATAATAACTTTAATTCCATCTTAATAAATTTATATCTTTCTGTAAAAACTTTCTATTCACCGTTAAATGTTTTTCCACCTATAAGAATCTCCCTGAACGGAACTAATTTCACGCTTTTTAATGGTGACTCAACATCTGCTGGTGTAGATACCACCGCAAAATCAATTATTCCATTCTTAACTGCATCTATCGCCTGAGGTGTTGAGTGGTTATATATTTTCAGCCTTATTCCCTGATACATCATATGAAACGATTTCAATTTATCAAGAAGAAATATATTAAGAGCCGTCTCGCTCGCTCCGATAGAAATACTTCCGTGCGAAAGGCTCATGCTGTCAGAATGTTCCTCCTCTGCCTCAAATATCTGTGCCATTGCCGCTGAGACCCTTATGTACAGTTTTTCACCCTCAGGCGTAAGCTCAACTCCTCTGTTTGTTCTCACAAACAGAAGTGTGTTAATCTGCTGTTCCAGACAATTCATTGCTCTCGTAACATTTGGCTGGCTGTTTCCAAGTACATGTGCCGCCTTTGTAAAATTATGATACTTCGCCACATAGAAAAAAATCTTATAATACTCAAAATTTACATTCATAACCCCCTGCCTCCTGTTTATTCTAATTATGTCAGAAATTTGCAATCGCTATAAACGTTCATCTGTCATATCAATTGCTTATGTTTATTATATCAATTATAGTTTTTACTTATTGCAAATTCAATAGTATAATTTAGCCAATTCTGAAAAAGAAAACAAGGAGGAAAAGCCTCTGCTCCCATAGCGGTCGCATTTTCCTTCGGAAAACAAGGAGGAAAAGCCTCTGCTCCCATAGTGGTCGCATTTTCCTTCGGAAAACAAGGAGGCTAATATGCTTACAGCAGTAACAGGAATCAACTGGGGCGATGAAGGCAAAGGCCGTGTAATCGATCTGCTTGCCGAAAATGCCGATGTTGTTGTCAGATATCAGGGCGGAAACAACGCCGGACATACAGTTGTAACAGACAACTGTAAATTTGTACTTAATCTTCTTCCATCAGGAATATTACATCCAGATGTCACATGCGTTCTGGGGGATGGCATGGTTGTAGATTTAGACCATCTTGAAAACGAAATTGAAAGCATAAGAGAAAAAGGAATTGTAATTTCTCCTCAGAATTTAAAGCTCTCAAAGCATGCTACTATATCAATGCCATGGCATAAAATTCAGGATGAACTTGAAGAAGACAGACTTGCAAAAACAGGTTCTGCCTTTGGTTCTACACGCCGCGGCATTGCATACGCATACAGCGATAAATATAAGAAAAAAACATTGCGTCTCGGCGACCTTCTACATCTTGACAAACCACATATTCAATCAAGATTAAAAACTATGCTTGAATACAAAAATCTGGAACTGGGCGGCTGCTACCACCAAGCTCCAATGTCTTATCCGGCTCTTTTATCATGGTGTGAAAAAAAGGCTGAACAATTTGCTCCATATATTACAGATACCGGAAATTACATTGCAGCTGCCCTCTCCAATCACCAAAAAGTTGTTCTTGAGGCTCAGCTCGGTGCCATGCGTGACATCGATTATGGAATTTTCCCATACACCTCAAGCTCATCAACTATCTCCGCATATGGTCCTATCGGTGCCGGCATTCCGGGAACTTTGCCTGACCACATCGTCGGTGTGTTAAAGGCTTATTCTACATGTGTCGGTGCAGGACCATTCACGGCAGAAAAAGCAATGCCGGAAAAATGGATGGAATCACTAAGAAAATCCGGAGGTGAATACGGTGCTGCAACAGGACGTCCTCGCCGTGTCGGTCCATTTGACGCCGTAGCCTCTGCTTATGGTCTGAAATGCCAGAATGCTGATAAAATCGCACTCACAAAACTCGATGTATTAAGCCATATGGATGAAATTCCGGTAATCACATCATATAAATTAAACGATGAAATCATAACGGAATTTGACCCGTTAGACGATTTAGACAGCATGACTCCTGTCATCCAAATGCTTCCTGGCTGGAATACTGACATTTCAAAATGCAGGAAATATGAAGAGCTGCCTGAAAATGCAAGAAAATACATTGAAACTCTTGAACATCTTTTGAATCATGAAATTCAGTTTATTTCTGTAGGAGCTGAACGAAATCAATATTTAACAAAGGGAGAATGGTTATGAGACACTTAATTGACCCACTTGATTTTACACTTGAAGAAACTAAAAATTTATTAGATCTTGCTGACAGAATCAAACAAAATCCTGATGCCTACAGCCATGTTGCCGACGGAAAAAGAATTGCAACACTCTTTTATGAGCCAAGTACAAGAACACGTCTGTCATTTGAATCAGCAATGCTCAGCCTTGGAGGTCAGGTAATAGGATTCGCCGGTGCTGAAATGTCAAGTGCAAGTAAAGGTGAAACAGTTGCCGATACTTCCCGTGTTGTAAGCTGTTACGCTGATATTATTGCAATGAGACATCCAAAAGAAGGTGCACCGCTGGTTGCATCAATGTATTCTTCAATTCCTGTAATAAATGCCGGTGATGGCGGACATAATCACCCGACACAGACTCTCATCGATTTAATGACCATAAGACAACTGAAAGGCCACCTTGATAATATTACTATCGGATTCTGCGGCGACTTAAAATTCGGACGAACTGTACACTCACTCGTAAACAGTCTTGTGCGTTACAAAAACAACCGTTTTTACTTTATCTCTCCCGATGAATTAAAAGTGCCCGCATATACAATAGAAGACACATTAAAACCTTATAATTCAGAATATTATGAGGTTTCAAGCCTTGAAGAAACACTTCCTAAGCTTGATGTACTCTATATGACACGAGTACAAAAGGAACGTTTTTTTAGCGAAGATGAATATTTACGCCTCAAAGATACATATATTCTCAACCGTGAAAAACTTAATCTTGCCAAGCCTGATATGCCGGTTTTACACCCACTTCCAAGAGTTGATGAAATATCAACAGACGTTGATGACGACAACCGTGCTGCATATTTCAAGCAGGTACAGAACGGAAAATATGTACGTATGGCAGTAATTATGGCCTTACTTGAAATTACCGACCCACTTACCGGTCAAAAAGTGTTATAATGTTAAAACATTACCCAAAAAACACTTTACGGAGGAATATAAAATGAAACACAAAATACACGGACAGATGTCTGACTCATTCTTAACCGCTGCATTTTTATCAGTTTCAGGTGGTCTACAGGACGCATACACATACATATTCCGTGGAAAAGTATTTGCCAATGCACAGACAGGAAACATTGTTTTGTTAAGCCAGAGCATTGCAGAAAAGAACTGGCATCTTGCACTTCATTATCTTGTGCCGCTTGTATTTTTTGCTTTTGGCATTGCCTTCTCGGAATTCGTACACATCAAATACCGTAAAATTCAAAAATTCCATTGGCGGCAGCTTGTGGTTCTCAATGAAATAATTCTTCTTTTTGTGGTAGGTTTCCTGCC
>ERZ780168.1501-NODE-1501-length-23966-cov-8.745013_pt1 | contig 23966 bp, 19 predicted proteins | sample MGYA00510981_ERZ780168 | MGnify/ENA primary metagenome ERZ780168 (study PRJEB29588, sample SAMEA2158769) | human gut metagenome | biome: human gut; feature: human-associated habitat; material: faeces | place: Denmark | collected 2008/2010 ...
GAGCCGCTGTGTTTCGCGCATGAATTCGCCCCGAATGCGGGAATTGGCCGCGACGCCGCCCGCAATGGCAAGTGTTTGATAGCCTGTTTCCTTTAATGCCTGCATTGTCCTTGGTACCAGCATATCGCTGACTGCTTTGGAAAACGATGCACACAGAGACGGAATATCCAGTGCTTCGCCGCGCTGCTCATGTGTGTGAATGAGGTTCAGTGCTGCGGTTTTCAATCCCGAGAAAGACATGTCCAGCGGATTTCCGCTGAGTTTTGTGTGCGGCATAGGATATTTGGTTTCATCGCCGCTCTGTGCCGCTTTGTCCAGCGCTGCGCCTCCTGGATATGGCATGCCAATCACGCGTGCAATCTTGTCAAAGCACTCCCCTGCCGCGTCGTCACGCGTTGTACCCAGAATGCGGAATTTTGTGTAATTCTGCACGTCAACAATCAGCGTATGCCCGCCAGAAACGACAAGGCACAAAAACGGAGGCTCCAGATCGGGGTACGCCAGATAATTAGCCGCAATGTGCCCGCGGATATGGTGAACCGGAACAAGCGGTACACCGAGACTGTACGCTGCTGCCTTTGCAAAATTCACGCCAACCAGTACCGCGCCGATCAGCCCCGGCGCATAGGTCACAGCGATTGCGTCGATTTCCTGCCGCGTCATGGACGCGCGCGCGAGCGCCTCATCTGCCAGCGCATAAATCGCTTCGATGTGCTTGCGCGAAGCCAACTCCGGCACGACGCCGCCATAGAGACGGTGCAGTGCGACCTGCGAGGCAATGCAATCTGTCAAAACTGTTCTTCCGTCCTCTACAACAGCGACGGCGGTTTCGTCGCAGGAGGATTCCACGGAGAGAATTCTCATTTCAGTTCCTTTCTGAGAATGCGCGCATCCTCTTTGGGGTGTTGGTAATAGTTTTTCCGCAGTCCGATCTGCTCAAAGCCGAGCGAGGCATAGAGTGCGATTGCAGGCAAGTTGGAATCCCGGACTTCAAGCGTCAGGCTCGTTGATAGCATTTGTTTTTTCAGCGCCTCACACAGCGCGAGAACGAGTGCCCGGCCAATACCGTGCCGACGGTAATCCGGATGCACAGCAACGTTCATCATATCGGATTCACCCAGAACCGTCTGGCTGCCGATATAGCCCGTGACGATATCTCCATCCATGGCACAAAGCCAGAGGCTCAACGGATTCTGCAATTCATGCGCAAGAATCGATTCCGGCCACGGGTCGGAAAAGCAGGACGTCTCCAGTGCAGCGATCTGTGCAAGCTGCTCTGCTTCCATCGGTGTTATGGCGATTTCTCTCGTCATTTTCATTTCGCCTCGTACCAACTTGCGCCGGACTTTGCCTCCGCCAGCAACGGAACGTTCAGATGCACAACGTTTTCCATCTCAGCAGTCACGATTTTTTTGACCTGCTCCGCCTCCTTGATCGGACATTCAACGATCAATTCATCGTGAACCTGCAAAACAAGACGTGCCTTGAGTTTTTGCTTTCTGAGCGCAGCGTCAACACGGATCATGGCCAGCTTGATAATATCAGCTGCCGTACCCTGAATGGGCGTGTTAAGCGCAACGCGCTCACCGAAGGAACGAATATTGAAGTTGCTGCTTTTGAGTTCCGACAACTCGCGGCGGCGGCCGAAAAGTGTGGTCACATAGCCATCACGTTTTGCCTGCTCGACAATTTCGTGCATATAAGTTCGGACGCCTGCATAATGTGCCAGATAATTGTCAATATACTGCCGCGCTTCCTTGCGTGTAACGCCAATGTCTTCTGAGAGTGAAAACTCCGAAATTCCATATACAATGCCAAAATTGACAGCCTTTGCGTGGCGGCGCATAAGCGGCGTGACCTGCTCCGGCTCCACCCCAAAGACCTGTGCGGCGGTTGCAGTATGGATATCAAAGCCGGACCGGAATGCTTCCTGCATGGTCTTGTCATCTGCGATATGCGCCAGCACACGCAGTTCAATCTGACTGTAATCCGCATCGACGAAGACACAGCCGTCGCTGGGAACAAACATCCTGCGGATCTCACTGCCAAGTTCCGTGCGGATGGGAATATTCTGCAGATTTGGGTCTGTCGAGGACAAGCGGCCTGTAGCTGTGACCATGTTCTGGAATGTAGTGTGGATGCGTCCGTCGTCGGCAATTTGCTTAACAAGGCCATCCGCATAGGTGCTTTTCAGCTTCGTCATAGCGCGGTAATCAAGGATCGCTTCAATGATTGGATGCTTGCCCTTGAGTTTTTCAAGCACATCTGCGTTTGTTGAGTAGCCGCTCTTGGTTTTTTTACCTGCTGGCAGGCATAGTTCGTCGAAAAGGACTTCTCCAAGCTGTTTGGTAGAATTGATGTTGAATTCCCGCCCGGCAAAGCTGAAAATGGTCTGTTGAGCCGATTCAATGCGGCTTTGCAGCATGTTTCCAAATGAGATCAGCGCCATCTGGTCAGCCTTGACACCGATACATTCCATTTCAGCCAGCACCCGACAGAGCGGCAATTCAATCTCATAATAGAGTTTTTCCATACCGTTCTGCGCAAGCTTTTCCGGCAGCGCGTCATACAGCGCTGAGATCGCAGCTGCCTCCGCAAGTCGATTGCATACGCGCGCAGCCTCTTCACCAACTTCTTCCTTGTCTGCGCGGCCGATCTCAAAGCCAAGCTGATGTATAACCACGCGGTCAAGTTCATAGCTGCCCTGTGTTACATCCAGATCATAAGCAGCCAGCGCGGTATCAAAAATAAACCCATCTGCCGGATATCCCAGTTCCAGCAAGCGGCGCATGAGCGGCTTGCAGTCATGCACGACTTTCTTCACGGACGCGCCGAACAGAGTTGACATAAAACTTCTGCTTTTTAGTGCTTCATGGCCAAAATAATAGCCAGATTCCCCTGTGACAACAGCAATTCCAGATAAGTCTGATTCGGTAGCTAAAGTTACATAATGTTCTTTCTGAAAGGATGCTGCAAGCGCCTCGGCACGGGCAGCATCATATACCGCTTCGCTTGTGCAGATGCCCTCAAGGCTTCCGTTCTCCGCTGCTTCCTGCGGCGCGTGCAGGCCGTACCGGGAAATCAGACGCGTAAACTCCAGGCGTGTGAACAACCTGTACAATGCAGCCTCGTCATATGGCTGCACGAGACATGCTTCCGGCGAAAACGCAATCGGCGCTTCGCAGCGGATTGTTGCTAAATCGTAAGAGAGATAGGCACTATCCTTCCCCTGTTCAAGCTTTGCGCGCAGCTTTTCCTTGATTGCGTCCAAATGCGCATACACGCCGTCCAGCGTGCCATAATCCAGCAGAAGCTGCGTTGCCGTTTTCGGGCCGACGCCCGCAACGCCTGGAATATTGTCCGAACTGTCACCCATGAGGGCTTTCAGGTCGATCAGATGGATCGGGTCAAAGCCATATTCCTCGCGGAATTTTGCAGGGTCATAATTGACCGCGACGGTCTGAGACAGCTTGGACGAGACAAGCTTAACCGTCACATGCTCGTCGATCAGCTGTAAGGAATCCCGGTCTCCGGTGACGATCACGCAGTTCCAGCCCGCATGGCTGCACCGCTTTCCGATCGTACCGATCACGTCATCAGCTTCCCAGCCCTCGCACTCAAAAATTGGAATCTGCATGGCCCGCAGAACGTCCTTCATGACAGGCATCTGCATAGCAAGTTCATCAGGCATGGGATGGCGCGTAGCCTTGTATCCGTCGTATTGCAAATGGCGGAATGTCGGTGCCTTGAGATCGAACGCGACGCAGAGCGCGTCTGGCTGTTCCTCTGCGCGGAGTTTCTCAAGAATATTCAAAAACCCGTAAATTGCGTTAGTAAAGAACCCATCCTTGGTCGTCAGTGCGCGGACACCGTAATAGGCACGGTTAATGACGCTGTTTCCATCGAGAACCATCAGCTTCATGGGCGTAAACTCCTTTGCATTTCTGTATTTAGTTTATCACATTTCTGTCTTTCTTTCAAGAAAGGCGCTTCACAGGTTGACGGTTTCCTGAAAAAACACTATACTGAATAAAAACGAAAAGGAGCGTATCGATATGATCTACTCTTCAAAGGACATGGAATCCCGCGCTGTTCTGGATACGGTAGCAAAGGTCTGCGCTGCTGCGCGTACAGCCCCGAAGACCAGAGGCATGGATGGGCTTGTAACCTGCGTTTTAACGGGAGGTGAGAAAACACAACTGGCTGCGCATATGCGAAAGCTGGCTGATGAACTGAAGTATGCGTTTTTCAGCCGCGACGCAGACAACCTCGACGCAGCCGACGCCGTTGTGCTTTTTGGAATGGAAGAAGTGCGGCGTGGACTTGACGCAGGCTGTCAGTACTGTCATTTTAAAAGCTGCGCCGACTGTGCAAAGCAAGATGGTCTGTGCGCGTGGGACGCCGTTGACGTCGGCATCGCCATTGGTTCCGCTGTTTCTGCCGCAGCTGATGCGCGTGTAGACAGCCGTGTGATGTTCTCTGTCGGCCGTGCAGCAAAAAGCCTCGGCCTGCTTGGTGAAAAAGCAACGCTGGTTCTCGGCCTTCCCCTCAGCGTAAGCGGAAAATCCCCGTTTTTCGACCGAAAGCCAAAGAAATAAACCACCGCAAGCTGCGCGTTGGCCAGGTGTAATGTTATATCGCCATCACATATACCTGACAGGGATTCCATTCATCCCATAATGTCGGAAATACCTCAAATTCCTGAAAGCCGAGTGACAGGTAAAACTGATTTGTGCGGTCATATTCCTCGTATTTTCCCATCTGTACAGTTTTTACCTGCATAAAAGAATAACCGGCTTTGCCTGCTGCTTCTTTTGCGCTTTGAAACAGTTCCCGTCCAATCCCCTGGCGATGGTATTCCTTTAAGACGCCCATAACGTATAATTCAACGGTAGCCGTTCCTGTTTCTTTCAGATATAAAAAACCAACGGGCTTGTCTGCGTCATAGGCGCAGAAGAATTGTTTATCGCCGCTTTCTGTGATGTAATCCTCCCTTGCCTCTGGGATACCGAACCATTCCGGAAGCGCTTCCAGAATGCTCCGCGTCACAGCCTGTTTTTCGGTGCTGTTTGTCAGCTGGCATATTTTCATTAGCTACTCCTGTAAATTCAGATTGGATAATCTTTTGATGCGCAAACCCGGAGCAAATGCTCCGGGTTTTGTTTGCTCAGATGTGCTTCCACTTTACACCGCCAGGGATATCGGTGATTTCAACGCCCTGCGACTTAAGTTCATCGCGGATACGGTCGGCCTCGGCAAAGTTCTTGGCTTTCTTCGCATCGTAGCGCGCCTGGATCTGCGCGGTCACAGCGGGATCATCATTGCCGTCCTCGCAGAAGATGGAATACGCGCCTGCGGCGGGCTTTTCCGCCGCATTGCGCTTGCGGATCTCATCAGCCTTTTTGCACAAGTCAAGGCTCAGCACCTTGTCAAAGTCATCAAGAACAAACAGTTTCGTTGCATCGTTGGTCTTATACTTGAGCACGTCATACAGAGCTGTAATGGCGAGAGACGTGTTGAGGTCGTTGCCGAGCGCAGCGTTGAATTTTTCTCGCAGAACCGCCACAGCATCTTCGTCAATCTCTCCATCGCCGGGCTTCAATGCGGCGATCTTAGTCAGTAGCTTCTGATACGTTCCTGCAGCATTGTCGAGGTTATCCCATGTGAAGACCAGATTACGGCGGTAGTGGCTCTGCAGGCAGAACAGGCGGTAGCACAATGGGTCATAACCCTTCTGTTCGAGCAGGGACACCGTCAAAAATTCGCCCTTCGATTTGGACATTTTGCCGCTGGCAGTATTCAGGTGCATAACGTGCATCCAGTAATTGCACCAGTGGTGGCCAATATAGCTTTCCGACTGCGCAATTTCGTTCGTATGGTGCGGGAAGGCATTGTCGATGCCGCCGCAGTGGATATCGAGGTGCTCGCCCAGATATTTGAGCGAAATGCCGGTACATTCGATGTGCCAGCCCGGATAGCCAACGCCCCACGGAGAATCCCACTTGAGCGCCTGATCTTCAAACTTGGATTTTGTGAACCAGAGCACAAAGTCGTTCTTGTTGCGCTTGTTCGTATCCTCCTCGACGCCCTCGCGGACGCCGACGGCGAGGTCTTCTTCCTTGTGATCGTTGAAAATATAGTATTTTTCAAGCTTAGATGTGTCAAAGTATACATTGCCGCCCTCAATGTAGGCATAGCCTGTGTCGAGAAGCTTGGTAATGATCTTGATATACTCATCAATGCAGCCGGTAGCTGGCTGAACAACGTCGGGCTTCTTGATGTTCAGCTTGCGGCAGTCGTCAAAAAAAGCGTCAGTGTAGAACTTGGCAATCTCCATGACAGTTTTATGCTCGCGGCGGGCGCCCTTGAGCATCTTGTCTTCTCCCTCATCCGCGTCGGAGGTCAGATGGCCGACGTCTGTGATGTTCATGACGCGCTTCACGGGATAGCCCGCGTAGCGGAGGTATTTTTCCAGCACATCCTCCATGATATAGCTACGCAAATTGCCAATATGCGCAAAGTGATAGACCGTCGGGCCGCAGGTATACATTTTGACCAGCTTCGGGTCATAGGGGACAAATTCTTCCTTTTTGTGTGTGGCAGAGTTGTAAAGATACATCGTCAAGTCTCCTTTTTTGTATCGTTGATCTGTTCTTCCAGCAGCGCCATGCGGCGCTTGAGTTCCTCGATTTCCAGCATGACCGGGTCGGGTGTGTGGATATGGTCAAGCTTATCGCCGCAAAGTCGGACGATTCGGCCCGGAACGCCGACGACCGTCGCTCCCTCCGGTACTTCACGCAGCACCACAGCGTTTGCCGCGATGCGGGCATTGTTACCAACACGGAACGGACCCAGCACCTTTGCGCCAGAGCCGACCATGACGTTATTGCCAAGCGTCGGATGGCGCTTGCCGACGTCCTTGCCTGTGCCGCCGAGCGTTACGCCCTGATAGAGCAGACAATCGTCCCCAATTTCGGCAGTCTCGCCGATCACAATGCCGGTCCCATGGTCAATGACCAGCCGACGGCCGATGGTCGCACCGGGGTGGATCTCGATCCCAGTCCACATCTTTGACCACTGTGAGATTGCGCGGGCGATGAAAAAGCATCGCTGTCGGTAAAACCAGTGCGCGATCCGGTAGTCAATCGTCGCGTGCAGACCGTTATACAACAGCATAACCTCAATAGCCGAACGCGCGGCGGGGTCGTTTTTCTTATATGCCCGGATATCCTCCAATAAATGCAAAGACAGTTCCTCCAATATAAAACCCGCCTCCTGAATTGCTCAAGAGGCGGGTTAAAAAACTCGCGGTTCCACTCTGATTTCTTGCTCTGGCTGTAACGTCAGCCTCAACGGGGTCTCCCCTCGCTCCCGAACGCACATTCCCGCACTATCTTTGCCTCCGTTTGCAGCCGACGGCGGAGACTCTCTGAAAAAGTAAAACTGCGGTACTCTTTTCGATCAACGCGATATTGAATTTTCTTGGGAAATCATATCATTGGAACGGAAAAAAGTCAAGCCTGAGTCAAGCTTTCTTCCCAAGGCCGAGGCAGGCCCAGTTTTTGCAGAAATACTCCACCCCCGAATAGACTGTCGTGGCCAAAATCACGATATTCACAATCAGGTCCAGTGTCGAGAGGTTTGGCAGCACCATCATGGCGATCAGGCCTACCATCGTGCAGGAGGTCTTGATCTTGCCGCTCCATCCGGCAGCGATGACAGTTCCGTTGCTGGCCGCGACCATGCGCAGGCCGCTGATGGCGAATTCACGCGCGATCACGATGAACACGACCCAGGACGGCATCCGGCCCCAGCCGACGAAGATCATCATGCAGGCCGTCACCAGCAGCTTATCGGCCAGCGGGTCGAGGAATTTGCCGAAATCGCTGACCTGATTGTAGTGGCGGGCAATATAGCCGTCCAAAAAATCGGAAATGCTGGCGATCACAAAGACCGCAACAGCGGCCCAGCGCAGCCAGTCCGCGCCGTTCGCCGACAGCAGCATCAGAACCATGTAGACCGGGATCAGCACTACACGGACAAGGGTAATTTTACTCGCAGTCGTCATTGTATTCTTCCTCCAGTACGCCGACAAGCTCTCCGTCGTAGGTATCCAACACATGGATGTCTACAAAATCGCCGGTCTTGATATGTTTTTCCGCTGTGAACCAGATCTTCCCGTCAATGTCGGGAGAATCGGCATAGGTTCTGCCGTAATAGCTGTCCTCGTCCGGGTCATAGCCCTCGCAGAGCACCTGCATGACCTGACCGACACAGGACTCGTTATAGTCGTCCATAATGCGCGACTGAATCTCTGCAACCTGCTCTGCGCGCTGCTTGGCGATCTCGGTATCAGGATATTCCATTTCGGCTGCGCGTGTGCCCTCTTCCGGTGAAAATGCAAACGCACCCACGCGCTCAAGCTTATATTCCTTCAGGAAGTCGCAAAGCTGCTCGAATTCTTCCTCGCCTTCGCCGGGAAGGCCGGTAATCAGGCTCGTGCGAAGCACAAGGCCGGGGATCTCATGGCGGAGCTTTGTGAACAGCTGCCGGACATATTCGCCGTTGCCGCGGCGGTTCATCTTCCGCAGAATCTCATCGTTGATATGCTGGATGGGGATATCCAGATATTTGACGATTTTCGGCTCGTTTGCCAGAACGTCAATCAATTCTTGCGACATTTCATCGGGATAGAGATAATGTACCCGAACCCAGACCAACCCGTCGATTTTGCAGAGCCTGCGCAGCAGCTCCGCAAGCTTCCGCTCGCCATAGAGATCGAGGCCGTAGCGGCTGGTATCCTGTGCGACGACGATCAGCTCCTTCACGCCGTCGGACGCAAGTTGCTCTGCTTCCTTTACCAGTTCCTCCATCGGGCGGCTGCGAAGCTTGCCGCGAAGCTTTGGAATGACGCAGTACGCGCAGTGATTGTCGCAGCCCTCCGCGATTTTCAGATAAGCATAATATTCCGGTGTTGTGAGAATCCGGCCGTCTTCCGACTGGGCGGCGTTGATGTCGTCGAAGCGCTTGTAACGCTTGCCAGACAAAACCTGTCCAACGGCATTCGCAACATCGTAATAAGAACCGGTTCCAAGGACACCATCAACTTCCGGCAATTCCTTCAAAATTTCTTCCTGATAGCGTTGGGCCAAACAGCCGGTCACAAGAATCTTCTGGATTCTGCCCTCTGCCTTCAGCTGCGCCATGGCCAGAATGTTGTCGATAGCCTCTGTCTTGGCGGACTCAATAAAGCCGCAGGTGTTGACAATAACGAGTTCTGCGCCGTCCGGGTCGGGGCTGATCTCATAGCCTGCCTGCCGCAGCAGCCAGAGCATATGTTCGGCATTGACCTGATTTTTGGCGCAGCCAAGCGAGATCATGCCTATCGTATGGGTCATGATATGTCGTCCTCCGTGATTTCTTCCAGTTCCAGTCCGACACGGTATCGCCGAAGACCAGATTGGATGTCCTTCCAGCTGTGACCGCGCCGAATCAGCGCGTCCACAGTTCGTTTTACTTCTTTTTCGTCCGGGACTTGTCCCTGCCAGCGGCGGAGTAGGAAACGGTCGATGGCATCGTCCATTTCCGGCAATTCCGCAAGCGCCTCATCCCAGAATTCCTGCGGAATACCCTTCTCATATAGAATATTCTTAATGCGGCTCTTTCCGTAGCCCTTTGCTGCGGCGCTTGCAACAAGCTGCCGAGCCGTTTCCCGGTCGTCGAGCAGATGAAGTTCTTTGAGCCAGCCGACAGCCTCCTGTGCGTCAGCTGCTTCCTCGCCCTTTTGGACAAGCCGTTTCTGAAGTTCCTTTTCAGATACGCCGGCAGCTGCGACAATGCGAACGGCCCGGGCCTTTGCAGACGCTTTTCCGGCAGCCGTCAGCAGCGCCTGATAGTCTTCGTCCGTCAGGTCCATCCCGCTGTACAGGCCGAAGTCTGCAAGCAGATACGGCTGCGTTTTTAATACGGAATCATCGTCAAAGACAAGCTTGACGCGCTTTGACTGCGGCAGTTCCTGAATGGCAAGCAGGCGCATCAGTCGTCATTAAAATCGTCAGCCGAAACGCTTACCGGCTTTGCAGCCGCGGATGCAGGCGGTTTCGCGTTCTTGCCCTGCAGCTTCCACATATTATCGCGGATAGACTGCTCAATGCGGTCGGCGACATCGGGATGGTCAATGAGATACTGTTTTGCCGAATCGCGGCCTTGCCCGATGCGCTCGTCGCCTATGGAGAACCAGCTGCCACTCTTGTTGATGAGTTCCAGCTGTACTGCAAGATCGACCATCTCACCCCATTTGGAGATGCCTTCGCCGTACATAATATCGAAATAAGCCTCTTTGAAGGGAGGCGCGCATTTATTCTTGACGATCTTGGCGCGTGTACGGTTGCCAATGACCTCGGAGCCGTTTTTGATGGCCTCTGTGCGGCGGATGTCGATACGGACAGAAGCATAGAACTTCAGCGCGTTGCCGCCGGTTGTCGTCTCAGGGTTGCCGTACATGACTCCGATTTTCATACGCAGCTGGTTGATGAAGATCACGACGCAGTTTGTCTTGGAGATATTGCCGGCTAGCTTACGCAGTGCCTGCGACATGAGCCGCGCCTGCAGGCCGACGAATGTATCACCCATTTCACCCTCGATTTCCGCACGGGGCGTCAGCGCCGCGACAGAGTCAACAACCACGACGTCAACCGCGCCGGAGCGCACGAGTGCATCGGTAATCTCCAACGCCTGCTCACCGGTATCCGGCTGGGAAACCAGCATGGAATCAATATCTACGCCGATGCGGGCAGCATAATCCGGATCCAGCGCATGCTCGGCATCTACGAATGCGACCTCACCGCCACGTTTCTGCGCCTGTGCGACAATATGCAGCGCCAGCGTCGTCTTACCGGAGGATTCCGGCCCGTAGATCTCGATAATTCTGCCCTTGGGCACGCCGCCTATACCGAGCGCGGCATCAAGTGCCAGAGAGCCGGTTGGGATTGCATCGACCTGGAGATCAGGCCGGTCACCCAGACGCATAACCGCGCCCTTGCCGAAGTTTTTCTCGATTTGCCGGATAGCAGTATCAAGAGCCTGTTTCTTGTCGTTATTGGGAGTCTGATCGGCTGTTTTTTTCTTTTCCATCGTCTCAGTTCCTTCCTCTTTTGTGTATAGACTTACTATAACACATTGTTTGGGAAAAATCAAACGTTTGTTTTATTTCTTTTTCCCTCTGACAGCGCGGACAACGCCGCGCAAATCTTTCCGCAGAACAATATCCGTATATCCGTATTCCTGAAGAATCATAGATACGGCCATATGCTGTCCAAGGCCAAATTCAAAGCAGAGGTATCCGCCGTCTGCCAGCAGATGGGTAAAGTTTTCTACGACGGCGCGGTAAAACGCCAGCCCGTCTTTCCCGCCGTCCAGCGCAAGGGCAGGCTCGTATTCCTTTACGGACGGCTCCAGCCGCGCCATTTCTTCGCTCGTCACATACGGTGGATTGCAGACCAGCGCGTCAAGTGTGCCGACAAAACTAGGTCCTCGCTTCCGTGCATCCAGCCCGACCGCTGTCACACGGTTCATAAGCTTCAGCCGCTTGATGTTGCGCTTGGCAACCGCCAACGCGGGGCGCGAGATATCTGCAAGTGTCACATGGGCATCAGGCAGCTGGTGTGCAATGGCGAGGCCGATACAGCCGCTGCCACAGCAAAGATCCAGTACACGCGGTTCTGTTCTGCCGCGCAGGACATCGAGCGCAAGATCAGTAACCGCCATGGTGTCATCGCGCGGGATGAGCACATCCGGCGTGACCTCCAGTGATATTCCATAGAAATCCCATTGTCCGAGGATATAAGGCAGCGGTTCATGTGCAAGCATGCGGTTTACATACCCATTCAACTTATCCTCGATCTGTTCGCTGGCGTATAAGTTCGAGTCTGCAAGCACGGCTGTCACGGATTTTCCAGAGGCAAATGCCAACAGTTCCCGTGCGGCCATGGAGGCATTCTCCCCTTCCGATGGCAGCAGCGTCCGGCGGGCCTGAAGATAGAGGTCGCCGTACTTCTTTACCATCGGTCAGTACCAGCCTCGTCCGGAATGACGAGTTTCAGCGCCTCAATAGCAACTTCCAGCATGGAATCATCCGGCTCGTTGGTCGTAAAGTGTTGGAACCACATACCGGGTGCAGAAAGCGCGCGCGTCAGGCCATTGTCATGGCGGCCGACAAAACGATTGCACTCATAGCTGATCGACACGACGAACGGCAGGAGTGCAAGCCGGATAAGCATACGGACAAGCATATTGCTGGTCGGGAAAACAGCGCTTACGAGCGCAAAAAGCAAAATCGAAATCGCAACGACAACAAACAGGAAGCTTGTGCCGCAGCGCGGATGCAGGCGGGTCATGCCGCGGCAGTTTTCAACTGTCAGCGGAAGCTGCGCTTCATAGCAGCGGATGGTCTTATGCTCTGCACCGTGATAGGAAAAGACGCGCTTCATGTCCTTCATCCGGGAAATCAGGATCATATAGCCCATAAAAATTGCGATGCGAATGACGCCCTCAATCAGACTACGGATGACAGCATTATGGATCCAACGGTCAAAAATACCGCTCAAAAGTGTCGGCAGCAGGAAGAACAGGCCGACAGAAAACAGAACGCCGAGAAACACAGAAAAGGACACAACTGCTTTTTCCAGCTTCTCACTGCCAAGCTTCTGCTCCAGCCACTGTTCAAATTTGGATGGCTGTGCATCGGCCTCATCTTCCGGAAAGAACTCCGCCGAATACATGAGTGCTTTCACGCCAGACACCATAGACGAAGCAAAATTCACTACGCCGCGGATCAGCGGCCATTTGGCAATACCAGTGCGCTTTTTAAGCGGCTCGACCTTTTTGACAAGGCCCTCTGGGCCGCGCACGACGATAGAACGCTTGTCCGGCCCCTGCATCATAATGCCTTCAATCAGTGCCTGACCGCCGATGAGTGTTTTAAATTTTTCCTGACTGACAGGATTGTTTTCTTTTTTCATGCAAACCTCTTATTCTTCCCCAGTGGGGATGCTGATCGTAACAAGCGTGCCGCCGCCCTCCGCATTTTCCAGTGTCAGCATTCCGCCGTGCATGGTAACGATCTCCTCGCAGACGGCAAGTCCGATGCCGCTGCCGCGGGCTTTAGAACTGCCTTTATAAAATTTCAGCTTGACGCGCGGAAGTTCTTCTTCCGGAATACCGGGCCCATAATCCCGGATGCGGATGACAACAGAAGTTCCTTCATGTGCGATGGATGCGTCGATACGCTTGCCCTCGCCACCGTGTTTGGCTGCGTTGTCAAGAATGTTCAAAAACACCTGACGCATACGCGCAACGTCGCACGGAATCTCTGGAATCTCCTCATCGCAGCCGTCATAGTGCAGACAGATTCCCTCCTGCTTGAGCCGGTTGCCGTACATAAAGACCGTATCTTCAAATTCCGCCAGAACATCGGCCGTTTCGACATGGAGTGTAAACCGCCCGTCCTGCATTCGCGTGAATTCCAGCAGTTCCTCGACCATACCGGTAAGTCGCTTGGCCTCACGCGCAATGATCACAACGCCGCGCCGCGTCTCCGCGTCCAGATTTTCGGATGTCAGAAGCGTTTCACCCCAGCCGGAGATGGCCGTAAGCGGCGTGCGCAGTTCGTGCGACACAGAGGAAATAAATTCCGTCTGCGTTTTCTCCGCTTGACCAATCTTGACGGACATATCATTGATGGTACCAACCAACTCGCCGATCTCGTCGTCATATTGGCCGGGGATTTGTACACCGTAGGAACCGGCGGCAATGCGTCTGGCTGTCGCGTTGATCTGCGAGATGGGCACCAGAATGGACTTGATAAAAAAGCTGCTCAGGAAGAAAATCGAGCCAATAAACAGCAGGCCGATCGTGATGGCAATCAGTGCGATCATCAGGATCTGAAGATCCGCATTGCGCAAACTTGTTACATAGCGCAGCACGCCGATCACTTCGCCGTTTGTATAGATCATCGGACTGGAAACGGCCAGAATGCGCTCCCCTGTCAGCGGGTTTCTACCCTTGTAGTGCCGGATCTGCTGGCTGTCGATCGCCTGCTGAATCTCGGGCGTCGAGGCAGAACGTCCGGCAAATTTTCCATAGGAGGAAGCGACAAGCTTTCCATTCGCAGAAATAAATTGCAGTTCCAGCCGGTCCTTTTCTTCAAAGGTCTGTGCAAATTTGATACAGGACTGATAATATTCCTTGTAACTCTGTGAGATGTAATTGCTGAAAAAATCGGTCGTTGTTTTCGCCTTGTTTTCAAGGCCGGAGCGAAGGTTAGTGTCGTAATACGCCGCTACAGAAAACACTACACCAAACACACAGGCTGCGACCAGCAGCATAATCACGCCTACGTTATTGACGAACCAGCGCCGCTCAATGCCGGACAGGCGTTTCTTTTTCTTCAAAAAGCCTCACCTCGCGCCTTATGCGCCCCACTTGTAACCAAAGCCCCAGACCGTTGTAATGTAGGTCGGATTTGCGGTGTCGTCCTCGATCTTAATGCGCAGGCGGCGGATGTTCACGTCAACGATCTTGAGTTCGCCGTCATAGTCCCGGCCCCAGACCGCAGCAAGAATATCCTCACGAGAAAGTGCCCGTCCTGGATTCTGCATGAACAGCTTGACGATGGCGTATTCCACCTGCGTTAGCTTGATGCGGCGGCTGTCCTTATCCAGCGTCCGGTTGCGTGTATTCAAAACGAAGGGGCCGTGCTTGAGTTCGATTTGATTAGAAGACCCGTCTGAATCAATACGGCGGTACAGCGCGTCGATGCGTGCGGTCAATTCCGCTGGACTAAAGGGTTTGGTCATATAGTCGTCTGCGCCTGTCATCAAGCCGGTGATCTTGTCCATCTCCTGGCTCCTTGCAGTTAACATAATAATACCGATTTTTTTATCTGTCGCCCGGATGTTGCGGCAGACCTCAAATCCGTCGATGCCTGGCAGCATAATATCGAGGATCGCAACGCCGACATCTGGATTGACCTTCAGCAACTCCAGCGCCTCTTCACCGGTTCCGGCCTCCACGACCTCATATCCAGAGCGCTTAAGATTGATGACCACAAAGCTTCGGATGCTGACCTCGTCTTCCAAAATCAAAACCTTTTTCATTCTGTTTTGCTCCTCACGTCTCTCCCGAATTCCAATCAATATGAATAAAGTGGAACATGTCCTTTAGTCTGTCTTCCGACAGTTCGGAAGCCCACTTTCCTGTTCCAAGCTTTGCTGCATAGGCAACATCGCCCTTCTCGGCCAGAATCAATCTGCCGTCTGCGGATGCGAACTCATATCGGTTTTCACCGGAAAACTCATAGACTGTAAAAATCAAATCGCCGCGCCGTCCATTTTTCCACTGCGAAAACGCATAGCCGCGCACGCCATCCGTCTCTGCGCTGCGCGTGATGCAGAACTGGTTCTGCCAGCTGTCTGGAAGCTTCAAAAACCACCCACCAGAAAAACTGTGATAGGTCGTCAGCTTTGGAAGGCTGCGCCCCTCCATATCAAGGTTATACCAGCTGATTGCTGCATCATTTTCATCAGATCCCTCTGCTGTCGGAAGCGGCAGGATCTGCGGCAGTTCAATCAGTCCATCTTCGTCAATATCAGCGGCATAGACATAATAACTGCGAACAGTGGAAACCGCACTTTCTGCCTCATGTGCAGTAACGTTTCTGAAAGTACCGTCCTGAAAGGCAAACACGTCGGTCACAAGGCTGTTATTTTCATATGCGCTTGCAACAAAGACAGCGGGAACATCCTTCATCAGATTCCCACTCAAAATGCGTTTGACTTGGGATGCGCCAGCAGTCAGATACGCTTCCGGTTTGCGTTCCAGCTGCCCGTCCTTCCAGTGATAGAGTTCTGCAACACCCTGCGGCTGCTCTGCGTCAAAGCGGAGAATAAAAATATCTTTCTGACCATCGCTGTCAAGATCGGCTACGCGGTATTCCGAATAGTTGGCGTTCATCAGTTCGGACACATGGCCGTCTGCGTAGGAATAAGCGCCGAGCGATTGCAGAACATCGGTGGACAGCTGCCAGCCGATGACAAGTTCGATCCCTGGTCGATCTGTCAGCTGTACATATTCCACGCTTGCAAAGCTGGTGCCATCGCCCTCAATCACATCTGTCAGGTGATAGTCTCCGTCTGCGTGAGAAAAGATACAGGCTCTGAGCGGCTTGTCTCCTGCTGCTTTCAAAAATGCAATCGCTTCGTCCATGCCATCGCCGTCGAGATCGGCCAGCTGCACAGACTGCTGGTTTACACCGGACACCGGCGCGGCATAGGAAGCATTTTGGCTGGTCAGGACTTTTTCAATCGCAAGTTCCAGTCGGTCATACTCGTCAGAATGCCGCGGCAGCGTATATAACTCGTCAACTGTTTTGACAAAGCATCCTGTCAGCAGCAGTGTCAACGCCGCAGAAAGCAACGCAAGTCCCAGCTGTTTCCTGCGCAATCGTCCCAACTCCTTTTCAACTCTTTATAGTATAACATGTCAAGTTACAAAAGTGTAGCGAATTTGTAAAAAACAAGACTACTTCACAACTACATTTTTTTCGCCAAGCTGTTCTCGCAGTTCCTGCAGCATTCGCTCGTCCAGCGCACATGCTCCGCCCATCCGTGCACCAGTATCGGCGAAGTAAATGACAGCCCGTGCCCTTCCGGGGAACATTTTCAGGATTGGCAAGACCTTTTTTGCAGATTTCTGCCCAGAATTCTCGATTTTCAGATAGACAGTATGCGCCTGTGCCGCTGCCTGACGAGCAGTCTGCGCAGCATCAAGATCCTTCATGTCCCCAACCTGCATCACGCGGTTCACAACCATCTGCGGCGGTTTTTCATCGCGCACAGAGATGCGCCCATTCAGGATAACAGCGGCGTTTTCATAGAGAAGTGAACCATATTGGTTCAAAATCGTGGAGAATGTCAAAAGTTCCATGGAACCGGTGTCGTCCTCCACTGTGACGTATGCCATCATGGAGCCGGAGCGCGTGGTCTTCATCTTGATTGCCTCCACGATTCCAGCGATATTCACAATCTGCTCATCCTGATAGGTCTCGTCGCCATTTTCAAAGCACTCAAGAATCTCGCCGATAGGCACAACATCCATGCCGCGCAGCAGAGGGCGGTACTCGTCCATCGGGTGGCCAGATAGATACAGGCCTGTTGTCTGCTTTTCCAGATTCATTTTCTCCTGTACACTCATTTCTGGAATATCCGGCACCTGCACAGCAGGCATAACGGCGGCGCTGTCCTCGCCGGACAGCAGATCGAACAAGCCCATTTGACCGTCGATGTTTTTATTTTTCCGGCTGGCAGCAGCGTCGAGCACTAGTTCGTAAATGCGCAGCATCTGGGCACGGTTGAGTCCAAAACTGTCGCAGGCGCCTGCCTTGATGAGATTTTCCAGCGCGCGCTTGTTCAGATCTGTCCCGTACATACGGGAGGCAAAATCCTCAAGACTGGTGAACTTTCCACCCTGTTCGCGCTCGTTCATGACCTTCTGAATAAAGCCGCGTCCGATATTCTTGATCGCCGCCAGACCGAAACGGATTCCGCCTGGCACAACAGTGAAGTTATCATTGGATTCATTGATATCCGGCGGCAGCAGCGCAATACCCATCGCACGGCACTCGGAAATATACTCAGAAATCTTGACTGAACTGCCCAGCACTGACGTCATGAGCGCCGCCATATACTCACGCGGGTAATAGCATTTGAACCACGCAGTCTGGTACGCGATCACCGCATAGCAGACGGAATGCGCCTTGTTGAACGCGTAGTTCGCAAAATCATACATCTCATTATAGATTGCTTCCGCCGCCTGTTCTGGGATGCCGTTTGCAACGCAGCCGGTGATATTACGCGAGGCATCGCCCCGGATAAAGGCGCCGCGCTCTTTTTCGATGTCCTTGACCTTCTTTTTGCTCATGGCGCGGCGCACCATGTCCGCCTGACCAAGCGAATATCCGGCAAGCTTCCGGAAAATCTCAATGACCTGCTCCTGATAGAGAATGCAGCCGTAGGTGACGGAAAGGATAGGTTTCAGCATGGGATGCTTGTATTTGACAAGCGATGGGTCCTGCTTGCAGGCGATCAGACGCGGAATCGATTCCATCGGACCGGGACGGTAGGCTGCAACGATGATGGAGAGATCTTCAATCGACTGCGGCTTCAGGCCCATGCACACGCCCGTCATGCCGGTCGATTCCATCTGAAATACGCCGGCCGTTCTGCCCTGCGTGAGCATGTCCATGACCTTGGGGTCGTTGTCCGTCACGCGGGACATGGAGAAATCCGGCTCCGTCTTCCGGATATCGCGGATCGCGTCGTCAATGACGGTGATGTTTCGCAAGCCGAGGAAGTCCATTTTGAGAAGCCCCAGTTCCTCCAGCGTCGTCATGGTGTATTCCGTGACAATGGTTCCATCATTTGTTGCGAGGGGCACATAATTGTAGACTGGCAGCTTGGTAATGACCACGCCTGCCGCATGTGTCGAGGTATTGCGCGGCATGCCCTCAAGAGCCATGGCCGTATCGACAAGTTCCTTGACGCGCGCATCGCCGTCATACATCTGCCTTAGCTGTGAGGACTGCTTCAGCGCGTCCTTGAGCGTGATGTGAAGCGTGGTCGGCACGAGCTTTGCAACGGCATCTGTTTCGGCAAATGTGAAGTTCATGACCCGGCCTACATCGCGGATGGCAGCTCGTGCCGCCATGGTGCCGAACGTGACGATCTGTGCGACATGATCCTCGCCGTATTTCTGCCGGACATAGTCAACGACCTCTCCTCGTCTGGTATCCCCAAAATCCATGTCGATATCCGGCATGGTCACACGAGCGGGATTTAAGAAGCGCTCGAAATACAGGCCGTATTTCATCGGATCAATCTCGGTGATATGCAAGCAATAGGTCACCATGGAGCCAGCGGCGCTGCCGCGTCCAGGCCCAACGGGAATCCCGGCAGATTTGGCAAAGCGTACAAAATCCCACACGATGAGGAAATAGTCCGTAAAGCCCATTTTCTCAATCATGTCGATCTCATATTCCAGCTGCTGCATGTATTCCGGATGCGCCGTGCCGTACAGTTCATCAAAGCCTTCCCGGCAAAGCTGCTTAAGATAGGAAAGACTCGTTACCCCCTCCGGAAGCTTGAATTCCGGCAGGAAGTACTTACCGAATGTGAATTCCACATTGCATCGCTCTGCAATCTGGACGGTATTTTCAAACGCTTCCGGCACATCCGGGAAGAGGCTGCGCAGTTCTTCTTCACTCTTGAGATAGAATTCTTCCGTCTCAAATTTCATACGGTTCGGGTCGTCTACCGTCTTGCCAGTCTGGATGCAGAGCAGCACATCCTGCATTTTTGCGTCTGATTTGCGCAGGTAATGCGCATCGTTCGTCACTACGAGCGGCAGGCCCAGCTTGTCCGCAAGCTTGCGGATCTGTCCGTTGACCGTTCTCTGCTCAGGAATGCCGTGATCCTGCAATTCCAGATAAAAGTGCTCTGGGCCGAAGATCTCCGCATATTCGCGCGCAGCCTGCTCTGCTGCATCCAGGTCTTCCTGCATGATTGCCTGAGGGATACGGCCCGCAAGGCATGCTGAGAGCGCAATCAGTCCCTCGTGGTGCTCCCGCAGCAGATCCATATCCACGCGCGGACGGTTATAAAAACCCTCGGTAAAGCCGAGCGAAACCATATAGCTGAGGTTTCGATAGCCAATTTCGTTTTCACAGAGCAGAACCAGATGATATGGCTCCTTATCAATGCCATGAACCTTATCAAAGTGTGTTCGGCGCGCAACATAGACCTCGCAGCCGATAATGGGCTTGATCCCGGCTTTTTTTGCTGCGCGGTAAAAATCAATCGTGCCATACATGACGCCATGGTCGGTCAGGGCAATGGCGTCCTGACCGAGTTCCTGCACCCGGTCCATCATAGAGCCGATGCGACAGGCTCCGTCAAGCAGGCTGTATTCGCTGTGAACATGCAGATGCACAAAGGCCATGGCGTTTTCTCCTCTCAGCTTTCGTCCGCAAGCGCAACAAGCTTGCGCATGCGGTGGTTCATTGCAGACTTGGAAACAGGCGGGGTCTGCATGGAAGCAAGTTCCTGCAATGTCGCCTCCGGATTTTCAAGCCGAAGTTTCGCTGTCTCACGAAGCTTCAGCGGCAGATCGTTGAGTTGGCCGCGTTTTTGAAGCTTTTTGATTGCTGCGACCTGCTCCATCGACGCATCTACGACTTTGGTCAGATTTGCTGTTTCACAGTTGACGCGGCGATTAACGCCATTGCGAAGATCTTTTTCGACCTTTGCTTCCATCACTCCCATTGCGCACACCGGCGCACCGATTGCGGTCAGAAAGTCCTCAATCATATCACTCTGCTTGAAATACAGAATGCTGTTTCCGCTGCGTGTTGTCTCCTTTGGGGCAAATCCGGCATCCAGCAACAGCGTGTACGTTTCGCGGCTGACCTTATAGTGGGAGGTCGTCAGTTCCAGATGATACCGCTTTGCAGGATCTGTAACAGACCCACCGGACAAAAACGCGCCGCGCAAAAACGCCAGCCGTTCCTCGTCCTCTTCCAGCATGCCGTAATTCACATGCAGTGTCACATCTCTGGCCGCTGACAGGCCAAACTGTGCAAACATTTTATGGATTTTCCCCTGTGATTCCATGACAAAAAGCAGCTTTCCGGTATCTTCCTCCGGCTCCTGATCAAAGGAAAAGCCGAAAACCTTTTTCATGAGACGCGGCAGGCGTTCTGCCAGATCGCGGGATTCCGTTGTAATGCGGACAAACTCAGATGTAAACGCATTGCAATAGAGTAAAATGCCATACAGTTCGGCAGCGGCCTCCATTTTTCGATTGATCGGCAGCCGACACAATTCCTGCTTGACGTTGGATGAGAAAGACATAACGGCGTTCACCTCCTCTTGTTCTTCAGGTTCTAAATTCACGCCATACAGACAAAATCGCACGCGCCAGAGCGTCAGAGTTATGGCGGATATAACGTCCTGGCTCCAGAAGCGGGAACGTGCGCACGGCAAGCCCCATCTGTTCCAGATCCTCACGGCGCAGTTCAAGCTGCGACACGCCTTCCTTTGCGTACGGCTCCATAATCTCCGGCGGCACGGGTTCATCATTTGCAATGCACACGTCCATTACGCCTGGGCCTGCGTGTTCCAGGATTGCACGGACATGATCGTCGGCGTCATAGCCGTCTGTCTCGCCATCCTGCGTCATGATATTCAACACATAAATCTTCAATGCTCTGCTCTGCCGGACGGCATCTGCGATGCCACCGACCAGAAAGTTCGGAATAATGCTGGTATACAGACTTCCTGGGCCGATCACGACAATATCTGCATCGCGGATAGCCCGAACACTCTCCGGCAGAGCAGTCGGGCGTTCCGGTACAAGGCGTACCTTACGGATGCGGGAATTATTGATTTTTTTTGCGTAAAAGATTTTGCTTTCGCCGAGTGTACGGCTGCCGTCGTGAAATTCAGCTTCCAGACGCACGTCCTGATTTGTAACGGGAAGAACGCGGCCGGTAATGGCCAGAACATCTCCCATGCGGTGAACCGCTTCGTCGAACGAGCCGGAAATGCCGTTCATCGCCGCCAGAAACAGATTGCCAAAACTCTGCCCGGCAAGGCTTCCGTCAGTAAAGCGGTAATTGAGCAGCTGCTGCATGGTTGGTTCCGTGTTGGCAAGCGCCATGATGCAGTTGCGGATATCACCCGGTGGAAGCATGCCGAGATCCTCCCGGAGCATACCGGAGCCGCCGCCGTCGTCCGCTACGGTGACGATGGCTGTAATATTCTTCGTATAGGTTTTCAGACCCCGCAGCATGGCGGATAGCCCATGACCGCCGCCGATTGCGGCAATGCGCGGCTGCCTGCGGTGCGGCTCATAGAGCCGGATTTGTTCTGTAAATTCTGTCACGTTGCTCACCTTCTGCCCATATCACGGTGGCTGAGCGTGGCCGCGTAGCCTTTCTTGGATACGAACTCAAACAGTTCTTTTGCAATGCAAACGCTCCGGTGCTTGCCGCCTGTGCAGCCAACGGCGATCACAAGATCCGTTTTACCCTCGTCCAGATAGTTAGGCAGCAGGAACGACAGCAGATCCTCGGTTTTTGCCACAAAGTCCAGCGTCTGCTGGTATTTGAATACAAAATTCTTCACAGGCTCGTCCAGCCCGGTCTGCTGCTTCAGTTCAGGGATATAATACGGGTTCGGCAAAAACCGCACATCGAAGACCAGATCAGCTTCCAGCGGCAGACCATATTTGAAGCCGAACGACACGACACGCACGTCCATCGAATGCTCCCGCATCCCGCCCGCAACCAAATCGATCAGCTGGCCGCGCAGTTTGCCTGTAGAAAGATTAGACGTATCAATGATTGCGCTGGCGCGGTTGCGCACAGGAGCCAACAGTTCCCGTTCCCGCGCGATGGCGTTTTCAAGCGTGGAGCCGTCCTTCATGAGCGGGTGCAGACGGCGCGTTTCCTTATAACGCTTAATAATGACCGCTGTGGACGCCTCGATATAGTAGATGGAATATTGCAAGTGCATGTCATCTAGCTTCTGCAGCGCCTGAAACAGGGCGTCAAACGTCATGCTTGCGCGGATATCCGTTACAAGCGCGACCTTCTCATACCGTCCCTTTGTCGCCAGACACAGCTGTGCAAACTGTGGGATCATCTCCGCCGGCATATTGTCAACACAGTAAAATCCGAGATCCTCAAGGTCGGACGCGGCCTTGCTCTTTCCTGCGCCGGACATGCCGGAAATGATAACAAACTGCATAGTTTTCTCCTTTTACCAGATCCGAACCTCCGGCTCAAGCCGGACACCGGATGTCTCCCATACACGGGACTGCACCATTGCAATCGTCTTCTTTATATCTTCAGCCGTTGCACCACCGGTATTCACAATAAATCCCGCATGCTTTTTTGATACCTCCGCGCCGCCGACTCCACAGCCCTTGAGTCCGGCCTGTTCGATGAGCGGGCCTGCAAAATACCCGGTCGGACGCTTGAACGTGCTTCCGGCGGATGGCAATTCCAGCGGCTGCGAGGCCTTGCGCTTTTCTATCAGCGTGCGCATCGTCTGCCCAATCGTCTCCGGGTCTCCCGGCTGCAAACGCAAAACAGCCTTGACGATCACACATGGCAGCGTCTGATAGACGCTCGTGCGATAGGCAAATGCCGATTCCTCGCCGGACAGCATTTTCTCCTCGCCGTCCATGGTCAGGATCGTGACCGATTCCACGACCTGCTTCAGTTCTCCGCCGTATGCGCCCGCATTCATATATACGCCGCCGCCGAGCGTCCCCGGAATGCCGTGCGCGAATTCCAGCCCCGTCAGCGTGTGATTTTTTGCGAAAACCGCCGCTTTCGCCATGCTTTCACCCGCGTAGGCCTCGATCCGCGCCTCATCCAGGAGGCGGATGCCACACAGCGCATCCTTGAGACAGATCACAAGCGCATCAAGGCCCTCATCCGGGGCAAGAATGTTCGTTCCTGCGCCGAGAATATACGGCTGCGCGCCTGCTGCGGCAGCACCTTGCAGCAGCTGCTTCAGCTCCTCCGTGGTTTTGGGGAACGCCATGACTGCCGCGGGGCCGCCGATGCGGGAGGAGGCTCAGCGGCTCCTGAAGCCGGTACTGAACCGCTTTGCACCTCTGGATGATGGTCTGCTGAAGCTCAGAACTCCACATAAACGCCTCCGGGTGGATAATTTTTTCTATCATAGCACATCTCAAATAAAAATAAAAGAGGAACCAGCCAACCGGTTCCTCTTTTATGTTTCAATCATCGTTGCGGGCCGTAAAGTATTTGCTCATCTGCTCGGTAAATTCTACAGCGGCGTTGTAGCCCATGCGCTTCTGGCGGTTGTTCATGGCGGCGA
>ERZ780168.1511-NODE-1511-length-23849-cov-7.075691_pt1 | contig 23849 bp, 21 predicted proteins | sample MGYA00510981_ERZ780168 | MGnify/ENA primary metagenome ERZ780168 (study PRJEB29588, sample SAMEA2158769) | human gut metagenome | biome: human gut; feature: human-associated habitat; material: faeces | place: Denmark | collected 2008/2010 ...
CCCTTGCCGCGTAAGGCGCGGCAAGGGGGAACTTTTATTGTTGTTTTACCGCTGCTCCTGCACATACAGGTTCACGCGGCTCTGGATCATGCTGGCAGTGGTCTGAACATCCTTGTCTCCGGCAAAGTAGGCGGCGACCTCATCGGTGATGATGTCGAGGATCTCCTGATCGTAGTCATAGACGCTGTGCGTGTTGCTGATCACGCCCAGGATCTGGTCAATTTCCTCCTGCGTCAGCGCATAGACATCCTTATAGACCGTTTCGCCGTTTTCCATGGTCTCATAGCTGCCCCGGATAGCCTTGTCGGGCTCACCGTCGCCGTCCCAGTCGACCTGTTCGCCGTTTTCGTCCAGCTGGTACTGCTCGGTCATGATGTCGGTCATTTCTGCGTCAAACGCGGCCTGACTGATGGGGAAGCCGTAATAGTAATTGTTCTCGTCTATCGTGTTCATCTTTTTGATGATCGAGCAGACGAAGTCCCACGCGGCGTCGGGGTATTTCGTGACGGAGGAAATGGCCATCGGCATCTGAAGCCCGAACGAGCTGCCGGAGCCGTCCTCGGTCGGATAGCCGGTAAAGGTGATCTTGTCGCGGATCGCGTAGACGCTCCAGATATAGGAGTCAAAGCTGTACATCTCGATCGTCGACATGAGCTGCTTGCCGTTCGTGATGCGGGTCGCGTCAGATTCCCACATCGCGTCGTCAACGGCGATATCGGCGGAGGAAGCATAGGCAATCGCGCCGTCACCGTCACTGGTTTCTGCCGGGAAGGAATTGCAGAAGGCCAGCAGCTGCTGGAACGCTTCGGAGTCAAATTCGCACTTGCCCGTCGTCCAGTCAACGAAAGCAGACAGGTTGCGGGACAGGCAGTTCGACAGAGCCGTGTTCTTCGTCCAGCCGTCAGAGAAGACCGTTGCGCCCTCCTGCAGCTGCGTCATGGCGTCCTGCACGGCGGCAACGTTCCACGTGTCGTACTGGCTTGCGATGGAGCTCAGCGCGTAGGCCGTCGTGACAGTGAAGCTGGTGGGCAGCTCATAGAGCTTGCCGTCCTTTTCGAGCGCGTTCAAAATCTGCGGGACAAAATAGTCGCGGCTCAGGCCGTTTCCGCCGTCCATGAAGGTATTGAGGTCGGCGATGACGCCCTTGGCGGCATACTTATCGATCGGCAGATTGCTGGTCAGGAAAATATCCGGCACGCTGCCGCTGATGATCTCGGTGGTGAGCTTGGTGACGCCGGCATTATAGTCGTCGTCGGTCGCGTACTCGCCGTAATCGACGACATTGATGCGGTACTCGTCGTTCGTCTTGTTGTATTCGACGATCATGCTGCGCAGGTTCCAGTCGGGATACATGCACGCGAGCGTCAGAACCTTCTTTTCCTTGATCTCAGACGCGTCCACACGGTGCAGGACGATCAGCTGATAGGTCGTGGGGTCGGTGCTCCAGTCCTGCATGAGGGCGGCCACGCGGCTGTCGGAGAGCATGGCATAGCCCGACATATTGTTGGTGTCAACGTCGCAGGCCAGCCAGTCGACGAGCTTCTCCTTCGTGTCCGTTTTGGCGGCATAGCCATAGATGTTATTATTGTAGGTGTAGTAGAAGTCATAGGCATCGTCGCCCGGGAGGATGCTCCACACGTTGGACGGCAGCTTGACCTTCTCGCCCCAATCCTTCGTTTCCAGATCGATGGGGACGAAGTACTGGCCGTTTTCATCGGCGGCGTTCACGTCGTCCGTGTAGTTGTACCACATAACGCCAACCTGCTGTGCGTTCAGCCGGCACAGACTACCGTTATACTGGCTGCCGTCGAGCTTGAACTGCACGTTGCCCTCTGCATCGAGGACGTAAATATTATTATAGTCGCTGACGTAGAGATTGCCGGCGGCATCGACAGCGAAGGAGCTGAGGTTGCCGCTCATGCCGTCCTCGTTGTCCTCGTTGTTCGTGTCGGAAAGGTCGAGGCTGGCGATCGTGCTGCCGTCGGCAGCGATGTGCATCAGATACGAGCCGTTGATGTCCGTGGAGGGGTAGTTCCACTTGCTGTCCGTGTTGGGGTCAAAATCGTCGGGCAGCTCATACTGCGTCGCATAGACGTTTACAAGCATCCAGAGCGTGCCGTCGTCAGAGCCGATCATGTTGTAGCAATCGACGCTGCCCTCCGCTCCCTCCGGCACCTGCGGCAGATCCAGATTGGTCAGTTCCGTGCAGGTACCTGTATCGGGGTCGATGGTGAGCATGGACAGCCGCGTGTTGTAATACGACCAGGTGTCGCCCGTAGCAGGGTCAGAGTTGACGATCTCCTCGCCCTGCATGCTGGCCGTCAGATAGAGCGTGGTGCCGGCGGCGCAGATCTGGTTGACGTACTGCACGCCGTCCGGAACGGCAAGGTCGAAATAATCGGCCTTATAGGCGTATTTTGCCGTTGTCTGGGAGGGCTTGGTCTGGTCGATCAGAGAATTGCCCGGATCGGTCTTGCCGGGGTCCTTCGTCTCGTCCTTCGAGCAGCCCGCAAACAGGCCCACGATCATCAGCGCCGCAAGCAGCAGCGCAAGCATCCGTTTTGTTTTCATGTAATACTCCTTTTCATTCATGCCCAATGTCCATAATCTATATCTTGTGCTGACGCACGGTACAGGCGGCCTACCTTGCCGTCTGTATCATACCAAAACAAAGACGTAAAAAAAAGACCGGCGTTGCATTTTTCATATTTTTTTAAGAACTGGCTTCGCCGCCCGGCAAAGCCTCCCCTTGTCATGCCCCGCATGATAAGGGGAGGTGGCATTTGCGTCAGCAAATGACGGAGGGGATTTGCTGCAAATTACAGAGGCTCTGGAATTTGCTACGTTCGAATCCCCTCAGCCCCTTCGGGCCAGCTCCCCTTGTGCCCAAGGGGAGCCTTGGTGCGGGCAAACCTTGCCGGGTTTTTTGTAACTGCCGCTTTACTCCGACGGCATTGTCTCTGCCTGGATAGGCAGGATCACCTCCGCCGTGAATTTCCCGTTTTCCGTGTAGCGCTTGAAGCCGCCGGCCATCTGCGCCATGATCTTTGCGCAGGTGCGCAGGCCGATCTTGTTGGACTCGATGCGCCCGGAAGCGGGATTCACGCTGTTGGACAGGCAGATATGCAGCGCACCGTCTTCGATCAGCGCCGCAATGGCAACGGGCTTAGCCGGGTCTGCGTACTTTCGGATGTTGTCGAAGAGATTATCGAGCACCCGCTTCAGATACATCACATCGGCCTCGATCTGCACCTCCTGCTGCGGCAGAAGCAGCTGCACCGTGAAGCCCTGCTGCTGCAGCTGGACGCGGCTCTCACCCAGAAGCTGCTCGAGAAGCAGCCGCGCGTCATAGGACTCCATCTGCATGGGCAGTTCCTTACAGCCAAACAGCAGCGAATACCGGAACAGTTCGTCTGTCAGCGTCTTGAGCTGCTCGGCCTTGCCGTAGGCGGCGTCCAGATAGCTTTGCAGCTCGTCTTCCGAGCGGTACTGCCCGTTTTTCGCAAGATCGAGATAGCCGAGCAGCGCGGTAAGCGGGTTGCGGATATCGTGCGACATGGCGGTGATGAGGTCGCTGTTCTGCTGAAGGGCGCGCTGCTCCTCGCTGGTCTTGCGCAGGAGCGACAGGCGCATCTGCTCGACGCTGGCTGTGAGCTGTGAGATCTCGTCGCGGCCCTTCGGCTCCAGCTGCAAGTAGAGATTGCCCGCGCCGATGGACTGCACCTCCTGCGAGATGGCGACGACCCTGCGCGCGACGCGGCGGTTATACGCCAGCAGCGTCAGCGCCAGAACCGCGCAGCCCAGCAGCAGCGAAACGATCCACAACAGATCGTAGAGCCCGGAATCGGAGTTGTCGTAGATCACAGCGTAAAACGTGCCGTCGCGGAACACGATGGGATAGACGACGCTGGCCGTCTGCTCCTTGAGCGAATACGCATCGACTGCCGCGGTGTCCGCGCCCCACCAGCCGATCTCAAAGATCTGCCGCTGATCATGATACAGCATGATATAATAGTCTTTTTTCGTCTCGCCCCAGCGGGCCAGCATATCCGTGTCGCGCGTGGAAACGCCGTTCTGCCGCACAAAGGACTGAAACTCCTGCGCGGCTTTGTTCGTGCGCTTTAAAATGGCCTTCTCGCTCATATACTGGCGCTCGATGATCTGCTCTCCCGTAAAATCCGCCAGCAGGCAGACGCACACGCCCAGCACCAGCCCCAGCAGCAGCACGAACAGCGGCTTGACGCTCAGCGAGACAAATCGCCTCTTCTTTTCAGTCAATCTGATAGCCCTTTCCCCAGACGGTGCGGATCAGGCGCGGATTCGCCGGATCCTCCTCCAGCTTCTTGCGCAGGTTCACGATATGCACCATCACAGTATTGTTTGACGCCGGCATATACGTCTCGTGCCAGACCGTCTCGTAGATCGTGCGCACCGGCACGACGCGGCCCCGGTTCTCCGCCAGACAGTGGAGAATGGAAAACTCCGTCTCCGTCAGCTCCAGCGGCTGGCCGTTTACCAGTACGCGGCGGTTTTCCTCGTCGAGCACGATGCCGGGCCGGAGCGTCCGCCCGCTCGATTTGCTCTTATACACCCGGTAGCGCCGCAGCAGCGACTCGACCTTCATCATCAGCTCCGCGTGCGAAAACGGCTTGGCGAGAAAATCGTCGCCGCCGGAATCATACGCGCGGCGCTTGTCGCCCTCCTGCGTTTTCGCGGTCAGAAACAGAACCGGGGCCGTGGAATACGACCGGATACGGCTGCACGCATCATAGCCGCCCAGCTCCGGCATCATAATGTCCATTAAAATGAGATCAAGCTCCGGGTGCTGCCGAACCTGCTCGACTGCCTCCGCGCCTGTCGCGGCCTCCAACACGGTATAGCCGCCTGTCTCCAGCAGGATCCGGCAGATACGCCGGATATCCGGCTCATCGTCCACCACCAGAATGCGGATCGCCTCTTCCATGGCTGCTCCCTCCTTTTTGTGGCGCTATTATATCATACTTCCGCAAGCTTCCGGGCGGAATTAAGAATTTTTAAGACATTTTTTCTTCCGCGCACCAAAACCGCGTGACGAAACCGGGAAAGCGTGCTATACTATAATAACTTGGGTGCGGATGCAGCTGGGAGGGGCAGGACTCTGCCAGCCGCATCCCAATTTTCGTAAAACGATCCCACCCGACCGTGGCCAACAGCCCTTAGGAACTGCAAATGGATCTTTTATATACCGACAATCGAATCGTCGTCTGTCTCAAGCCTGCGGGCGTTTTGTCCACTGATGAGCCGGGCGGTATGCCGGAACTGCTGCGCCTGGCGCTGGGAGAAAGCGAAACCGGCTGCGTGCGCGTTGTGCACCGTCTTGACCAGCCTGTCGGCGGCGTGATGGTCTACGCGCGTTCGCGCATGGCCGACAGCATTCTGTCACGGCAGGTACAGGAGCATGAATTTGAAAAGGACTATCTTGCCGTGCTGGAAGGCTGCCCAGACGCGCCGGAGGGCGTTCTGACCGACCTTCTCGTGCGCGATGCGGCGAAAAAGCAAACCTTTGTCACGCATACTCCCGGCCCGGACGCGCGGCATGCCCGGCTTTCATATCGGGTGCTTGCCGTGAAAGATGGGCGCGCGCTTGTGCGCATCCGGCTGGAAACAGGACGGACACACCAGATCCGCGCGCAGTTTTCTTCCCGCGGCCTGCCGCTCTGCGGCGACCGGAAATACGGCGCGAAAGCCGATGGCCCGCTCGGCCTGTGGTCCTATCAAATTGCTTTTTTCCACCCGCAGACGAATGAACACCTCGTCTTTACGCATGACCCGCCGCAGACCGAACCGTGGCTTGCGTTTTTCGACACCCTGAAAGAAAAATAGGAGGGCACCATCCCCATGGCAGCAACAAAAGCAAATTCGATCGTGATGACCGAGGGCAGGCCCCTGCCGCAGATCATCCGCTTTTCTATCCCGCTGGCCCTGACCGGCATTTTACAGCTGCTGTTCAACGCCGCTGACGTCATTGTCGTCGGCAAATTTGACAGCAGCACGGCCCTTGCCGCCGTCGGCGCGACGACATCGCTCATCAACCTGCTCATCGGCGCGTTTATCGGCATTTCCGTCGGCGTCAATATCCTTGTCGCCCGCTATCTCGGCTGCCGGGACGACGAGCGTGTCTCCCGCTCCGTGCACACCTCGGTCGTGCTGGGGCTTGGGCTTGGCGTCGTGGTCTTCCTGCTGGGCTTTTTCCTGGCCAGTCCCCTGCTTCGCCTGATGGATACGCCGGAGGACGTTCTGCCCCTGTCCGACCGGTATTTGCAGATTTACTTTATCGGCGTACCCGCGTCGCTTCTTTACAACTTCTGCGCAGCGGTACTGCGGGCCTTCGGCGACACGAAAAAGCCGTTTTTCTTTCTGTCCATCTCCGGCACAGTCAATGTACTGCTGAATCTGTTTTTCGTAGTCGTCTGCCGGCTCGGCGTGGCGGGCGTTGCGATTGCGACGGTCGTCTCACAGTATCTTGCGCTGGCGCTCGTGCTCATCTGCCTGATGCGGCTGGAGGGCTGCGCGCAGCTGGAACTCAAAAAACTCCGCTTTTACCCGGACGAGGCCCTGCGCATGATCCAGATCGGCCTGCCTGCGGGTCTGCAGTCCGTCATTTTCAACATTTCCAATGTCATGATCCAGTCCTCGATCAACTCCTTTGGCGCGGACGTGGTCGCGGCGAACACGGCGGCAGGCAATCTCGACTCGTTCATTTATACGGCCTGCAACTCCGTTTATCACGCCTCCATGACCTTTACCAGCCAAAATCTCGGTGCGGGCAGGCCGGAGCGCATCAAACCCGTTTACCGCGACTGCATCCTGACGGTTTTGCTCATTGGCGTGCCGATGTGTGCGTTGCTGTATTTCTTCGGCCGTCCGCTGCTCGGCATTTATATTGCGAAGGACGACCCTGCCTACGCCTCCGTACTTGCCAGCGGCATGGTGCGCGTAACGTATATGGGCATGACGTATTTCGTCTGCGGCATCATGGAGACGTGCTGCGGCATGGTGCGCGGACTCGGCCGAAGCTGGATGCCGATGGTCGTGACGATCTTCGGTGCGTGCGTACTGCGCATCATCTGGATCTACACGATCTTCCAGACGCACCACACGCTTGACGTTTTGTATCTGTCCTACCCTGTCAGCTGGGTCGTGACAAGCGCGGTGCATGTGCTCTGCTTTATTCTGATCTATCGCCGCATGATGGCGCGGTGGAACGCGCATAAGGAGGAAGAAAATGCGAGTTATTGACATTGAAGACGTTGTCTACGCCATGCGGAACCAGACACAATTCGTCCTGCGCTGTGAGGAAGTCTTTCATGACAAGATCAGCTCCGCCGCCGCCGCAATTCTGAGCGCGCAGCCGCGCAAGCCCTTCGTCTGCCTGACCGGCCCCTCCGGCTCCGGCAAGACGACGACAGCGATGCGCCTGCAGGCGTATCTGAAAAATCTGGGCGTCAAGGTCTGCCTTTTGAGCATGGACAATTTTTTCCTGCCGCTTTCCGAACGTCCAAAGGACTTAACCGACTGGGAATCGCCCCTGTGCGTCAACCGGGAACTGCTGCTTGACACCATCGACCGGCTCTCAAACGGCGAGACGGTGCAGGTGCCGTGGTACGACTTTCCCAACAACCGCACCGGCGGCTATACCCCCATGCAGGGCAGCCGCGAGGCCGTTATCATTGCCGAGGGTATCCACATGCTCAATCCCCTGCTCTTCGACCCCATCCGCGACCGCGCCACCGGCATTTATGTCGCGCCCAGAACGCGCATTATTACCCCCGGTGACCGCATCATCCACCCCGAGCAGGTGCGCGTGGCGCGCCGCATGATCCGCAACTATCAGGGCCGCGGCAACTCTTTGCGTGATACCATCGTCCGCGCTGAGTCTGTCAATGCGGGCGAGCAGAAATATATCGCGCCCAACAAACCCAACGCCTCCGTCCACATCGACTCGTTCCATGATTATGAACTGTGCATTCTGGCAAAATACCTGCGTCAGATCCCACAGTTCGCATCCGATCTGGACGACGCATTCATTGAAGAACACGGCCTGACCGTCCTGATGGACGTGGTGCGGAGCCTGCCGCCGCTCGACACGCCGTATGTTCCGCGTGACTCCATCGTGCGCGAGTTCGTCGGCGGGAGCATCTTCCAATACTGATTCAAAGGAGAACACAATATGACAGTCGTTGAACGCTTTTTGAAGCTGGTTTCCTATCCCACGACCTCGGACGAAGCCTCCGAGACCTGCCCGTCCACCGCACGGCAGCTTGCGCTTGCACAGGAACTTGTCCGCCAGATGCAGGACATGGGCATTGCAGACGCACACGTTGACAAGGACGGCTACGTCTACGGCACTGTCCCAGCAAACTGCGAAAAGGACATTCCTGTCTACGGCCTCATCGCCCACATGGACACCTCGCCCGACGCGCCCGGCGAGAACATCCGCGCACGCATCACAGAGCCTTACGACGGCGGCGATATTGTCCTGAACGAAGAGAAGCACATCATGCTTTCTCCGAAGGAATACCCGCAGCTGAAAAACTCTGTCGGCAAGCGCCTGATCGTCACCGACGGCACGACGCTGCTCGGCGCAGACGATAAGGCGGGCGTGGCGGAAATCCTGTCCGCCGCACAGCTGCTGCTTACATCCGAAAAGCCGCATGGAACCGTCAAACTCGCCTTTACGCCCGACGAGGAGATCGGCCGCGGTGCCGACCGGTTTGATGTGGCGGGCTTCGGCGCAGACTACGCTTACACCGTTGACGGCGGCGCGCTCGGCGAACTGGAATACGAAAACTTCAATGCCGCCAGTGCGAAAATCGAACTTCGCGGCAAGTCCATCCACCCCGGCTCCGCAAAAGGTCAGATGGTCAACGCCGCACTTGTCGCCATGGAACTGCACGGTTTGCTTCCGGCGCTCGAAACGCCGTTTTACACCGAAAACTATGAGGGTTTCTATCATCTTGTCGCCATGCGCGGCGAGACGGAGCAGGCAGAACTGCAGTACATCATCCGCGACCACGACCGCACGAAATTTGAAGCGCGCAAGGCTGTCATGGAAAAGGCCTGCGCAGAGATCAACCGCCGCTACGGCGCAGGCACCGCAGCGCTTACGCTGCGCGACAGCTATTACAATATGAAGGAAAAGATCGCCCCGTGCATGTTCCTGATTGAAAATGCAAAAAAAGCGATGGAATCCCTCGGCGTCACGCCGAAGGTCGTCCCCATCCGCGGCGGCACGGACGGCGCACGTCTGTCTTTTGAGAGCCTTCCCTGCCCGAACCTGTGCACCGGCGGCGAGAACTTCCACGGCCGCTTTGAGTACGTCCCCGCAGACGACATGGAGACAATCACAAATCTGCTGGCCCAGCTGATGTGGCAGCTTGCCGAATGATCTGCAAACAGAAAAAATCCGCCCTACGGCGGATTTTTTTATTCAGTAATCATGTCTGCATCCGCCATCAGAACCGTATTGTTCAAAAATTTCAACGATTTCTTCAATCCGTTGAAAACAGGCAGCGTCATTCATGTTTGGCTCATCCAGCGCAGCACGAATCTGGCAAAGCATTTGATAGCATCTCGACTGTATGATTTCTGCAGCCTGCTCCGGAGTCAGCAGTTTTTCGGAAACAAAGCATTCCGCCAAAAGTCTTTTTTCAAGTTGCCCCAGCAGTTGTTCACAGACTGACCGTTCCATCTCTGTCACGTCCTTTATTGTTTATTTTTCTTTTGCACTATTATAGTGCAATAATACTAAATAAATAGCATAAAATCAACACCATCTGCACGAAAACAGTGCAAGGGTGGTGTTGGTACGGATTTAGAATATAGTAAAGTCGTTGGTGCGGCAATCCGGGCCGCGCGGCTTGCACAGGGTCTGACGCAGGAACAGCTTGCGGCAAAAGCACAGCTTGCAGGCTGCGATCTGACCCGCAGTGCTCTGGCAAAAATCGAATGCGGCCAGCGCAGCATTTATCCAGATGAATTGAAGGCGCTTCACGAGGCGCTGCATATCCCTTACGAGTCCCTGCTGCAATGATAGCTGCAGGGACTTGTTCTTTCGCAGAATCGCTTAAGCAACCGCTGATTAGAGTTCCCCGATAAATTCCAGCACGCATTCGCGTAGACGGGCAATGCCCTCCGGCAGATGGCCGCCGGGGCGCAGGCCCATGCCGAGTTCGCGGCTGACAGCAGGACTGACAGGCAGGGTCTTCACGCCGCTCAGCTTGCCGCGGATCATCATTTCGGCCATCATGGAAATTCCAAGCCCCTTGCCGACCATACGGATGACCGTCTCGTCGTCAACATGGCAGGGGCGGATAACGGGTTTCACACCATATTTCCGGAATGCCGCACCTACGTCAATGTCGAACCGGCCGTAGGGCATCAGAAAATCCCGGCCCTCGAATTCTGTGATCGGGAACGTCTCGCGGCCGTCTGTGGGATAGTCCGCCGGTAAAATGGCGTACATCGCGTCGTTGTGCAGCGGCATCCAGTCGCAGGCAAAGTCGCTCTGCCGTGCAGCGAAGATCACGTCCGTGCGCCATGCCTCGAGCAGTTCAAACGGCTCGAGTTCATGGTCAACCGTCCGCAGGTCAACGTCGATATGCGGGCAGACGCGCCGGAACCGGTAGAGGATCTCCGGCATCCAGCGCATGGCGATACTGGCGTAGGCCGCGACGCGGATGGTCTGCGCCGATTTTTCCGTGATCGCGGAGATCTGGTTTTCCAGCCGCGCATTCGCGCGCAGAAACTCGCGGATGGCGGGCATGAGCGCCTTGCCTTCCTCGGTCAGCGCAATGCCGCTATGGTCGCGCTGCACAAGCGTCATGCCGATCTCCCGTTCCAGACTGTCAACCAGATGCGTCAGCCCCGACTGCGTATAGCCGACGACCTCCGCTGCCTTGGAAAGACTGCCGAGATCAACAGCTGTCATTAAAATTTCGAGTTTCTTGCTGTCCATGCTTCATTCCTTCCTCATATCATCCGCTTCGCGTTCTGCACAACGGCGCAGTCTGCAACTACGCAAAAGCCCGTCATTCCTGAAAAACGAACCCCCGCCTGCCGTCATTTTTGCGGCCAGCGGGGCGTTTTTTATCCGTTCAAGCCTTCTGCGGCTCCATTGCGTCCGCAAGGGTGTCGGTGATGGCGGCGCGGAAGAGGCTGCCGGCGTTGTCGTGGACGATGTTCAGGGCTGGGGCCGTATGGTTCAGTTCGATCTTGCTGTCCATGTAGAGGTCGAGGTCGAGCATGAACACGCGTTCTTCCGTTGTCTCGCGGGTACGGTTGTTGACCTTGCGCAGCAGACCCGGGCCGGATTTGACGTTGGCTTTCGCGCCGCCGGGCATCTGGACAGTCGCGGTCAGTTCGTTTTTCATGAACGCCTGCTCCTGCGCGTCCTCGTCGCCCATGAGGCCCAAAAATCCCGGCGTGATAAGTTCCTTCCAGAGGCAGTCCTCCAGTCCGAGCGGCGCTCGGCGGAATGCGTTGACATACCGCAGACCCACGCGGGTAAACCACGAGGGATGATATGTCTCGATAAACACGGCGAGAATGCGGTCGAGCCGCTGGGCAAATTCCTCCCAGCGGGTATAGCCGTAGGTGGAAAGGGCGATAAAGCCCTTGGTGAGACTGATTTTCCACTGCCCCTCGGCAGAGACGAACTGATAGTTGTTGACCGTTCCCTGCGGAACAGGCTTGCCGTTCACCATCTGCGGCGGCAGCTGCTCGATCTTCTTTTCATACTGCGGATATTCCCGGCGGATGCGGTCCTGAAACGCGGCAGGTTCGCTTGCGTCGATGGACAGGATCTCCGGGAAACGAAGCTGACAGATCACCTCGACCAGCTGGCGCTTGGCGTAGATCATTCGTTCTTCATTGGAAAACATGGTTCGCACACCTTTCGTTGCTTTTCTTATATCATACTATATTTATCTGAAAATGCAAGATACTTGGCAAATCAGGCGTTTGGTGGTATACTGATTTTGTATCTCAATTCAGGAGGTTCCGGTATGGATTTTTTGCGGCTTCTCGCGGCGGGACGCTGCGGAGCGCTGGACACGTTTTTTTCTAGCCTGACCTATTTCGGCTCGGAGATCGCGTTCATGGCGGCGGCACTGCTGATCTTCTGGTGCGTTGACAAGCGGCAGGGCTATTATGTCTTTCTGGTCGGTGCGCTCGGTACGGTCTGCAACCAGTTTCTGAAGCTGGCCTTCCGCATTCCGCGCCCGTGGGTGCTCGACCCGGACTTTCAGATCGTCGAAGCCGCCCGCGCGGACGCGACGGGCTATTCCTTCCCCTCCGGCCATACGCAGAACATCGTCGGCACGACGGCCTCGATCTTCGCAAGCCGGAAGGAAACGTGGGTGCGTATTGTCTGTATCGTGTTGATGCTTCTGGTGCCGTTTTCGCGGATGTACCTGGGCGTTCACACGCCGCTGGACGTCGGCGTGGCCTTCCTGACGGCGCTGGCGCTGGCTGCGGCGCTCTATCCGGCGTTCCGGACGGAGGCTGCTGCGAAAAAGGCAGTGCCATGGCTCCTGCTCGGTGCGGCAGCGCTGTGCGGCGGATATCTGATCTACGCCTCGTCCCTCGCCCGGTGCGACTGGCCGGAGGGCAGCGAAGACCTTTCCAATATCACGCACGGCCTCAAAAACGCGTATACCATGCTGGGTGCGCTGCTGGGCTTTTTGATCGTGTACATTGCCGATGAGAAAAAGCTGCATTTTGACGTGCGCGCGCCGTTTTGGGGACAGGTCTTGAAGCTGGTGCTGGGCCTTGCGCTGCTCCTTGGCATCAAGGCAGGGCTGAAGCCGGTGCTGGCCGCCCTGTTTGCAGGGTCGCAGGCGGAAAGCTTTGTGCGGTATTTTCTGATTGTTTTGTTCGCGGGCATTATCTGGCCGCTTACATTCCCGTTTTTCGCAAAACTCGGAAGGAAGGGGAACGCGGCATGACGGCGGCTATGATCGTTCTGGCCGTTCTGCTGGCGGTCGTGCTTCTGGCGCTGGGCCTGTTTCTGTTTGCCTGCCGCCGCAGGCCCGCCCCGGATTTTACAATGCCTGCGGTCATTGCCAAATGGGGCCGTGCAGAGCAGACGGGGGAGATTTTCGCGGGCACCGCACTGATGCAGGACGCGGAGGATATCTTTTTGCCGTCCTATGACGGTCTGCGCCTACACGGTCAGCTATTGCAGCAGCCCAGCGCAAAGGGCACGATTCTCCTGTTCCATGGTTATCGCTCAAGCTGGATCATCGATTTTTCCATCGTTCTGCCCTACTATTATTCACTCGGATATAATTTGCTCGCCGTTGACGAACGCGCGCACGGCCAGTCGGAGGGCGTATATATCACCTTCGGCGTCCATGAGCGCCGGGACGTCGTAACATGGGCGCAATACGCGGCCATGCACTTTGGCCCGGATCATCCGCTGTTTCTTGGCGGGCTCTCCATGGGCGCAACGACCGTTCTGCTGGCGTCCGCGCTGGAACTTCCGCCGTCTGTCCGGGGTGTGATTGCCGACTGCGGGTTCTCTTCGCCGGACGCGATCATGAAAAGCGTCCTGCACGCGCATGTAAAATGGCTCCCGGCGGGGCCGCTGCTGGCGCTGATGGATATCTGCACGCGCGCGTTCGCCGGCTTTTCCATCCGGGATGCCTCCACGCTGGACGCGGTATCTCAAACAAAGCTTCCCATTCTGTTTCTCCACGGCACGGCGGACACCTTCGTCCCCTGCTCCATGTCGCAGGCTGCCTATGACGCCTGCACATCTGAAAAACAGCTGATTCTGGTTGACGGAGCAAAGCATGGCTACAGCTATCTGGTTGACCGCCCGCGCGTACAGGCGGCGCTTGCAGACTTTCTGGAAAAATACACATCCAAGGAGGCTATCCAATGAGACAACAGCATGAGATCACCACTTCCGGCCCGCTGCTTGGCAGCGACGGCAATCTGCTTGAGCCCGGCTGGGCGCGTTCCCTGCTCCCGGTCTACCGGCGCGCGGACATCAAGGCCAGCGCCATGCGCATCAAAGAATGGGATTATTATCTCATCACCGACGGCCATATCGGTCTGGCGCTGACCATCGCGGACAACGGCTATATGGGCCTCGACTCCGTTTCCTTCCTGGACTTTGACGGCAAATGGGAAAAAACGACGAGCCGCATGCGGGCGCTGCCGCTCGGCCGGACGCAGCTGCCGGAATCGAGCGCGGAGGGCGCCTCGGAAATTTCAAAGGGCGGCTATGCACTCACCTTTTATCACGAGGACGGGGCGCGGATGCTCTCGTTCCACATGGACAAATTCCTGGACAAGGAGCCCATCGAGGGCATCGTCAAGCTCACCGACGAGCCGGACGAGAGCATGGTTATCGCCACGCCCTTCGATAAGCCCGGCCATTTCTACTACAACCAGAAGATCAACTGCATGCGCGCCGAAGGCTGGATCGAACTGGGCAGCCGCCGGTATGAATTGACAAAGGATAAATTTTTCGCGGTACTCGACTGGGGACGCGGCGTGTGGACGTATCACAACACCTGGTACTGGGGAAGCGCCTCGGGCGAACTCGACGGTGTCCCCTTCGGCTGGAACATCGGCTATGGCTTCGGCGACACCAGCGCCGCGACGGAGAACGTGCTGTTCTACGACGGGAAGATTCACAAGCTGGGTGAGGTCAAGTTTGAGATTCCCATGGATGAAGACGGGTTTGAGGACTTCATGAAGCCCTGGGTCTTCACGAGCGACGACAACCGGTTCTATATGAATTTTACGCCGGTGCTCGACCGCAGCGCGTTCATGAGCGCAGGCGTCGTGCTGTCCGACCAGCATCAGGTCTTCGGCCATTTTACGGGCCGCATTACGCTCGACGACGGAACAGTCCTGCCCGTGCGCGACTTCTTCGGCTTTGCCGAGAAGGTCGAAAACAAATGGTAAACGCATGCTGACCTACGATCTGCGCTCCGGCGGCCAGCCGAAATATTACCGGCTCTACACCTGCATCCGAGAGGATATCCTGCGGGCAGAGCTCTTGCCGGGGCAGAAGCTGCCGTCGAAGCGGGCGCTGGCGGAGCATCTGCATATCAGCCTTGCGACCGTCTCCGGCGCGTATGAGCAGCTGGTGGACGAGGGCTATCTCACGACGAAGCCGCGCAGCGGCTATTATGTCAGCGCCATTTCCCGCCTGCCGCAGAACACGCAGCCGCAGGCGCGGCTGCATATGCTGCCTGCCGACGCACCCGCCGCGCAAGAGCCTGCGGGCTACGGCTTCCGGTATTCCGCGCTGACCCGGCTCATGCGCGAGGTCATTGCCGACTGCGGCACGCGGCTGCTGGAAAAGCCGCCGCATTACGGCTGTGCGGAACTGCGCAACGCGATTGCGGAATACCTGCTGCGCTACCGCGGGATGCTGGCCCAACCGGACTGCATCATCATCGGATCCGGTGCAGAATACCTCTACGGCCTCATCGTGCAGCTGCTGGGCCGGGAGCGCATTTATGGACTGGAAGACCCCGGCTATGAAAAGATCCGACAGGTCTATGCAGCCAACGGTGCGGTCTGCGATCTGCTGCCCATGAGCGAAGACGGTATCCGCACCGGTGCGCTGCAAAAAACAAATGCGTCCGTCCTGCACATCACGCCATTTCACAGCTTCCCCACCGGCATCACCACATCGGCAGCCAAGCGCAGCGCGTATCTTGCATGGGCGGCAGAACGGAACGCAATTCTGATTGAAGACGATTTCGACTCGGAATTTTCCGAAAATAAGAAGCCGCTGCAGACGCTTTATTCCATGGACCGGCGCGGCTGCGTGATCTATGTGAACACGTTTTCGCATTCACTGGCCCCATCCATGCGCATGGGCTATATGGTTCTGCCGGAGCGTTTAATGGAGCGCTACCGGCAGATGCTCGGCTTTTATTCCTGCTCTGTTCCCCTGTTTGACCAGTATGTTCTGGCACGCTTCATCTCACAGGGCTACTTTGAGCGCCATCTGAACCGTCTGCGGCGGCAGAACAAGGGAAAATAACCGTGGAAACCGTGCAAATTCTTCTGGATTTTTTGCACATCCCGTGTTATAACAATAATAGAAACTATTATTATATTTGAAAGGACTCTGATTTATGTACTGTGTCAAGAAAATGACCGAGGATCTCTACTGGGTCGGCGCAAGTGAGCGGCGGCTGAATCTGTTTGAAAACGCCTACCCACTCACGAACGGCGTGAGTTACAATTCCTATCTGCTGCTTGACGAAAAAACCGTCCTGATCGACACCGTGGATAAATCTGTCAGCGGTCTGTACTTTGAAAACGTTGAGCATGTACTCTCCGGCCGGAAGCTGGATTACCTCATCGTACAGCACATGGAACCCGACCATGCCGCGACCATCGGTGAACTTGTCCTGCGCCACCCGGAGGTGACTGTCGTCTGCAACGCCAAGACGCGCACCATGATGCAGAACTTCTTCACATTCGACATCGACAGCCGCGTGCAGCTTGTCAAGGAAATGGATACGCTTACGACCGGTCGGCATACCTTTGCCTTCGTCATGGCCCCGATGGTCCACTGGCCGGAGGTCATGGTGTCCTATGACACAACTACCAAAACGCTCTACTCCGCCGACGCCTTTGGCACCTTTGGCGCGCTGAACGGCAATCTGTATGCGGATGAGGTGAATTTCCGGACCGAATGGCTCGCTGATGCCCGCCGGTACTATACCAACATCGTCGGCAAATACGGCACGCAGGTGCAGGCGCTGCTGAAAAAGGCCGCGGGACTTGAGATCGAGATGATCTGCCCGCTGCATGGCCCGGTCTGGCGCAAGGATATCGCGTGGTTCCTCGACAAATATATCCACTGGGCAACCTATACGCCCGAAGATGACGCCGTCGTCATCGCTTATGCCTCTGTCTACGGCGGCACAGAAAATGCGGCGAATGTGTTAGCCGCGAAGCTGTCTGACCTCGGCGTGCGCAATGTGCAGATGTACGACGTGTCCGTCACGCACCCAAGCTATATCCTCTCCGAGTGCTTCCGTGCCAGCCATCTGGTCTTTATCTCCACGACGTACAATGCGGGCATGTTCGTAACGATGGAGAATCTGGTTCACGATATCGTCCACCACAATCTCCAGAACCGCACCATCGCCTTAATGGAAAACGGCTCCTGGGCGCCGACGGCCGCAGGGCTGATGCGTGCGGAGTTCCAGAAACTTAAGAACTGCACAATTCTCGACGAGACAGTCACAATCAAGTCCACGCTCAAGGAGTCCCAGCTGGCGGACGTTGACGCTATGGCGCAGGCCATTTTCGATTCCATGCCAAAGCCTGCTCCGGCAGAGCATAAGGCCGACGCGCCGGTTGAAAAGAACGCATTCTTCTCGTTCTCCTACGGCCTGTTCGTCCTGACGGCCCGCGACGGCGAAAAGGACAACGGCTGCATCATCAACACCGCCGCGCAGCTTACCGACACGCCCAAGCGCATTTCCATCGCTGTCAACAAGGCAAATTTCACGCACGATATGATCCGCAAGACGGGTGTGTTTAATCTGTCCATGCTTTCGACCGACGCGCCGTTCGGCCTGTTCCAGCATTACGGGTTCCAGTCGGGCCGCGACGTGGACAAGTTCGCGGACGTCAAGGGCATGGCCCGCGCGACGAACGGCGTGTATTACCTGCCGTACTCCACCAACGCCTTTGTCAGCGGTAAGGTCACGCAGGAGATCGATCTCGGCACGCATACGCTGTTCATTGCCGACGTGACTGAGGCGCGCGTACTCTCCGACGCGCCGTCCATGACCTACAGCTTCTACTTTGCAAACGTCAAGCCCAAGCCGTCGGCACTCAAAAAGCAGACCGGCTGGGTCTGCAAGATCTGCGGCTATGTCTACGAGGGCGAAACGCTCCCCGCTGATTTCATCTGCCCGCTGTGCAAGCACGGCGCAGAGGATTTTGAAAAGTTGCCGGAATAAGCGCATATTGACCGCGAAGGACGGACGCTGTCCGTCCTTCGCATGAACTTTAGAAACGGAAAGGAACGATCATCATGTCCCGTGTACTGGAAAATCTGGAACCCAAGGCGGTCTTTCATTTCTTTGAGGATCTGACCCGCATCCCGCACGGCTCGCGCAACACAAAGGCCATCAGCGACTACTGCGTTTCTTTTGCCAAGGAACGCGGCCTGTGGGTGTATCAGGACGCGCTTAACAACGTCATCATCAAAAAGCCCGCCTCGGCTGGCTATGAGGCCTCGCCCGCCGTCATTCTGCAGGGCCATCTCGACATGGTCGCGGAAAAGACACCGGAAAGCCCCATTGATTTCACAAAGGACGCGCTCGAACTGCGCATCGAGGGCGATTACGTCTCGGCAAACGGCACGACGCTTGGCGGCGACGACGGCATTGCCGTAGCCATGGCGCTGGCCGTGTTGGACAGCGATGTGATTGCGCATCCGGCCCTTGAGGTCGTGTTCACCGTCGATGAGGAGATCGGCATGGAGGGCGCGCAGGGTCTTGATTTCACACAGCTTTCCGCCCGCCGCATGCTGAACGTCGATTCCGAGGACGAGGGCATCTTCACCGTCAGCTGTGCCGGCGGTGCAAGCGCCAACGTCTCCATCGGCCTGACGAGCGCGCCCTGTGCGCTGGCCTGCGCGCATCTGACCGTCTCCGGCCTCATCGGCGGCCATTCCGGTCAGGAGATTGACAAGGGCCGCGCAAACGCAAATCTCCTGCTGGGCCGCGTACTGGACGCGATGCAGAAAAAACTCTCCTACCGGCTCGTTTCCGCCGCAGGCGGTCTGAAGGACAACGCCATTCCGAACGCATCCGAGGCCGTTCTGGCCCTGCGGGAAGAGGACCTTTCTGCTGCGCGTGAGATCGCGGCGGCCTGCGAGGCCGATTTCCGGAAGGAATACGCCGCAGCCGACCCCGGCGTGACCATCGCGCTGGAGCCGGCTCCTGCCTGTGAGCAAGCTCTGACGGAGGAAGCGACGCTGCGCGTCATTCACTTCCTGCTGCTCGTGCCGAACGGCATCGCAGCTATGAGCATGGACATTCCGGGACTGGTGCAGACGTCCTGCAACCTCGGTATTTTCCATGTGGAGGATGGGGTTCTGACAGCGGTCAGTTCGGTCAGAAGTTCCGTTTCGTCGCAGAAGCAGATGCTGCTTGTCCGCATCGACGCGCTGGCGCAGCTGCTGGGCGGGTCGCTTCATGTGACGGGCGCGTATCCCGCATGGGAATACCGGCGCGAGTCCCCGCTGCGCGACAAGCTTGCCGCAGTCTATACCCAGCAGACCGGCAAGGAACCGAAGATCGAAGCCATTCACGCAGGACTGGAATGCGGCCTGTTTGCAGGTCAGCTTCCCGGGCTCGACTGCGTTTCCTTCGGCCCCGATCTGGTTGATATCCATACCACGCGCGAAAAAATGTCCATTTCCTCCGTCCAGCGTACATGGCAGTTCCTGCTCGGCGCGCTGGCGGCTCTGAAGGACTGAGCGCGCTTCTGCGCTGCGCACGGTGGTTCGCATATTCTCCGTCTTTGCAAACAAAATAAAAATAATACTTGCAAAACCCGCTTGCATATGCTATTATATTCGAGCGTTTGAACCAAGGGAAGGGCAGTCTGCCTTTTTACAGAAATCTGATGAGAGAGGTGAAACTCATGAAGGAAGGTATCCATCCCAAGTACGAACAGACTACTATCAGATGCGCGTGTGGTGCAGTTATTGAGACTGGTTCTACCAAAAAGGACATCAAGGTTGAAATTTGCTCCAAGTGTCACCCGTTCTACACCGGCAAGCAGAAGCTTGTTGACACCGGTGGACGTGTTGACCGTTTCAACAAGAAATACGGCCTGAAGTAAGAAGACAGTCCGCACCGCGTATCGGTGCGGACTTTTTTCATGCTTGTCGCAATTTGTAAGAAACTTACGGAAGTAAAATCATGGAAGAACTGAACCGAAAAAGAATCGACCGGGCCGTGCTCGTGGGCCTCAACGCGGACTGCTTTACAAAGGAAGAAACCGCGACGGAGACAACGCTTGACGAGTTGGAGGCCCTTCTCAATACCGCAGGCGGCGAGTGCGCCGGAAAGGTCCTGCAAAACAAGCACACGCCCGATCCCCGCTCGTTCATCGGCGAGGGCAAGGCCGAGGAGGTCCGCCAGCTGGTTCTGGAAACGGGCGCGAACATGGTCATTTTCGACAATGACCTGACCCCCTCGCAGACGCGGACGCTCGAGGATATTTTAAAAACGGCTGTGCTCGACCGCAGTGCGCTCATTCTCGATATTTTCGCCCAGCGCGCCAAAACGCGTGAGGGCAAGCTGCAGGTCGAACTGGCACAGTATCAGTATTATCTGCCAAGGCTCACGGTCTGGAACGAGGAAATGGGCCGTCTTGGCGGCGGCATCGGCACGAGAGGCCCCGGCGAAACGCAGCTGGAAACCGACAAGCGCTATATCCGTTCACGCATCCAGAAGCTGCGCGAAAATCTCGAACTCGTGCGCAAAACCCGCGCCGAACAGCGGCGCAGGCGGCAGAAAAACGAGCTGCCCGTCGTGGCGCTCGTCGGCTATACGAACGCAGGCAAATCAACGCTTCTGAACGCACTCACGGGCGCGGACATCCCGGCAAACAACCGACTGTTCGACACGCTTGACACCACGACACGGCAGCTGACTGTCTCCGATACCTGTCAGGCGCTGCTGTCGGATACGGTCGGCTTTATCGCAAAGCTGCCGCACCATCTGGTCGAGGCATTCCGCGCCACGCTTGAGGAGTTGGAATACGCCGATCTGCTCGTCCATGTCATCGACAGCGCTGATCCCGAGCGCGAGGATCATATCGCGGTCGTGAACCGCCTGATTGCAGAACTTGCAAAGCCCGGCACGCCCGTGCTCGAATGCTATAACAAGTGCGACCTCGTCCCGGATGATGAAATCCCGCGCGGAAGCGATAAAGTCGCAATCTCGGCAGCAAACGGATACGGGCTGGATGCGCTCAAGGGGGCAATCGAGACGCAGCTTGGCCGCGGAAAGCATCATGTGAAGCTGCTGCTGCCGTATCAGCAGGGCAGCATGGTTGCGGCACTCCACGACACGGCACAGGTGCTCTCCAGCGAGTATGCAGACAACGGAATTCAGATCGACGCAGTGCTGGACGAAACCTTATTCGGCAAACTGCGTCAGTATGTAATAGAGGAAGTATAATGGAACAATTCCTGGTCCCCGCCGGAGAAGGCGCATCGGAATATATGGAAAAGAAATCGCGCTTTCTGGGCCTGATCGTCCCTGTCACGACAGAGGCCGAGGCCAGAGCGCGGCTGGAGGCCGTCAAAAAGCAGGAATATGACGCCCGGCACAACTGCTGGGCCTACATCCTGCATTCCGGCCAGAAGCGCTACAGCGATGACGGCGAGCCGCAGGGCACAGCCGGCCAGCCGATTTTGAACGTACTCGAACGCGAGGGCGTGCAGGACGTGCTGTGCGTCGTGACGCGGTATTTCGGCGGGATTCTGCTGGGCGCGGGCGGTCTTTGCCGTGCGTACACAAAAGCTGCGAAGGACGCGCTGGACGACGCGGGCATCTCCGAACTGCGCCCGTGGAGCGTGCTGCATCTTGCCTGCCCCTATGCGCTTTTTGAGCGTGTAAAGCTGGAGTTGGAAAAGCACAGCGGGCTTCTCCGGGACACGGACTATAGCGCAGAGATCGCCATGACCGTCCTTCTGCCTGAGCCGGAAGAAGCTGCATTTGCCGCTGCTCTGCGGGAACTTTCTGCCGGAAGCCTCTGCCCGGAACGGACAGGGACGGAACTGCACGGCGTTAAAATCCGATAAGTTTTTAAAGAAAATTCACGCAAATTCCACAGGGAATTCAAAACTAACAGGTATTCTGACGAGGTAAGGTGGGGTTTTATGAACGTGCGCGAACGGATGGAGCAGGAGGAATACGAGTTTTTATCCCCGCAGGCACAGAAAGCTGCCGAGACAAAGGGTCGGCCGGAGCCGGAGGCTGACAACGACGTGCGCACCTGCTACCAGCGCGATGCAGACCGCATTCTCCACAGCAAATCCTTCCGCCGCCTGATGCACAAGACGCAGGTGTTTTTGTCTCCAGAGGGCGACCATTACCGCACGCGCATGACCCACACGCTGGAGGTCAGCCGGATTGCCAGAACCATCTGCCGCGCGCTGCGGCTCAACGAAGACTTAGCCGAGGCTGCCGCCTATGGGCATGATCTGGGGCACACGCCCTTCGGTCACGCGGGGGAAGCCGCACTTACCGACATGATGGGGACGCCCTTTCACCACAACGAGCAGTCGCTGCGCGTAGTGGATAAGCTGGAGCGTGACGGAGACGGACTGAACCTGACCTATGAGGTGCGCATGGCGATTCTGGGGCATACGGGGTCCCGGATTCCGGAGACGCTCGAAGGGCAGGTGGTGCGCACATCCGATCGCATCGCCTACATCAATCACGACATCGACGACGCCATCCGCGCAGGGATTCTCTCGGAAAGCGACATTCCCCGGGAAATTGCCGACGTTCTGGGAAGCTCACACTCGGCGCGCATCAACACGCTGGTGGAAAACATGATTGCAAACACGCAGAACACCGGCGTCCTTTCCATGCAGCCGGAGGTTGCAGCGGCGATGGACAGCCTGCGTTCGTTCATGTTTGAGCGGGTCTACACCAACCCGGTCGCCAAGGGCGAGGAGTCCAAGGCGAAGGACATCATGCGCAAGCTCTTTGATTATTATTACACACACCCGGACAAGCTGCCGGAGGACTTCATTCCGCAGCTGGATTTTGACGGCATCAGCCGGACCATCTGCGACTACATTGCCGGCATGACCGACAAATACGCGATCTATAAATATTCCGAAATCTTTATTCCCACCGCATGGCAGGTGCGATAAAAAATTTTTGCAGGAGTCAGGAGGGAGAACATGCCGTTTCCCGCGTCGTTTCTGGATGAACTGAATAACAGAAATCCGATTGAAGACGTGGTGGGGCAGTATGTGTCGCTCACGCGCAAGGGCTCGAACCTGTTTGGGCTGTGCCCGTTTCATTCGGAAAAGACGCCGTCGTTTTCCGTTGCGCCGGACAAGGGAATTTACTACTGCTTCGGCTGCCACAAGGGCGGCGGCGCGATCAACTTCATCATGGAGATCGAGTCTCTGAGCTACCCGGACGCGGTGCGGTTTCTGGCAAAGCGCGCGGGGCTGGAGGTGCCGGAGGACGAGCAGTATCAGTCGCAGTATCAGAAGCAGGAGCGGCTTTGGGCGCTTTGCAAGGACGCGGCGCGGTTTTTCCACCAGAAGCTGTTGGAGCCGTGCGGCGAGCAGGCGCGGGCGTATATCATAAAGCGCGGCTTGAGCAAGGCGACCGTCACGCGCTTCGGGCTCGGGTTTTCGCCCAACGAGTGGTCGTCACTTCTGGACGCGATGTGCGCCAGAGGCTACACCCGCGAGGAAATGCTGGAAGCCGGGCTTTCGGTCACGGGCAAAAACGGCGGCATGTATGACCGCTTCCGCAACCGGCTCATGTTTCCGATCATCGATATCCGCGGCAACATCATCGGCTTCGGCGGGCGCGTGATGGACGATTCGACGCCCAAATACTTGAATTCCCCGGAGACGCTGATTTTCAACAAACGAAAAAATCTTTTCGCCCTCAATATTGCCAGAAAGAGCAAGCAGGGAAGAATCATCCTGACCGAGGGCTACATGGACGCAATTTCGCTCCACCAGTACGGCTTCGACTGCGCGGTCGCTTCGCTCGGCACGTCCTTGACGGAGGAGCACGCGAACATTCTTGCCA
>ERZ780168.1512-NODE-1512-length-23842-cov-72.463825_pt1 | contig 23842 bp, 18 predicted proteins | sample MGYA00510981_ERZ780168 | MGnify/ENA primary metagenome ERZ780168 (study PRJEB29588, sample SAMEA2158769) | human gut metagenome | biome: human gut; feature: human-associated habitat; material: faeces | place: Denmark | collected 2008/2010 ...
CTGAATTTTTCAAACATTTTCGCTAATATTGCACTTGCCCTTGGACTCTACAGTCGCGGAAACTTGCTCTCTTCTGCTTTTATTTAAAATCATTCGGGTTTGTTTTAAAACGGAAAAATCGTATATTTACATCTTAATTCGAAATATGGGCATGAAAGATTTGGATAACACACTGTTTAGTATCGACATCTCGACACCGGCACCGCGTGAAGGTTCGCTTCTCGTGGCCGAACCGTTTCTCTCGGATGAATATTTCAATCATGCCGTGATTACGTTGATTGACTATTCGCCGGGAGCCAATACAATGGGGATTGTGATGAACCGGACTTCCGGTTATACGCTCGGACAGATGGTCGAAGGTTTTGATGACAGCATAGATATACCGGTTTATATCGGCGGTCCGATGTCGCGCAACCGAATGTTCTATATCCATCGGCTTGGTGAACTGTTTTCAGGCTCAGTGGAAATATTGCCCGGATTATGGATTGGAGGTAACTACGAACAGGTATTGCAATATATACGTGACGGCTATCCTGCCGACGATTTGATACGTTTTTTTATAGGGTACAGCGGATGGGACAAGGGTCAGCTTGAAGATGAAATCAATCAGCATGTATGGGCTGTCACAAATCCTATGACGCCCGGGCAGATGCTTACAGGCAGCGATGATGCATATTGGCACAAGGTTGTTAGAAATATGGGAGCAAAATATCGTGGTTGGCAGATGCAGCCTATGTTCCCGACGGCTAACTGACAGATGCCGTTTCATATCCAATGTAAGAATAATATGGTGGCATCGCCACAGCGGATAGGTGGATTTTTTATAAAAGAATAACTTAAAGCGGTCATTACGTTCAACAATTGCTATTGTCTTTTTGTTAAATATTATAAAAAACAAGCATAGCAATATGAAACGCCGGGCTTTAATTATCATAGCATTGTTGGCTGCAATATGTTGTCAGTCGTGTCATAATTCGGTATTGGACGAAATGCCGGCTCCTATATCGGAATTTGTATCAAGATATTTCCCTGAACAAGATGTTGCTGAATTCGGCAGCACAGACGACGGTTTTCATGTGCGTCTGCGCAATAGCGCTGCAATAACATTCAATGACAGTTATAGCTGGATGTCGATAAACGGATATGGCGGCACACTTCCTCAGATGCTGTTGTTTGATGAGTTGCCTCCGGCGCTCTATGAGCATCTTCAGGCCATCGAGGAGCTGAATAATGTATATGCATTGAGCCGTGACACCAAAAACTATTTTATCAGATTGCTTGATTCAGATATCAATTATAATATCGCCACAGATGAAATCACCAGAAAAAACTGACTGATTTTATGTAGTGTAATATAACTGACCGACTTAGAAACTGTTTAAATTTTATTGAATCAAATTTAAACAGTTTCTTAATCTTATTTGATTTTTACAAACCTGAATTTCGCTTTTTGAATAGGAAATACAAGTGACATGATGATACCTTCCATAGCCACATACGGCGTACCGTCATCAATTTCCTTGCCGGTGCTGTCAATCCAATATAGTGTAAATGTATCGGCAAACGGTGTGCAACTCATGTGCCCTTTTAGCGCACCGACATTCCACCTGAAAGGCTCAATTTCAGCGCCCGACAGGTATATCAGGTCATAGCCGCCATTTTCCGACGGAAGCATTGCAAGCCTGTATCTGCCACCTTTCATGGCTATTCTTGTCTCGACCTCCTCATCAAAAAATTCCCATATCCCGCATAGTGTATTGCTGCAAGAGGCGAGTGCCTCTTGCACGGAAGCCTCATTGTCATATATTTGGGGAATTATTGGCATGGGTATGTGTAATGATGAATGGCGAGTGATTACAATATCGTATTTGGATGAAACGGACGCGTAGTCAACGAACCCCTCATAATCGGTTCTCCCGGCTATTTCCAGCATTTTGTCCCCTGCCGCCAGAATTATTCCCTTTCCGTCAAGTTGTACCCGGAGATATATCGGCGATTTCGATATCGGCAGATGTTTCCCGAAATCCTTTTTCAACAGCTCTTCGCCGTCGACACTCAATGATATGACAATGCTTTCGTCATGGTCGAAATCAAATTTATTTCGTTCGGTTCGCTTTGCATTGATATTAATGGCATGATTGCCTACCGTATCGGTAAGCGTCAGATTCCAGTCTGTCTTACCTAAATTTGCCGGACTTATCCCGACTTCAATCCGCTGGCATTCCACATCATTACCTCTGCAGTCGAAACTGAATGTCTCTCCGCTTTTTACATTGACCGGTTTGATTTCTACAAATCCGTCATAATCGCCCACGTATGCGTTTATTGCCATAGGATTTGATAGCAATGCAAGCAATAACAGAATTCCAGAATATAGGGATATAATTCTGTCAGACACGCATATTTTACGATTGACCGGCCGCATGTTCCGCGATAATGTTTTTTACTTCATGGATGAAGTCCTGGTCGGACAGCGAAGCTGATAGCCAGTGTATTTTATATCCTCGCCTTTCCATACCGCGGAACCATGTCATCTGACGTTTGGCGAACTGGTGTATGGCGATTTCAAGAAGGCTCTCCATTTCTTCATAAGTAAGCCTGCCTATGACAAATTCAGTGACATACTTGTACTCCAGACCATAATATATAAGGTCATCGGGCGAAATGCCGGAAGTAATCAGATTTCTTATCTCATCAACCATGCCATCCTCGAGTCGCTGATGCAGACGGACGCTTATTTTCCTGCGGCGTTCCTCACGGTCTACATCCACCCCTATCACTATTGCATCAACCGGCGAAGGAACCGTATTTGCCGTTTCATCGGGATGTTCTGAATAATAAGTCTGTATCTCTATGGCTCGTATGGCACGTTTGGTCGTGTCGACATCCGTGATATTGTGCAGTTGTTTCATCGATGCAAGAATCCCGGTCAGTTCTTCAAGCGATTTCCCTGCAAGTCTTTTGCGTAAATCTTTATCTTCAGGGACTTCCGGGAGCTTTAGCCCGTTGAGCAATGACTCTATATACAGGCCGGTTCCGCCGCATATTATGGGTTGTCGGCCGCGATGTCTTATATCGTCGATTGCATCGCCGGCATCTTTGAGAAACCGGTGCAGATTGTATTTGTTGCCCGCATCGGCAATGTCAATCAGATGATAAGGTATATCTCCATATTCATCGAGGTCCTTGCCTGTGCCTATTGTCATGCCTCTGTACACCTGTCGCGAGTCTCCGCTGATTATCTCACCGTTAACGGCTGCTGCGAGACTTACCGCACGACGGGTCTTGCCCGATGCAGTCGGGCCTACAATCGCAATGAGCGGCATGTCGGAAGTGGAATTATACTGACACATATCGAGGGTAATTATTTCGTTATTCACCGAGACCTTTGGTTATCTTATGCCAAAGCCTGCGCAGACGATAGAAAGGTTTGTCCTCGTTTATCTCGGCGACATAAAGCCAGTTGGCATCATTATAATCCACATCCCATGTATGCATGTCCTTAAGGCGGAAAGTCGGTTTGTAATGTTTTATTTCATAAAGACGATGACCGCTTTTGTCGTATGCTTTCCATGCCATAGTGATGGTGTATATACGGCTTAATTCCGCTGCGAGAGCCATAGCAACAAGCCCTTCACGTATCATTTCGTTTGTATCGGCCAGCGAGAACCATTGTCCTTTTAGGATCTCGGCTGCTTTGTCGGCATCTTTGACAAATGCCACATAGTGGAAAATGTTATTGTACATACCGGGATCACAGCTTTGGAATATAGGACGTGTGTCAGCATCCTGCATTTCGGAAGCATCGACGAAATAATTGCGGGCTTCCATTCCTGATATGGATTCCTTGAACGGAAGTGAGACTTTCAAGGGCACATCAATCTTCAAATCGTCGGAAAATATGACATCGCTTGTGGGTTCGGGAATATTCAGCAATATTTTGTCCTCACATACGACAAGATACCTTATAGTCGTACCCTGATAGTCTATGACCTTGGCTGTGGCATTGTTCTGGCAATAATACACCCATAGGGTATAGTAGCGTACGCCAAAGTATATCAACGAAATGACATAACACAGCAACGGACATAATATGAAAAAGTAACTGTCGGCCATGTTTATATTTACGTTGATATAGAAAAATATATAATATGCCCAGGTCGAGACAGCAAGAGCGAGCGACATCCAAAGCAGGAATTTGATCTGTATTTTAGATTCACGGCTATATAGCATCCCGATAAGACCGCGGTCGATAGCCTCGCCCAGGCGGTTGCGGCATGAACGGCAGGAGCGCGGGTTATTACCGCGCGTCATGTTCAGCAGGCATACGATTACTGCAACCGGCGATATGTCAAGTATAGGCAGTACCGGATTGGAGAGGTTGACAGGCTGACCGATAAAATTGTTAATATCTGTGTGCGTCTTGTATATGATGTCAATCAATAATACGATGGCACTTGATATTAATATTACCTGAGTCAGGTGCGGAATACGGAAGCATGTAGGTGACATCTGAATACGGTTGCGCCTGTCAAGCAATGTAAGAATTCCGACCAGAATAATGGGAATGACCGGCAGTAAACGAGGGGAAACCAACGGCGTAATTATTATCGGCAATATGATAAATCCTATTGCTACAGCCCAATTCGCCCACAGGGAGAATATTCCCTGCGCCAGATTCTGTCGACGTTGATGAGTGTGTGACATTATAATGACATTTTCATCATGGTTCCATTGAAAACCATATTAAAACTGAATAAATGTATCTGAAAACACGATTTTAATTTGATATATGGCGATATTACAGATTCTTTTTAAAGAAATCAACCATTTTGCCATACACTACGGCACGTGCTCCGCAACCGTTAATTGAGTGGTTCATATTCGGGAACAGGAGCATGTCGCATAGTATGCCGTCTGATTGCAGCCGCGACACATATTCCATCGTATTTGCCAGATGGACATTATCATCGGCCGTACCGCTCATTATCAGTAACGCGCAATCCACTTCGGCTGTTTTATTCAAAGGCGCTGATGCCTTGTATCCGTCTTCGTTGGCACGAGGAGTCAGCATATAGCGCTCGGCATATACAGTGTCGTAGTAACGCCAGTCGGTTACCGGCGCTATGGCAACAGCAGCCTTGTATGGATTACCCGGAACCGACACGGCCATAAGGGTCTCGTATCCGCCGTAACTCCAGCCGCATATTCCAATGCGGTCGGCATCGACATAAGGAAGCGAAGCCATATATTTCGCCGCGTTAATCTGGTCGATAGTCTCATAATAACCGAGATTGCGGTATACGCATGTTTCAAATTCACGACCGCGGCTTCCTGTGCCTCGACCGTCGATGCATGCCACGATAAAGCCTTCTTTAGCCGCGAAATATTCCCAGTCAAGTTCCCATCTGTTGAGTACCTCCTGTGAGCCGGGTCCGCTGTACTGCCACATTATGACAGGATATTTCTGAGATTCCTTGAATCCGGGAGGCAGGATGACGTAGCCGTTAAGGAGATTTCCGTCGGAGTTTATGGTGATGAATTTTTTCTCGGCCAATCCGGAATATCGTGCCAGATAGTCATTGTTGTTGCCTATCTCACGAATCTTTTTGCCCGACGAATTCAGCATCGTATAGCTCGGCGGAGTCGTAGTGTCGGATACTGTCAGTATCAGCGACTCGCAGCCGGGTGTAAACTCGGCCGATGAGAAAGCATCACGCGATGACAGATCTGTGATTTTTCCTTTGACATCTATCTTGCTTACAACACGGTTGAGCGGTCCGGATGCCGTCGACTGGAAATATACGTTTCCTGTCTTGTCTACTCCATAGCATTGCTTTACATCATAATCTCCCGATGTAATCTGGCGCAACTGTGCGCCGGCAAGACTGTATTCATACAGATGACTGTAACCCGAACGGCTTGAATTTATAATCACGGATTTGGGCGTGATTATAAGATTTTCGTAAGTGACAGGTGCTATCCATGCCTTTGACTCTTCGACATAAAGAGATTTCACTACCGTTGATTTGGGATTTACGCTATATATCTCCATGCGGTTCTGGTCACGGTTGAGAGTGGTGACGAGAAGCTGTTCGGGGGTAGATGCATAATCTATACGCGGAATATACTCTATTTCGGCATCGGGGAGGGGAATATCTTTAGTCTTGCGCGTGGCCACATCATAACTGTGGAGAGTCGCGGTAGAATTTGCTGCGCCCGCTACGGGATACTTGTATGACAATTGTCCCGGATAAAGGGCATATTCGTTTTTAGGCTCGCATGCGCCTTGATAAATCGCGATATTATATAACGGGACATCAGTTTCATCGAAGCTCACATACGACAGTGTCTCGCTGTCGGGTGCCCATGCAAGAGTGGATGTACTGACAAATTCCTCTTCATAGGTCCAGTCGGTCGCCCCGTTTATTATCGAATTCTTAATTCCGTTTACTGTGACAGCGACCTCAGTGTCATAATCCAGCTTTTTCAAGTAGATATTATTGTCAGCTACAAAAGCGACAGATCTCGCGTCGGGAGAGAATACCGGTATCTGCTGGTATGCGTGTTCTTTCGAAAGAGGTTTTAGAATATTGCGCTTTATTTCAAAGACGTAATATTTCGCTTTGAATGAACGCCTGTAAATCATCTCCTTGTCAAGAGAAATGAGTAGCTTGGTCCCGTCGGGGCTGATAGAGAAACTGTCGAAACAATCTATTGATGTTTCTCTCGTCTTTGCCGCATTGAATACTGTCTCAATCTCTTTACCTGTTGCCACGTCATATCTGACAATTCGTGTGTTGTCGGGTGTACTTGCAAGATATGTCAGTCCGTCAGGCATAAATTTCATGGCAGGCATCCCGTCCGGGCGATTGGCGGGATACACATACGGCGCTATATCGACTATTATGGGGTTGGTCCCCAAGCTTTCAAGCGGGAAGGCCAGAGCCGTCATGGAGAGTGTGGCGAGTATATTGGATTTTATTTTCATAATCTATAAATAGTATCGTTGAGTTGTCGGGTGAATATAATATAACCGATTGACAATATAATAATTATCAGTATTAACAAAAATAAATGACAATAAATGCATCAGTTTTACCACAGCAGCATCTGAGCCGGGTTGTTTGGTTCGTCGCGATGATGTGGTGCCTGATATCCGAATTCGGAATCCGATACTCCTCCGGGGCGCGCGTTTATACCTTCGGGAGGCGTGGATACAAGCCAGTTTGTATCGTCAAGCGATTCGTCGATTGACGATACCTGAGCAGTCTTTTTCCGTTTTGCCCGTGGTGACGCTTCCGGAGTCTTGCGCAATCGTTCTATCTCCTCACGAAGCAATGCCTCGGAGGCGGCCTGAAGTTGAAGATTGTTGTCGACAGTCGTCTTAAGCGCTGAAATTTCTTCTTCTTTCTTTTCGAGCAATGCAGCCTGTTCTGAAAGTTGATGCGTGGTCGCATCAAGGGCTTCTTCTTTTTCTTTCAGTTGTTGCTGGAGCTCGGCGATACGTCTTTGTCTTGCTTCGTTTATTTCATCAATTTTTACAAGTGATTCTTCGAACGCGGCCAAAGATGAGCGGCTTTCTTCTACTTCGCTTTTTGCTTCCTGCAATTCCGAGCGAGTCTGGACAAGTTCAGCCTGCTGGCGTGCAATGATTGAGTCGCGCGACGATATTTCATCTGCGGAGTTATCTGATGCGGATTGACTGATGGCCTCTTTTGCCATACGTAGTTCATCGGTGAGTTGTTGCACTTTTACCGACTCGTTGTGAAGTTCGCTGTTGACCCGCTGGAGTTCAAGGTGTGCACTTTCCAAATTTCCACGCATAGTGTCAATTTCGTTCTGTCGTTCACGGAGAGATGCCATAGCATCCTGCAGACGTAATTCCGTATCTGTGTCCGGCGTATTGGCTGCGGCAAGAGCGTCATATTTTGATAGCAGGTCATTGTATTGGGCCTCTTTATCCGCAAGCGCAAGTTTGGCTGATGATGCTTTGTGATTTAGGTCATTGAGCATCACATCGGAAATCTCACATTTCTTCTTAAGGACCACTATGTCGTTTGCAAGCATATTCCGTTCACGCATTAGCGTCTCTTTTTGAGCGGAAAGGTCGTCGACGTTATCTTTTAGCTTATCAAGCAGTTTGAGCGTTTCCTGATCTACTGCCGGAGCGATAGGTTTCGGGGCACTTTCTTTAAGCGCTTTGATTTCATTGCGTAATGTTTCGTTCTCATTGCGTAGCGATTCCATGTCTCCGTCCTGTATCGACATGGCCCGGAGTTTGTTTACAAGACTTTTGTTTTCAAGCTCGTATTGTTCTTTTTCGGCGTTGAAGGAATCAATTTGCTTCTCAAGGTCATGTACGCGTTCACTCAGCGCTCGCTTCTGACGTTCGGCCGAGAGTTTCTGTTCCTTCCACTCGGCACTTGTTTCTTCGATTTTCTTTGTCTTTTCCCGTAATGTCTCGATTTCTCGGCGTAGTGTTGACTGTCCGTTTTCAAGTTTGACTTTCATGCGGGTATCTGCATCGATGTCAAGTTGTGCCAGATATGTTTTCATCGAGTCGTCAAGCGCATCATGAATATATTTTGCCTGCTTTTCCGGGTCGACGCATTCGCGAAGAAATGGAGGAAGCGACTCATTGAAAATTTCCACCACCTTATTGAATATGGCTTCCGGACAATTCTCTTTTCCCTGTTCGGCAGATTGCTGTATGTCGGTAGTTGCTGCGGGAATATCGGCTTGTTTGCCTGATTCGCCCGACGTAGATGCTGCCTGCCGCCGTTGAGCAAGAGGTGTCACAGTAGCGTCGCGTTGCGACAATTCGTTTTCTTCGATTTCGTATTCTTCGCCAGAAAAGCCGAATACCGATTTTAATTTTCCAAAAAAAGCCATGTCAGGTCAATCGTTTTTCTTTACTATACCGACACCTTTTCGTCCGTTGATGCCGATAGTAAGAGGATTAGTGAATTCGACGATGCGTAAATACTCACTTTCGTAAGTCGCGGGGAGAGAATTGAGATAATCGATGTCGTATATGCCATCATGTGACGAAGGATTTATCGTGAAATAACCTACGCCGAATGATGTCAGATTCTGGAAGAAATGCGTGCCCTGGCTCGGTTCTATGCGGTAATTGCTGAGCGACGCCTCGACAATGAGTTTGGCATTGGATATGTGAGGCCATTTTACAGGTATGCCGAGGGCCGTATCCGACGAGCCCCATCTTCCCGGCCCGATAAGAATGTATCCTTTTTGCCTGGCGGTGAAATCCCTGTTCAGACGCTCTATCTCTTCAGCTATCTTCTGATTGTTGGCCGATGAGAAATTGTCGGGACGCACATATAGAATCGTAGATACATTTTCTATATTTCCATGTCCGAGCGCGGTGTTGCTCTTGAGCACAAGCTTATCGTCGGGAATTTCAAGTATCGTGTCGTCGACAAGTTCCTTGCGGTCGATAATCGGGCGAATCTGAAGCCAGTATATCTTACCCTTTGTCTTGCCCGTATGGTCAACCATGCCGGCAAATTCAATCTCTATGGGACGCTGCATCTTTTCCTGTCCGTTGACGAGCATGAATTCGATGGCTTCCGCCAGCGGGAACACTTTGTGCTGAAGCATGTTTGCGAAGGTTACGACTTTGCGTCCGAAACCTATGTCGGTGTCACGGATTACCTGGTCCTGCGGGTCGAATGTCGAGACAAGATATTTCAATGCGTCGGTGCCGGCAAATTTCTGCACTCGCATATTTTCGATATTGAAGCCGTCGTCGACGCGGAAATCATCGTTAACGGCATTCATGTTAAGCGCGTAAAGGCGTGTCTGGGTGTCCCGGAGCGCGAGGTCGAGTTCCGATGTCTGGAGCACTTTGTCGGGATGACGCGGTGAAAAACGCAGGCTTAGCCCACCGTCGACGATATATTTGCCGAGACCGACGGCGATTTCAGCTACACCGTCCTCGGGCTGTTCGTCGTTGATAGGATAGTAGTTGAGCGAACGTCCTACGCCGGAGAATGACGGGAAATAATATCCGTCGGTATCTTCACCCACCACCTCCTGTATTATCACGGCCATCTTCTCCTGGTCGATTACATTGGAAGTTGCCGTCATATATGCTTTGGAGTCGCGGTAAAACACCGATGCGTAGACGCTCTTGATGGCGTCGGACAGCAGTTTGAGCATGCGGTATTTGTCGTCGACATGCGGTATCATATATGTGGAATAAATTCCTGCGAAAGGCTGGTAGTGAGAGTCTTCAAGCAGACTTGACGACCGGATGGCGAGCGGACGGTCGACAACTTCGAACAGCGACATGAAATCCTCAATCAGGCGTTCCGGCAGACGTGCCTGAAGGAAATACCGGAGTATCTCGTCGTCGCTTCGGTCGCTCAACGCAATGGCATACAGGTCGTTGGTGCTCATGAACTCGTCAAATATGTCGGTACACAGCACGACAGTACGCGGTATGGATATGGTTATGCCGTCGAAATCATCACACACCGGATTGGCCTTTATTATCGAGTCGATAAAAGCTAATCCGCGGCCTTTTCCGCCAAGCGAACCTTGTCCGATACGCGCGAAGTTGGAATAATAATCGAATCGGTCCTTACGGAATACTGCCACGACTCCGCGGTTTTTCATCTTGCGGTATTTGACAATAAGGTCAAAAAACAATTGTCTTACCGCTGGTGCCTCATCTATCGACGTGAAGCGGTGAGCCTTGATGATTTCCGCGATAGGGAACATAGCTCTTGAGTAAAGCCATCGCGATATATCGTTGTGCGACGCATGCATGTAGAGCGAGTCGGCAGGCACTTTCATGATATGTTTCTGCATATCGTTGAGCGACTTTATACGCATGATTTCCTCTCCTGTGGCAGGATTGCGGAATACGAAATCACCGAAACCGAAATTGTCGGTGATGGCTTTGCCGAGGTCGACAGGCAACTTCTTGGAATTCTTGTCAAGGAAGATGCCGTTGAAATCATCGACACTGTCGCGAAGTTCGCTTTGAGTTGACTCGATAATTATCGGAAGATACGGGTCACGGCGATGGAATTCGCGCGCGAGTTTCAGACCGGCGGTGGCGTCTTTGACACCTTCATGCATGAACGACACATCGGAAATTACGCCCATGATATGGTCGCTGTATTTCTCATACAGGCTTATAGCCTCCTCATAGTCGCGGGCAAGCATTACTTTGGGGCGTCCGCGCATGCGTAGCATCTGCTCGTGCTCGTTGAGCGCTTCGGTGGAGAATACCATCGATTGCCTGAGCAGATATTTGTAAAGATGGGGGAGGATAGAGGAATAAAATCTCACGGAGTCCTCTACGAGCAATATCATCTGAACCCCTACATCGAGGATGTCGTTGTCGGCGTTCATCTTATCCTCGAGCAACTTGATTATAGCGAGCAGAAGCTCTACGTTGCCGAGCCAGGAAAACACATAATCAATGCCGGTAAAATCCTCATGCGACAGCCTTCGCGATACTTCTTTCGAGAAGGGCGTCAGCACGATGAACGGTATGTCAGGATAGTTTTCCTTTATAGCACGTGCGCCGATGAACGTCTCGGAAATATCCACTCCGGGCATTGCGATAATCAGGTCGTAATGCTTTTTTTCAAGCGCCGACTGAGCATCATTGATATGCGATACAAGGGTGACACGGGGTGGCGAACTCAAGTTGAGAGCCACGTATTCGAAATACAGTTGTTCTTCGACTCGACCGTCATCTTCCATCATAAAGGCATCGTATGGCGATGCGATAAGGAGCACGTTAAAAATACGGCGCTGCATGAGCCGCTGAAACTCGGTGTCCTTAAGATATAATTGACTAAGCGATTTCTCGTTCATTAGGCTAACATTCAATTATATATAGAGTCAGATTGCAGGGATATGGCAAAGGATTTTATTCCTGCAGTCTACTATATTTGCAATTTATTCTTCAAATTTACAAAATATATTCAAAATCTTTTCAATATTAATTTAAAATATTGTTTAAAAATGGATTTCGTTATCAAAAAAGCAAAAATTAGAGAATGATATATGTGAAATCGGAGAAAATTTTGTAAATTTGCGGTCTCAAATTATAATAATTATTATACAAAAGATAATCAGTTTATGGCAACTACTGCTGACTTTAAAAACGGAATGTGCCTCGACATCGACGGTAACTACTTCTTTATTGTTGAATTCCTTCATGTAAAGCCCGGTAAAGGCCCGGCTTTCGTGCGCACCAAATTGAAAAACGTACGTACAGGCCGTGTCCTTGACAAAACCTGGAACTCCGGAGTGAAAGTTGACGAAGTGCGTATAGAGCGTCGTCCCTACCAGTATCTCTACAAAGATGAGATGGGCTATAACTTCATGCATACCGAAACATTCGAGCAGGTAGCACTTCCCGGCGAGAGCATCGAAGGTGTTCAGTTCCTCAAGGAAGGTGATATATGCGAGGCGATGGTACAGGCTGCAACCGAGGAAATCCTCACTTGCGAAATGCCCACCAGCGTTGTTCTCGAAGTAACCTATACCGAGCCCGGTCTGAAAGGTGATACTGCAACCAATACACTCAAACCGGCTACAGTTGAGACCGGAGCCGAAGTACGCGTTCCCTTGTTCATCAACACCGGTGACAAAGTCAGAATCGACACCCGTGACGGTTCATACGTAGAGCGTGTGAAATAATATTTCATCACTGATAAAAAAGTAATGGGACTTCGTTTCGGAGTCCCATTACTTTTTTTATCGGCTTAATCCTATTTTCGGCTCAAACCGAAATCGCAGTGCATGCAATATAATAATTGTCGGTTTTGTTGTCTGCGGTTAATCATTGCCTCCGGCACTTTGCACCGCGGAAAGCGATATTAAATGGAAACTGTAATGGGCACTGTAATTTCGGATTGAGGCCTATTTTCTATTTTTCAAATTTCGATTATTGCGCAATTCTAATTGAACAGATAACCGTAATTTTCCAGCATTGTATCAAATCGGGCATCTTTACGCAACGGAGCAACCGACAGATTTGCGATGTCATAATATTTCCAATTATATAGATTGGCGTATCCGCGCTCGAGCGACTGTCGCATACATTCAAAAGCTTTGTCGAAATCACCCAATTGACTGTACAGGGCTGCCGCAAGATAGTGTAAATTGCCGTCAATATCAGCCGGTTTTGCAGCAAGGATATTATCCATCCATTCTCCGGCGCGCTCGTTCTGCCCCATCAGATTGAGCGCGAATCCGAGATAAGACCGGTAGTTTGTCTCATCGTATTCAAGCGCCGCACATCGCGTCAGGAAGCCTACTGCATCAGCCTGCTGCTTCATTTTGTCACCGATTATCCATGCCCTTATTATATAATTGACCGGATTGTCCGGGTTGTTGATAATAAGTTCTCCGAAACGGTTTGAAGCCATAGCGTAGTCTCCGTCGGCAAGTGTACACAAAGCCATCTGTGTAATAGCCTGTTGGTTGTCAGGGGCATTCAGCAACGCGCGTTCGGCATAGAGCTTAGCCATATCCGTATTGCCTGATGCAAGATATATTTTTGAACTCGTCAGGTAGTACAGATCGTTGTGGGCTGTACCTAATGCTATATTGATCTGTTTGAGGGCCGATGTGAAATCGCAGAGATAGTAATAGCATTCGGCGAGTTTTGCGTGTATACCGTGATAATTGTACAACTTTTTGTCAATTATGGTGTTGTAATCGCTGATTGCGGATTTGTAGTGATAGTGTGCCTGCGCAATCATGGCACGGATGTAGTAATAAACGCCGACATTGGGTGCCTGATTGATTGCATTGCTTAGGCCGGATATGACCGCATTGTAGTCGGTGTTCGCCATATTGACAAGTTCCGATATCGCTTTATTGCTTTTCTTGTCGACTGCGATTGCAAGTATCATGTCGTCGACTGCGCCGTTGTTGTTGCCCATGAGCTGGCGTACGGAGGCACGACGCAGATAGGCCTCGCTTTCGGCGGGGTAGAGGGCTACCGCTTCGTCTACATATTCATTGGCAAGCCCGAGATTGTTTTCCTTGACTGCGACTCTTGCCAGACCTATCAGTGACTCGAGAGAGCGATTGCGAAGACGGTTCAGACGTTGGAAATTCTCTTTGGCGGCGGCATAATTGCCGAGTTCGTATTCAAGGTTGGCTTTCTGATAAATCAGTGAATATGAACTCGGCTCATATTCAAGAGCTTTGTTTATATCGGCAAGTGCATCCTCAGTGCGCTCGGTCATTATGTAGATATTGGCGCGCAATGCGTATTCCTGAGAAAGCATGTCGCGGTCATCGGCCGGTGTATATTTTATCGCATTGTCTATATCGGCAAGTGCGCGGAGATACTGGTTCTGGCCGTAATAAAGGTGCGCCCTGCGGAAATATACATTATAGTTGTGTGCATCTTCCTGAAGCTCTTCATTGTAAACCTTCTCGACAGCGGTAATCACTTCCTGTGATTTTGCTGATTGTGCGTTAATCAACCCCGGAGCTATAAGCATCGAGGATGAAATCAAAAGTTTTGATATTGTATTCATTGTGTGTCCAATCAGAATTTGTTTATAGTCATGCGTATTGCAGTCAAGCGTTCAAGCAAACCGGGGAGCAGGTCGAGGCGCAGCATGTTGGCACCGTCGCTCTTTGCCACTGACGGGTCGGGATGGGTCTCTATGAAAAGTCCGTCGGCCCCCACGGCAATGGCCGCACGCGCTATTGTCTCTATCATATCAGGACGTCCACCGGTGACGCCGGCAGTCTGGTTGGGCTGCTGCAGCGAATGGGTGACATCGACAATGACAGGGCAATCGAATTTCTGCATCTCAGGCACACCTCTGAAGTCGACAATCAGATCCTGATAACCGAATGTCGTGCCACGCTCAGTAACGGCGATATTGTTGTTGCCGGCATCGCGTACTTTTGCAATCGCATGCTTCATGGCTCCCGGTGCGAGGAACTGTCCTTTCTTGATGTTGACCATCTTTCCGGTATGAGCTGCCGCGATAAGCAGGTCGGTCTGGCGGCACAGAAATGCCGGAATCTGCAATATGTCGACATACGGAGCGGCGAAGGCTGCTTCATCGGGCTGATGGATGTCGGTTACGGCAGGAATATCGTAGGTCTTGCGCACTTTGTCAAGTATTTCAAGAGCTTTCAGATCTCCTATTCCGGTGAAGGAATCGAGTCGTGACCTGTTGGCTTTACGGTATGAGCCTTTGAACACATAGGATATGCCGAGCTTGTCGGTGACTTCCTTGATTTGTCCGGCGATGTCCATCGCCATCTGTTCTCCCTCTATCACACAAGGGCCGGCAAGCAGGAAAAAATTGCCGTTCGTCGAGGAATGTAAATATTGGTTTATGTCTGTCATAAATGTATGTTTTGACTTGTTATTTATCTCAATGATTGGTTATCTTATTCGTCTGGACTGAGATGTGTAGTGCGTAGAGGTGTGTGAGTTCAAACAGGGAGATTAAGCTGGTTGATTGCATGTATGGTCTGACATGCGGCCAATGCGGCTGTTTCGGTACGAAGCCGGCAGTCGCCAAGACTGACAGGTATGAAGCCGGAGTCGATTGTCTCTTTTATTTCCTGAGGAGAAAAATCGCCCTCCGGACCAATCAGGATTACGGTGTCACATTGCGGTTTTATCTCTTTTGCAAGAATTCGCCGCGGTATGTCAGGGTCGCAATATGCCACATACCGCGACGCATTGCTATGTCTGAATTCGTCAATGAAGGTTTTGAGAGGGGTCATCTCGTCAATCTGCGGCATCCATGCCTTGAGCGACTGTTTCATTGCCGAAACTGCGATTTTCTCAAGACGTTCCGTTTTGATTTCCTTTCGTTCGGAATGCGTGCACAGAAGCGGGACAAAGCGGTTTATGCCGATTTCCACAAGCTTTTCAAGCAGCCACTCCATGCGGTCAATATGCTTTGTCGGAGCAACGGCGATAGTGATGTTTCCCTGCCAGGGAAGTGCCATTTCCTCCGTTTCCACGATTTCGACAAGAGTATGCTTGGAGTGCGGGTCAAGTATGCGGCATTTCAATCTATGCCCCCGACCGTCTATTACATCGATAATATCACCCTGCTGCTTGCGCAATACTCTTATGCAATGTTGCGAGTCGCTTTCAGGCAACAGCGGATTGGTCAATATGTCGGGGGCATAAAATTGTATCATAATTTTTTATAATTTTGTGAATTAAGAAAGATACTTATTTTATCAGGCCTTCCGGATCGTCTATATCTTCTTCGACGATATTTTCGGGAACTGTTTCTTTCTCCGGAGTGTGCTTGTATTTAAATAGCACGAGGAAAAGTAGCCCGACAATAAGTGCGTAGACGGCGAATATCAACCAGGAAGTATGCCAGCCGTTCACTTTGTCTGTAGCTGTCGGTGCACTGGTTACAAAATGGTCTATCACGGCCTGGGCGCCAAGAACGCCTATAGTTGCTCCGAGCCCATTCGTCATTATCATAAATAAACCTTGAGCACTTGAGCGCATTGACGGATTTGTATTACGGTCGACATAAAGAGAACCAGATACATTGAAAAAGTCAAATGCTATACCGTATACAATCATCGAAAGAATAAAGAGCCATACACCATCACCGGGGTTACCAATGCCGAAAAATCCGAAACGAAATACCCATGCGAACATTGACATGGCCATAACGACTTTGATGCCATACCGACGAAGGAAAAACGGTATGAGCAGTATGCATAAGGTCTCGCTCATCTGTGACAATGAAATGAGCGCATTGGCATTGTTTGCCCCCCAGGTTGAAGCATACTCCGGTATTTCTGCAAAGCCTTTAATGAACGGGTTGGCAAAGCCATTGGTGATTTGCAGTGATACGCCGAGGAGCATTGAAAAGATAAAGAAGAGCGCCATTTGGCGGCTCTTGAAAAGTTTGAATGCGTCGAGACCGAGAGCTTGAGCAAGCGATTTCTTTCCGGACGATTTATTAACAGGACATTTGGTCAGAGTCACTGCGTAGAATGCAAGAATAAGGCTTAACACTCCCGAGGTGAATAACTGGTTATATGTATTTTGGAACCCGGTAAAATTAACGAACAGCATGGCACAGATAAAACCTACGGTGCCAAATACACGGATAGGCGGGAAATGTTTTATCGTGTCAAGATTATATTTGTTTAATGTAGTGTATGCAATTGAGTTCGCGAGACCAATGGTCGGCATATAGAATCCAACTGATATAGTATAGAGTATAAACAATGGCCCGAATTGAAGATCGTTGCCGGCTGTCAGCGCATAAAATCCGGCTCCGATCATAAAGGCACCGGCTATAAAATGGCAGAGGCTTAACATTCGTTGGGCTTGGATATACTTGTCGGCGATAATGCCGATTACCGCCGGCATGAAAAGAGAGACAATGCCTTGAATCGCATAAAAAATGCCGATACTGCCCTCCATACCCTTATTCCACAGGAAAGTGCCCAGTGAAGTCAGATAGGCGCCCCAGACGGCAAATTCCAGATAATTCATTGCCGCCAATTTAATTTTTACTTTAGTTCCTGTTTTCATTCTGTTTTTGTTTGTATGTTAGTCTTATGGTATTAATTTCTTTATATGTCTCCGTTAAATAATCCATAAATAGCAAAGAGTATGTTATTCTTTACTTTTATTTTTCTTTTCGTTGATTATTGCCTGAATTTTTGCAGCCTCTTCATATTCCTCGTTTTCTATATGTTTTGCGAGTAGTGATTCAAGTTCCTCAATAGCGTAGTTTTCGAGTTTGGGTTCGGCATTTATACCCGGGTCCTCGTCCTTGTCGGCCCGCAGGGAGGGATTGCTGTCTGAATCAAAAACAAATCCGGTAGTGGTAAGTATTTCGGAAGTTGTGAAAATAGGCGATTTTGTACGGATAGCGATGGCTATTGCGTCGGATGTGCGTGAATCCAGCACAATCTGGCGGTCGCCGTCGCTGAACGTAAGTTCCGAATAGAAAATTCCGTCTTCAAATTTATATATGTATACCTGAAGGAGTTTTATGCCGAAAGCATGCGTAAAACTTTCGAATAGGTCGTGGGTCATCGGACGTGGCGGTATGATGCCTTCGAGCTCTATGGCTATCGACTGGGCTTCCGGAGCACCGATGACAACAGGGATGCGGTACGGTCCGTCGACCTGCCCGAGTATCAGTGCGTACGCGCCTGACTGGATTTGCGAGTAGGTGAGGCCCACTACCTTCAGTTTTATTTTGTCTTCCATTTTCATGCTGATGAAGAGTCTTTGCCCTTATTGTGTTATCCGATATGTTTCCCCGTGAAATTCTGCCCTGTGATTATGCCGCTGCCGTAACAAATCTTGCTGTCGGGAGAATATATGACCCCGAATTGTCCGGGTGCTATGCCTTGCACCTTGCGTTCCGATTCAAGCAGATATTCGTCATCATCGATGCGGTGGAGCGTGGCATTGAAAAATTCCGGCATATGGCGGTTTTTGAATGTCACCTTGATGTCATTTACATCGTCGGCCCAGGGCCTCCCCGATATGAAATGCATCTGGTTCATGTGGATATTGTTGCCATACTGTTTCTGGGTGTCATATCCGTTGCTTACGTAAATCACGTTGTCACGGATGTTCTTTTTTACGACATACCACGGTCCTCCGCTCAGTCCTAATCCTTTGCGCTGGCCGATGGTGTGGAACCAGTATCCGCGGTGGGTACCTATTTTACGTCCGGTCTCAAGTTCGACTATCGCGCCCGGTTTTTCGCCGAGATGACGCCGGATGAAATCGTTATAATCTATTTTACCGAGGAAGCAGATGCCCTGCGAGTCCTTGCGGTAGGCGTTGGGCATTTTTGTCTCGACAGCGATTTCACGTACACGCGATTTAGGTAGGTCACCTATGGGGAATATCACGTGCTCGAGCTGTTTATATGTGATTCTGGCGAGAAAATCGGTCTGATCCTTGACAGGATCGACTGCGGTGGCGAGCCATTTTTTCCCATCACGCATCACGGTGGTGGCATAATGGCCTGTTGCCGTCAGATCGAATTCATGTCCCCACCGTTCCTCAAAGAATCCGAATTTTATCATTTTGTTGCACATGATGTCTGGGTTGGGGGTGAGTCCTTCGCGCACTGAGTTGAGCGCATACTCCATTACGTTGTCCCAGTATTCGTTGTGCAGGGAGACTACATCGAACGGCAGATTATACTTCTTCGCGATATAACCGCACATCTCGATGTCTTCTTCGGCCGAGCAGTCTCCTTCGCCATTGTCAAGGCCAATGCGTATATAAAACAGGTGCAGGTCGTGTCCCTGTTCGAGCAGAGTGTGTACCGCGACCGCACTGTCCACGCCTCCGGAAATCAATACTGCGATATTCATGTCAGCGTGTCATTTTTGAGTTAGCGATATGAAAAGCCTCTATGAGATTGTCTGGCTCGAGAGACTTTGACAAAATCACGCCTTCGGGATTGAGATAATATAGGGTGGGAGTGTGGCGCAAGTCGTATATCTCGTCGATGTCGGGGGCGGCACCTACAATCCAGCGCGGGTTGTATCCGGCTACGTCCTGAGCCCATTCCGCGGTATAATTGTCAGGATAAATGCTGACAATGCGCAGCAATCCGTCGTCAAGGAGCTGATTGATATTGTGGTCGGCCGAGAGTCGTACGCGGGTCATGCGGCATTCGTCGCAGTCCGGGTCATTGACGAATAGCAATACATGTGCGCCGCGCGTAGCGCTCAGTTGTGATGCAGATCCGTCGCGCAGCGTATATTTGAGTTCCGGCGCAGTCAGTCCTACCTGGGTCTGCTCCACGATTTTGGCTTCGTGGGCGAGACGCGCTTTTTTAATCTTGGATATTTTTTTGTTTTCCACCACTGCTTTTGCAAAGGGGAGGAAAATCTCATCCGACAGAAATTCCGCGTCTCCGTTATATACCGCTTCCTCGGCAAGCTCGGCGAGCGTGAGAAGATGATCGGGCGATTTCTCGTAGGCGGCTATCAGGCGTGTAATCGACTCATGGACGGTTTTCGCGTCAGCGTATGGCATAAACGAGATATAGTCCAGGAAGGCACCTTTGAATTTTTCACGGTTGAGTATCGCGCTTTGCATGTTGCACCTGTCCCAGAAATGGGATACAAGATATGATGTCCGCTCCTGAAGCGAGACAAGTTCTTCGGGCGGCTCCGGATAGGCAAACAGCCTGTCGGTGCCGGTGCCGGCTTGCGCCTGACATGTCAGACTGCCAAAAAGGCAGAGTGCGATTATAGTGTTACGTAAATTCATACACAGTAGAAATTGCTGTCAATGATATGCCTGTAAAGAGATTGGCTCTTTCAGGCTGAAGTTATATGCAAAGTTAATGTAAGTTTGGTTGACTTCAAAACATTACGGCATATTGTTTGTTAAAGAAATAAAAGAGGATGATATTATCAAGCTATTTTACTTAAGCAATAACTAAATTTCATTATATATGAATTTCAACAGTTTCACTATCAAATCTCAGGAAGCAATTCAGAAGGCAGTCGAGATAACTCGTGCTGCCGGGCAACAGCAAATCGAGCCGGTGCATCTTCTGAAAGGCATTATGACAGAGGGTGAGTCACTCATCAACTTTATCTTCCAGAAGATAGGTGCCAATCCCGTAATCGTGACACGTCAGGTCGATGATGAGATTGCGCGCCAGCCTAAGGTAAGCGGCGGGGAGCCATATCTGAGCCGCACGTCGAACGATGTGCTGCAGAAGTCACTTGATATCGCCAAGAAACAGGGCGACGAATATGTGACGCTCGAGGCCATGCTGCTCGCCTTGTTTCTGATTAATTCTTCAGCTTCCACCATCTTAAAGGATGCCGGACTTACGGAAAAGGAACTTGATGCCGCCGTAGCTGAATTGCGCAAAGGCAAAAAAGCGACCGACCAAAGTGCCGAGGACACATACAATGCTCTCAGCAAGTATGCCATCAATCTTAACGAGCGGGCGCGCGCCGGCAAACTTGACCCGGTAATCGGGCGTGACGACGAGATCCGGCGTGTGCTCCAGATATTGTCGCGCCGTACCAAAAACAATCCTATGCTTATCGGTGAGCCGGGTACCGGTAAAACCGCGATAGCCGAGGGGCTGGCACAGCGTATCGTACGTGGTGACGTGCCTGAAAATTTGCGTTCGAAACAGATTTTCTCGCTTGACATGGGTGCGCTTGTCGCCGGCGCCAAATACAAGGGTGAGTTTGAGGAACGACTCAAAGCCATTGTCAATGAGGTGACCCAAAGCGACGGTGAGATAATATTGTTTATCGATGAAATCCACACCCTTGTCGGTGCCGGAAAAGGTGAGGGCGCGATGGACGCCGCCAATATACTTAAACCTGCATTGGCACGAGGCGAACTCCGCTCGATAGGCGCCACGACCCTTGATGAATATCAGAAATATTTCGAGAAGGACAAGGCTCTTGAACGCCGTTTCCAGAAAGTGATGGTCAACGAGCCCGACGAGATGAGCGCCATCTCTATACTCCGTGGACTGAAAGAGCGTTATGAGAACCACCACCATGTCCGTATTCGCGATGAGGCTGTCGTTGCTGCCGTGCAGTTGTCAGAACGGTATATAACCGACCGTTTCCTTCCCGATAAGGCCATTGACCTTGTGGATGAAGCAGCTTCAAAACTTCGACTCGAAATCGATTCGGTGCCGCAGGCTCTTGATGAGATTACCCGTATGATTGCACAGAAGGAAATCGAGCGCGAGGCTATCAAACGCGAGGGCGACAAGGCCAAAGTAAAGGATATAGAGAAGGAAATCGCTACGCTGCGGGAGGAAGAAAAGGAATATACGGCCAAATGGAAGGCCGAGAAAGACCTGATTAACCGAATACAGCAGAATAAGGTCGACATCGAGCAGCTGAATTTCGAGGCTGACCGAGCCGAACGCGAAGGCGATTATGCCAAAGTCGCTGAAATCCGTTATTCTAAAGTACAACAGAAGGAACAGGAGAACAAGGACATTCAGGAACAGCTCAAGATGATGCAGGGTGAAAAGGCTCTCATCAAGGAAGAGGTTGATGCCGAGGATATCGCGGATGTGGTGTCGCGCTGGACAGGTATTCCCGTCAACAAGATGGTGCAGAGCGAAAAGGAAAAACTTCTCCATCTTGAAGCCGAGCTCCACAACCGTGTGGTCGGGCAGAACGAAGCCATCCAGGCTATTGCCGATGCAGTTCGCCGTTCGCGTGCGGGATTGAACGACCCGCGTCGTCCTATCGGTTCGTTTATTTTCCTCGGTACGACCGGTGTCGGTAAGACGGAGCTTGCCAAGGCTCTTGCCGAATATCTGTTTGACGACGAGAACATGATGACCCGAATCGATATGAGTGAGTATCAGGAGAAGCATGCGGTGTCGAGACTGGTCGGAGCGCCTCCGGGATATGTAGGCTACGATGAAGGTGGCCAGCTTACCGAGGCAGTACGCCGTAAACCATACTCGGTAGTGCTTTTCGACGAGATCGAGAAAGCGCATCCCGATGTCTTCAATATCCTCCTGCAGGTGCTCGACGACGGCCGTCTGACCGACAACAAAGGCCGTATAGTCAACTTCAAGAACACTATCATCATCATGACCTCCAACATGGGCTCTCACGTCATCCGTGACAATTTCGCGAAAATGACGCCCGAGAACAAGGAGGAGACTGTCGAGAAAACCAAAGAGGAGGTGCTCGAGATGTTGAAACAGACCATACGTCCGGAATTCCTCAACCGTATAGACGAGATTATAATGTTCACGCCACTCAATGAAAACGAGATTGAGGAAATCGTCGGATTGCAGATCAAGTCGATACAGAAGATGCTTGCAACCTCCGGAATAACTCTTGAAGTAACACCGAAAGCGTTGCACTATCTCGCCGAAGAGGGATATGACCCCGAATTCGGTGCCCGTCCCGTCAAACGAGTCATCCACAGGGTTGTGCTCAACCGTCTGTCGAAAGACATTCTGGCTCAGAAAGTCGACAAGGACAAGCCGATTGTCATAGATGTGGAGGGTGACGAACTCATCTTCAAGAACTGAAATCCGATTTTTTTCAAACCGAGCGCATATAGACAGAAGGAGCGCTCATGAAGCAGAAAATGAGTCTTCTTCTGTCTGTATTTTTTAATTCAACTAAAAAACACATCACGACTATGAAAAAACTCTTCTATCTATTATTGCTGGCACTTCCGGTTATCGGGATGAATTCATGTGATGATGACGATGATGTGCCCAACGTGTCACTATCCGCAACAATTGACGGCGCAACTCGTGTCGACAATACGCTCTATGTCGTATCCGGCGATACTCTCGACATTGAATCGATAAATCTTATAGACAACACAAAAAAAGGTGCTGTAATCGGCTCGGCAAGCTATTTCTGGGATTATTACCGTCTCGGTGGTACGATTGTCGCTCCTTACGGGATGGATATTGATACCAAGGGGGTGCCTGTCGGAAACCATTTGCTCCAGATACGTGTCAGCATCTATGCCGTCGACTATTCTCCCTGTGTGGGATATATGGAATATCCCGTCAAGATTGTCGCATCGGAAGATGATATTCCGACCGAAGGTGATGTCGAACCGTCACCCACTGTAGGCCTCGTTATAAAAGCTGGTGACGATACTGATTGAATGAAATGACACATTAAACCGTACAATAATGCTTCAGATCCCGATAAAATAGAGATTTGAAGCATTGTTGTATATACAATATTTATATAGAAGTTATATAGACAATACCTCCTGATTCAGGCTAATTTGACAAAAATGCCTAAAGTCAAAGTCGAAATGCAATTTTCCACCTGCATAGCCTCATATATTTTG
>ERZ780168.1513-NODE-1513-length-23840-cov-6.416145_pt1 | contig 23840 bp, 19 predicted proteins | sample MGYA00510981_ERZ780168 | MGnify/ENA primary metagenome ERZ780168 (study PRJEB29588, sample SAMEA2158769) | human gut metagenome | biome: human gut; feature: human-associated habitat; material: faeces | place: Denmark | collected 2008/2010 ...
TAGGTCGCCAGTTCAAGTCTGGCTAGCGGCTCTCAAATAAAACGCTGATTATTAATTGTTTAATCAGCGTTTTTCTTTTCTAAAAAATCAGTTCCGAATAAAAAAAACATAAATCTGCGTATATATTTGCACAAAATTGTATAGTAGAATTGTGTTTTGATTATTCGACTATGGCAACAATCAGATTAACAGTTTTAAGTTCCATTAAGGAACATGATGGCAGGCTTCCCATTTTAGTCTGCATCTCCCAAAAGAAAGAACGTGCCTACATCAAAACAGAGTTTCTGTTAGATGATATTGCGGAATTTGACAACGGTAAAGTCGCTTACCGGAAGGATGCGAACGTCATGAATAGAAGGCTTGAATTTGTGTTTTCGCAATATAAAGAGAAATTCGATTCCATTGAATGCATAGACTATTTTTCTGCACTTCAGATAAAACGGATTATAATATCCAAGGAACGCCCTTCACATATTTCGTTTTTAGAGTTCTGGAAACAGCGCATAAATGAAATCAGAGAAGAGGGTAGGGAAAGCTATGCCAAAATGAACGAGGAGACTGTACGGGTGTTTATTAATGCGGAAGGAGATGTACCTATTCCTGCAATTAATACTTTATTGGTAGAGCATTTTAAAAAGTGGATGATAAAGAAAGGTTATGCTAATGGAAACATCGGATTGAGATTAACACATCTGAAAGCCCGGATAAACGAGTTGATAAAAACTGGGGTTCTTAAAACAGACATACACCCATTTGCGTACACGAAAATACCAACAGCCGAACCTAAGGAATGTGACCTTCCAATAGAAGAATTTCAGAAAATACAAAGAACGGAAGTTGAAGGAAAACGATTGAATTTAGGTAGGGATATGTTTTTACTCTCTTTCTATTTGTGCGGTATCAATCTGAAAGATTTATTATCAGTCGATTTGTCGGTGGATATACTTTCTTTTGAAAGAATCAAGACTGTTCATGCTAGGACAGGGAAATCAGTCATAACGATACCTATACACAGTGAAGCGAAAGCAATTATCAGTAAGTACATAAATAAAAGGGGATTTTTGGATTTGGGGTATTCTTATACCTATTCTAATTTGCAAAAGTATATCAATCTTTGCATGAGGGAACTAAAGGAGCACTTAGGGATTAAACAGACATTGTGTTTCTATTCTGCTCGTAAAACTTTTGCACAATTCGCCTCTGAACTTGGCATACCTGACGGAGTGATAGATTATTGTCTCGGTCATTCAGACAAGAGTAGGGGAGTTATCCGATATTATACGAAGGTAAAGCAAAAGCAAGCGGAAATAGCCATAAACAGGGTAATTGATTACGTAGAAAACCCAGACAAATACAAGGACTATATAGAGATGAGAGCAGATATCATGATAATGAAAGGGTAGGAAAGGCAGCCGAATAAGCTACATCGCTGGCTACGGTTGCTCTACCCGAATCCCCTTCCCTTAGGAGGGGATGTCAATCTTTAATATCTGCAATCAAATCTTTAAAAATTTTCTGTGAGGAACGAATACCTTCCAGAAAAGTCGCTTCATTTTGCGAATTTGTAAGGGTGTTGTCATCGACGAAGGTAACATAGACAAATCCTAGTGCTTCCGCTGTTTCCTTTTGAGTATTCAGATCTACAAGACATTCAACTGAAGTCCTGATGAAACAAAGACCGTCACTCACCTTCATTGCACGATGGGCTGCTCCACCATATTTTTGATAGTTTTTCTTTATGTCTTCATTAAGTTCAATTAGTAAGGCTATTTTATTCCTTGTGAAATATCGGCATATTACCTCATTAAGCCCTAGTTCGGTATTCTTGAAAACACGTTCTCTATAACGGGAAAAGAAATGGGTACTGTATGCATCTATCCTTCTAGTCCATACCATTGAATTGGAGTCGGTATGTTTATATGGGGAGCATCCCCATTTCAGAACGAATCGCCTACTATCCACATTTATTACAGAGAAATAATCAAATTTAGGGTTTTCAACAGCTTGTCTATTTGCAGCATAAAAAAATAAAATGTATGAATTACGTCGACTAGGATTTGTGTATTCAAACAGTTCCCAAGCTGGGAAATGGAGAGTCTTCCGGAATTTTTTCACAGCCTTTGGCATTAATTGCTGACGTTTATATTCTATCTTAGGACGGTCGGAAGCTAATTCTTCATACATCTCGTAAAATGTCATTGTTGGAACAACCATAATGTAACTGTATTTATATTTTTAACAAATATAGTAAAAACATCAAAATGTATCTAATTATCAATCCTCAAAATAGCATTTCCTGAAAGATTAGGGGATTCAGATATGAACGACCGCAGTCCGATGTAGCTTATTTGGCTGTCTTCTCTATTTTCTCCCTGAACAACCTTAACTGGTCAATCGTAGGGTAAAACGTCGGATTCTCCCAGTTCTTTGAAATCATAGATATCATCGAATCAAGATAATTAGAATAATTAAGAATCTTAGTGCTTTTATCGAGCTGAAATTCTCCGGCCGGGTATCTCTTATTATCTAGCGTTTCTTTTGCCCAAGCAAGCTGTTCGTTTACTGAGTCGTGGTCGTATTTCTTTTCTTCTGCCATTACTTTTTTATTTATTTTTTACATATACAGACAGTTCCTCATCTATTTTTTTTAATTTATATTGCTCATTCAATTGCTCCAAGATTTTACTATCTTCTATAGGATAAAATGTTTCTAGTCTATAAAAATCAACGTTCCCAATTCCACGAATCTGTTTACATCTTTTATGAATCCACACAGCATATTCCTGGCCTTTATACTGGAAATTAACGTTTTCTATATTCTCATCTTTATATACTCCTGAACATTCTATACGATTAAATATATCTTTCAACACTTTACTAAAATATTTAGGCATTATATCTTCTTTATGATATGATTTTGTGGAATCCTTTTTAACAAATTCAGAAAAATGCCTATTTATTATATGAATAATGCTATATTCTGTTATTTCAATTTTGTAATCATTCAATATTAATGAAAGATCATCTTTATCAAATAGTTCTAATATCATTAACGCTGTACAATAAATAAATTTGGTATGTAACAATATCTGCCTACATCTCAAATTGTATTCTTCTTTTTCCTTTCGAAACAATAATGGTCTTTTAGGTCTATTTATTCTTTTCAATTCCATACGAGTTTCTTTGGCAATCTGCTTTAAAAGTTCATTTGAATGTTTTTCATTTTGAATAATTATATTCCAATCATGAGCAACCTGAGACAAATATCTCACATCCCTTAACACTTCATTGGGAGATGCCCTATAAATCTCCCCCTTTCTGACCTTTTGATAATCGCCATTGCCTGATAAGTCACGAAAATAATTAAGATATAGCTCTTTAAACCTATAATTATCACAACATCTATAATCTTCTAGCCTCCCATCATTTCTAAAAGAATATTTAACCCCTAAGGCAAAAAAATCTTTTTCATGCTCAGAAATTTCGCCACCATTAATAGCCCTTTCCTTTATATTCTCAAAGATACAGCGAGTACGTATTTGTTCTTCTTCTGAGTTGTCTTTCAAATCAAGTTCTTCTATTTCATACATAAATATAAATGAATTTCTGTAATATGTTATTTTTTAATCTTTGATTATACAATATACATAAAAGCCCTAGCCGAGTGGTCAGAACAAATTCTGCCATCGTGGCTTGGAATTAGGGAATTTCATGACAAAAGTATTACTTATTTCTGTACCCATATAACTATTCGCCCTATTATTAATAAAAGAAAAGTAATAACGATCCCGAAAGTCTATCCGCATAGCTCCATTTTTATAGATTGCCATCTGATTAACTTTTTCTCTACCGGATAAGAAACCTGCACCGAATCAATCTTAGTCACCGTATCTGTTCTATTAAAGTACTGGTACTTATATCTATACTGATAAGTGGTATCGCCTTTTACAAGTACATAGATGCTATCCTGATTATAGATGCTGTCAAAAGAGGTAGCTTATTCGGCTACCTCTAATTCTAAGTTTATGCTACTTTTCATTTTTTGCATTTAGAATGACCAATATGAAAGTTCCCACAGAAAGAGCAGAGGTAAGGACTATACAAGCTTATTTCTTTTATTGTTTGGACAACAGCATTATAATTAGATTGAATTCTCGAATATGGGATTTTGGGTTTCCCCGAACTTTTGTTAATATGTGAATTTATATGCATAATTCCATTATGTGGTTTATGAAATAATACATATCCTCCTATTATCACTACTGTAGCTCCGAGACATCCTCCTACTATTTTAAGTAAAGTTGATTTCTCCTTCTGTTCCATAATTTTATTTTTTTTACTTGATTATATAGAAAAATATTTAGCAAATTGATAAAGAATACACATAAAATAAGTATTCTCTTAATGCATGAACCCAGAATATCGCTTTTTTGTCATATTCTGGGTTTATTTATTATATGTATCCTATTTTATAGGAGTATTATTTAAATTTTACATGATTAATACTATAAATTGGATTACTCATTTTATGTTTGTTACAAAGATCATAATTCTATTTGGAAAAAGCAAATAATATCTAAGATTAATGTTTTACAGTTCACCACACAACCAAATTCCAACTCACCCCTGCTCCTAAATACCAACCACCCGGATAACCGTATCCAGCTTGCAAACCCAATCCCCAGCGTTTCTTCTTCTGTAAAGGCGGAAGAGTTATAATCTCCTTATCTCTGTACAACTCCATGGAATCAAGACTAGGCTTATATCCACTGACTATCGCACGGTAATCGTTTGTCCTATACTCTTTACTTGTGATAGGTACAAGTACCGGGATAGAGTCGTCTTCTACAGTTCTGTCAGTGGTAGTATCTATCAAAATCGGTAAATATACCGTATCAGTACGTTTCAAAGTCTCCCTTACCGGCTTAAGGATTGTGTCTCTTACTGTATCCCGGATATGAACTGTATCTCCTTTTATATACATAGGTTGTGGCTCGTGCGAATTACAACGCATCCACACGACCACGCCAAGCAGCAGGCAGACTAATATCCAAGGGAGTGACCTCATAGGATACTATCGTTTGAAGTCCACTCTGAGCTTGAAAGCAATTCTTCAAGTTCTGAGCCACTATAAACAGGAAACGGGCAAACATATTCCGGCATTTTTGCAAGTTCACCATTTTCGTCAAGAGTCATAGGAATAATAGCAAGTTGTTCTTCAACTTCTTCCTTAAACAAGTCCTTATAATGTTGAAGTTTAATTAATACTTTACCACCTTTTGGACTTCTACGCGGAGCTAAATGTAATTCTTCAATTCGTTCAGGCAAAGCAGTCTCTAGCTTCGCTACTGTAATTTCTACATAATCAATCATAATTCTTCTTTCTTAAATATTGGGTTATTTACATCAATCAATTCGTCTTTCTCGAATAGGTTCTTTAGCATATTAATACTCAACATATCAATAGTTTTTGAGTATAGCATAGCTTTATAGAATACTCCCTTGCAATAAAACTGATAAGGTTCTCTACTTCTAAATATAAATAGATTACTACCATCAGCATCATTTCCAGTATAAATTACTGTTCCGTTATAACTGTTTTTAGTTTGATAAGAAATCAAATCTGCAAATTCCTCAAGAACTGTATTTGCGCCAAAACTTCTTGTATTTTTAATACCACTTTCCATTAGTTCAAACATAAAGCCCATACTTCCGGGAGAATTTCCTTTATAAGCCATTACAGTACTATTAGCACCGTTCAATCTCTTCCTCTTCATTATCCAAGTGTAATTAGTAAGAACGGGCATATGCTCATTCTTTAGTTCATCATCTACACCATCACTCAGAAGACCATTCTGATACTCATAAAGAAACTCAAAGTCTACATCGTTGGTTAATGGCGGGTATCTGAAAGTAATATATGAGTATCCGGGAACACTACTAGTAGATGTATCAAGAGTAACTTCATTAATACCATTGAACAACTGTTGTTTTATTTTAGAATTATCCGTATTATATTGACAAATATATAATTCATCAGTATCAATAAGACCTGTTATCTTAACTTTGAATTTAAGAATATGATTAGTACTATCAAACCAATTAACCATCGCGTATCCACATCCTACTGCATCGTTTCTATTTGTATCCTTTATAAAAGTTCCACCTCTTTTCCAATTATTAGTTGTAGAATTACCTCTATAATTAAGAGCATTAGTTAAATCTCCAATACCTAACCAGCCACCATAACCACTTTCTTCATTAAATGCGAAGTTATTAAGATTTAATCGACGAAGTGCAACTGGAACAATACTACCACCATTTTTGTAATCTTCAAGAGCTTGTAAACCTGTAATAGACTTATCATAAATAAATCCTTTAGTGTTAGCAGTACTAGCATAATTGTAATCTATATCATCGGTTAAAACATTACTCTTACCATAAGCATCCCAATAATAATCCGGACTTTCCACATAACCACCTTCAATACCTACAATGTCATTCAGTTCCTTGATTTCTTCTTCGGAGCTAATATCATCAAAGGACATGAAGGTGAAGAGAGCCATTTGGGCAAAATTACCTTTAGCAAACGAAGTACCAATATTAGGAGGATATTGGTTGCCGGAACTATTATTAGTTACAGTAATATTGTGGGTTATACCTACTAAATCTCTATCAATAATGTGTTCATTAAGTATTCCATCAATATAAGTTTTACCACCTTGATTTGAATATTCATAAGCAATTTTATTCCCTGCCGAAACAATAGCTAACTGTTGGCTCCAACTATTTCGTTGGTCATACAAGTATGTATCATACTTTTGTAAGTTCACCTTCATCAACACCTGCTTAGCACCATGAGACAACGTAGGAATAGTAAGGTAATCTTCAACTCCGTCAAGACAGAATGAGCCTTCGTATTCTCCGATTTGCTCAATAACAAGATTAGACCAATCTAAGTTACTTCCTTTTGTTATTCTAAATCCACTTGAAACAGTAATCAGTAGATTGTCAAAAGATAAATCATTCCTGCCATTAGATAGTTCTATATAAGTGTCAGCATTTACTCTAAAAATTAAGATGCCTTCTTTTGGAATACCTGTAATATTAACACTAAAGCTGTTTAGTGTTTTATTTGCACCTTTGTAAGCTACCCAACTATCTTGTGATCTAAAATCAGAATTAGTTTTAATAGTACTATCGGTTAATATTACTCCGCCATACATTCCACCATATATTCCCCAAGTAGTAAAATCTTCTACATACCCGTTAGCTCCACTCATTCCTGCATAAGCAGAATTGTTAATCTTCAAGTGATTACCATGACCGCTAATATCCGGAATATATCCTAGTATCTTATAAGAAGAATTAGGAATACGTAAACGTTGAGGGTCGGCAATACAGTTGGGTTCGTTGGCTTTTAGATACTTACAAGGAGTAGTAAAAGTAAAAACATTTGTCTTTTCTATAATACCTGTATAATTACTATTAAAGTTCTTACCATTTAATTTAATACCACCTAATATTTTATATAATTCGGGTAATAAATTAGTAACGCCAGTATATTTCAATTCTGTTCCAACCTTAATCTTATCACCATAAGTATATTCTTTACCATCAGTATCAATAATAGGAATGATAAAAGGATAAGGCTGAACAATATCCTCGTAACGGATGTATTCGTCAATAGTGATGTTTATCTTTTGAGGAGATTTAGTTACTTCACCTTTGAGTCTAAACTGACCATTTGATTGGAGACCTTCAAGCTTAGCAGGTATCCCATTTATTTTAACGTCAATAACTCTGTCATTGTCACTTTTAGGTTTAATATAGATATATAGAGTTCCTAATTTCATATAATCACCAGCAACAATTTTATCAACTAGACTAGTAGATGTTGCAAATGATATAAGCTCATATTCAACATTACTCTTGACAATCGGTCTAAACTCCACCATATCGGGATACAAAGTACCTAACTTATACCTCTTTAATTGACGCTCTAGCAGAAACTCGGAAAGGGTGTAAGGGAAGAGTAATAAACTCCATAGTGCTATATTAGCATATTGATTATCAATTGCATATCTACCAATGGTTAAACCACTTCCTGTACTTTGATTGTTGCCTTTTGTTATATTTGAACCATTATAGATATATGTGGATTGATAGGAAATTTGTCTATCTACTGGGTAATCTTGAGTTAGTTGAGTAGAAAGACCAAAAGAAAATGGATAAATTTTATCAGCAACATTTGAAAATTCAAATAAGAAAGGGGCAATGGTATTGGTAGCGGAGGATATGATAGGAACTCCATTTGTTTTAAAACTAGGATAAGCTCTATCAACTGCAACAGTATAGTCCTTTAGCCCTAAGTCTCCTACAAACTGACCATAGTCCTCTACTGCATCAAATACTAATGCACCTTCGTAGTCGGGGATTTGCTCAATAGTTATATCACAATCACCTACATAATCTGGAACAGCAAATCCTGTATAATAAGTTTTTGTAGTTGTACCACCAGCAGGTAATTCATAAATCCCATCTCCATCAAACTTAAACGTTCCCCAAGTATCATCTCCAGTAATGTATCTATATACTAAATCAAGTGATTGTATTCCAGTAACTTTTACTTTCATAACACTCGTTGCTTTACGAGTATATAAAATAGCATTACCATTCTTTATATTAGTAACACGAAGTTTATTAGAAGTATATGTAAAAGTACCAACGTAAGATTGTGGAATCCATGAATCAAAATCTTCTTCATACTTACCAACACCACTACCTAATTTCCAAGCCGAATTATAAATCTTCAGATTATGCCCGTTGCCGGAGAAGTCAACCAGTTCATCGTTGAATGATACGTGGTTCTCATTGGTGATACCCTGCCGGATGGTATCGTAGATGATACCTGGGGTGACGTATTTGTCCAGGTAAAAGTAGGCGATTACTTGATGTATCCAGTCAATAGGAACACTATCTTTATTAAAGACAAAAGTGCCGTAATATGCATAGCTGCTTATTTCAAGACCGCTTTCAAGAGAGCCAATACTTAATTTCGAATCAAAGGTGTTGTATTGGAATGCTTGTATTTTCTCCTTATCGCCAAGTTCTACTATCTTTTCACCGCTCTTGCTACTACAGCCTGCCATAAAGCTCTGACCGGAATAATCACTGACCTGTATTCTGTTATTGCCGATAACGTTATACTTCCCTGCGCCTGATATATGGGTAATAAAGCTGATGACGGTACATTTATTCCCGCCACCTAACATTTCCGACATTGTCTTAGTGGAAGTAATCATATCGTTTACTCCATCAGCGTAAAAGGAGCCTTGGAAAGAGGGGATTTGGGTGATAGTAGCTTCTCCTTTAGTAACTACGAAACCATCCCAACTATCTTCTCCTGTATATTTAGAATAATAGGATATAGGTAGTTGATATTCTCCACTTTTTGTAAAATCTATAAAAGCACCGTTACTCCCATTTTCGTCTACATACCAATATCTAACAACGCTTCCCTTTGATAGTTCTATTTTTACTTTAAAAGATGGCAAGTCATCTTTTCTGTTTTTAGTTTCAATCCAGAGTATTCTACGTCCACTCTTTCCAGTAACACTATCTGAAGTAATAGAAGTAACTAAACTACTATCATAATTCCAAGTAGTAAAGTCCTCTTCATATTTCCCATACCCACTATTTAGCTTGTAAGCAGCATTGCTAATCACAAACGGATTGTTGGGGTCAACCAGGTTCTTGATGATGGCTCTGTCCGGGTCGTTATTGCTCTTGCCGTTACACTTGACTACCGCAACTAAGGATGCCAATACTTCTGGGGCGATGTAGGGGCGGTCGGAACCGGAAGAAGCCCCAGGAACACCAAGCCTGATAGCATTCAGACGAATAGGATCAATCCCTATTGCGTCAAGCCTTATCGGATTTAATCCTATTGCTTCCATCACTCTTCAGATTCAAAGTATTGAGCCTTGACAGGCTGTTGTGTAGATTCGAGTTTGATATATTGACCTTTCTTAAGACCAATGACAGGGCGGGCGAAAACCTTATCGCACATTCTTTTTTCCACTGACTGGAAGTTTTCGCTATCGTAGCTGATATGAACCCACAATGTGCTTCCCTTTTCAAATTCAAGCTGCAAGCCAATGCTTTCCTGATTTACTTGTATAGGGTCGCTTACATATTTATCGTCTACTTGATTGAATGTAATATCTTTTAATGCCATGATTGTTTCTCCTATTGATTAAAGTTTATAATAAATCCCATCCGGATTCTATGTCAGCCATGACAGCCGGAGCATTGTTCTCTACCTGTGAGATTGCGGCAGCGAAAGCGCACATAGTCGCTTTGTCATTAATATCTGGAACGTATGTGTTCGGGACTTGCATTTCACTACATACACGGCTGATATATCCGGCTGTATTGTTCTCGTTTTCCGGTGCCCACCGCTTGATGAAGTCGGCAATCGTCTGACAGCCGTGTCTTTTACGGTAATTCTGTAAAGTACGGATAAGGGCACGGTAGCCCCATCTCATTTCTTTGAACTGGAAGAACGATTTGTCTTCCTGCTTTTCTCTCAGTCCCTGCCATTTGTCCTTTGTGATACGGATATTGCCAGGGTTATTATTTCTCAGACCTCTTGATATACTCATGTTTATTTTCTCCTATACGATTAATGTTAATACTCCAATTTGAATCGCCTGTCCGATAAGACCGCCTATCAGCGTGGCGGCAATATCGAGCCAGTCCCATTTTCCACCGTATGCACGGTCTTTGAACTCCATGCCGGCAGCCAGTCCCGCTACAAACAGGATGGTAAGCAATGCACCTGCCGGGATGGCGTAAAGCAGGTGCTTGGGGCGGTTACTTTCCTTTATCCAATTCATTCTCTATAATTTCTCTCACATCTTCCTTATCAACCTTAAACACCTTTTTGCCAAACACTCCTAATGCCCCGATAAGATTGATATTTATACCTTTTGGCTTCAGTATATTGCCAACTATCGAGCATCCTTCTATGAAGCATACCAGTAAGCATGAATACACGTCTATAGGATATTCATTGTGACTTGCTACGCTAATCATACAGACCATACAAACGAATGCGAAGTAAGTCACCATCTTTCCCATAGTGGCACGGATCGCACGCGAGAACCTGACCTTTTCACCCATTAGCATACTTTTCCGCACCCCAAAGGCTAAATCGCAAAGGATTACTGCACATGATGCAATCAGCCAAGGAATCATATGCTGCAAAGACTCATATACAAAGGCTGTAGCAATTGCGGCAAAACCACCAGTGGTTGTATGTACTATTGCTTCTTTCATACGATACAAGTAAGATAAACGGTTAACAATGAAATTACCTCTATCCAGAACATCGGTTTCCTCTTAATGAAGTCGGAGATGAAATTGCCTGTCCAATGCTTTTTCATGGAAATCGCTATGTATGCAATGAATCCAGCCCACATTAACAGCCAGTACCAGGAATTACAGCCCACCCATATCTGGGAGAAGATTAAGGCAATGCAGGAACCGACAATATGTGGTATCTTGTCCTCGACTTTGAAGTTAGGAGATACACCCAATACAATCATACCGATAACCGCGAGGAATATAAGGAACCGGTTGTTCTCCGTGCTTGCTTCAAATGCGGGCGGAAGAAGCAGAAAGCTGGAGCCAATCATGCACAACCCGAACCAGAACTTGTGTGTCAGCGCGTAGTAGGTGGCACTGATTGAATAAGGGATTTCTTTCCCCTTTTTAATCATCGCGTAAACATAACCTGCGATGAGAATGAATGATAATAGTACTAATGTAATCATAGCTTTATCTGTTTTTTGATTAATAAACTCATAATATTATCCTAATTGGTGAACACCAATACGTGAATAATCTGTACCATCAGCAGTTGCAAACCAAATTTCTCCCAGCCTTTCCAGTCCTGTCTGATTCTGTGACACCATAATCGATACCTCAGTTATACCTTCAACGCCCGATTTCTGTATAACAGTTAACCAGTTGGCGTTAACGGATAAATCCGCATCATATATCCAATCCTTTAAAGACGCAATATAAGTCGAACGAAGTCCGCCTGCCTTAGGAACATTCGTGAATCCTTCCGTGGATGGTACTATTTCTTTAGAGGCACCTGTGACAGCCTGCTGTATACAACCAAACAGATATCTCTCACCTGTTATTTCATCCACTAATTCCAATGCGACTACCCGAGGTTTATCGGTATTTGCAGGGACTTGAAAATCTACGTAGGTTCTTCCCGCTCCTCCCGTAGTCGGGTTCATTTCAATGCTTTCGGCAAAGGATGCAGACCAATCGTTTTCGCTGACAACTTCATACTCTCCACCTGAATATGCATTTCCAAGCAACTCAGAAGGGAATGGCGGTTCAAGTGATATGCCACTAATAGGCGATGCTGCGTTTTGCAACACGTCCAGTTCTACGACATATCCGGTATCGTCCAATTCGAACTCCAAATAGTCACCACGTTCATTACCGGTATTGGCATCAATGTCCAGCTTAATAGTTGTTTCTCCTGCTGCCCCCGAGCCGTTATCGGGTCTGGCCCATGTCGGGTTATATGAACACGTCCAGTTACCGGTTGCCTTGATTGTCACATCATATGAACCGCCGGAAGACGGGATACCGTGTATTGTATTGGGGGTGATAACCAAAGGGATATTTTCCTGCTCCCAAACCAGAGTACTTCCCAAGTAAGCCTTTTTACACTCCATATTACCGAGCATAATTTTATCGGGGATACGATTTCCTATACGTAATTTTTTTGTATCTGCCATAAGCCTTACTATGTTATAATGTAAAGAGTATGTTCGTCTTTTACGGCAAGCGCATCATACTGTGCTTGTGTCAACGGTGGAGCGATTGTATAACTACTGGTTTTTCTTACCACCTTCCAGATGCTTCCGATTGACGGCCCGTCATCCAAAGTATATGCAATCAAATCTCCTTCGTCATCATAGAACATCAGAGAAGTAGGCATCATATCATCCATTGTGCAGATATTCAGAACGCCAAACCTATTATAGGAGTCATTAAGCGCCTCGTTTACAATGACAACTACCTTACCTGATTTATATTGTTCGATAATATTTATAACTTCGTCACACTCTTCTTGTGTAATAGCTTTGTTATCTCTTCTATTGATATCACCGAAGTCAAGTTTGGTATTGTCTACCATATAGATAAAGCCCGCTTCTACCTTATCTAACAGACCATCAATATTTGGACCTGAACGTTTGAATGTATAAATGTTTTCTTCAGCCATCGTTTTAATGTTTTAATTTTATTTGTTATATTCACTATAAGTATTTCTACCAAAGAATGCTATTTCGAAAGCTCCGTTAGTATAATCAAACCTATAATTTGGATGTTCATAGTCCATGCTAGCATAATATGGAGTAAGTTTTTTAATGCCTATCTCAACAAAGCCTATCCCTTTGTTTTCAATATGGGCTTTGAGATCCCCCATAGGAGTTATATTTACAAAATACTCCAAGTGACCTATTCCATGATCTATACGATATCGTCCAGTCGTCTGTTTATAACTATATATAAACCCGGCACCTTCCCCCCATTTCTGTTGGATAACTCCTTCAGAGGATATATTTGCGGCAGCCAGCACTCCGGGTGCATCCCATACTTCTCCTTCACGCTGGTAAAAGCGATGTGGCCCAATTGAGTCTATTGCAAATTTACTCCCAGTATTAGCTAAAATACTTAGGCATACATTGTTTGTTCCATAACTACTGATAGACAATCCGTAATTGCCACGCCCATCTGTAGAACTATCTAACCTCATACTAATGAGCGAGCCATACAGTCCACCCATATTCAGTGAACGACCGTCCCCACTTTCTATTTCAATCCCAGTACTGAAGTTGGAGTTCTTAAGAATATTTCCGTCTATGAGAAGATTTCCGATTCTGCCGGAATCAGCTTCCACTTTCCCTATAAAGTGATATTGCTTTGTTATCGGATCAAGTTCGAAAACAGGCTTATTGTCTACCAGCGCAAATATACCGGTACGCACTTTACCATCAACCGTCACATCTTTACCAAGAAGGATACCTGTCAGTTTACCGTCTTCATCCTTGCGTCCAAAGAAACCTTCTGGGGAAGCCATGAAATCATCACCGATTGTAGTACCATTAGTAGTCCATCTGTTTATCCATTCAGGGCTATTCAAAATACTTTCCCAATATATCTTTGAACCTTCTGTAAGCTCCACATCACCTTTTATTTTAACTCCTTCACCTGGAATGAATTTCATATAAGAACTCTCATCCTGCGCACCTACATAGCTACGTCCGTACGTTTTTGAATAGAACTGCTGCGTTTCCTGGTCAAATCCTTCTTCCTTTACCGCCTTGCCATCCAGCGAATAAGAATCAATTCCTTGCAACATCTGTATGGTAGGAGCCGTAAGTCCGTAAGCAGATAGAAGTATTGCATTCTGGCGTGCCGGGTCAGTACGATGCCCCAATTGGATTATCTTGTCTCCAACCTGCGGGATATCGCTGCCTTCCGCACAGTCATCTACAGATAAGTCTATATAATTGTCTCCTATAGCAACAACATATCTCCAATAATAGCGGTTAGAGACACCAGTATAAACCCCTTCCTTGATATTGAACTGTCTGCACTGCGCAAGGTCACCGACTGCAAACTGGTTAATGATGGCTTTTTCTCCATCATCAGCCGTGAAATAGCAACGATAGACACCATTTTCAACTTTCGGGACAAACAACGCCTTTCCGTCTGCATCGTAAAGACAGGCGTTCTCAGAATCATAAGCTGGAACAGCCGAACTGTCTTCAACCTTAGTACATTCAATACTGGCTAGTGTAAGAAGTATCTCACCGCCTACCGACTGAAGTTCCTTGATTGTAAGAGATTCGAAGACCGCTTTCAGGCGGACGTAGATTTCGTCAAACTCTGCATACGAGCGTCCGGTTTTTGGGTCACGTTTGACCAAGAATCCTGTACCAAGCGTACCGCTTATGAAGTTCTGGGATTCAATCTTGTCGGTTATGACACCACCAAGAAGCTTGATAAGATAATCCATTGTTTCTTCTTGTGTCTTATTCAGGAAGGTAGCAAGGGATTTTTGTGATGAGAACACGTTACGGTCAGACGGTAGCGTCTTATCATTTACCCCTATCACATAGATACTTGCCCCACCGCCACCGACTACGGAACCGGAGTAAGTTTGTCCCTTGTAGGTGAGAGAATCAAGTTTACTTTCTATCTCTCCGATACGGGAATATGAAGCAGTTTCACCTACTGTATAGATGGGATGGTCGTAAGGAATATCCAGTAGCCATTCAAAACCGATGATACGGGATTGCCGTCCTTCGGGGAAAAACGCTTTGTTAATCAGGTTGACTTTAGCTCCTACCTCATAGGTACGAATATTGCCATTATTGTAAATGAAATCCGCATCCATCTCACAATCATAGGTGGATGGGTCTATCATGGATTTCTTTACGTATTCCTTTGCCTTCTTTAATAGTCCCTGCTCTGCGTCCGGTAACATCTGCTCAGAGATGAATGCCGTATCGAAGCCGTAAAGGACATATGTGTCTTCGGGGACCTCTTCACCGTCTTCCATATGTGCGGCTTGTGGGAATAGCACATCATCAGGAAGTGCACGCCCGTAGTCCTCATTTCGGACGATTTCAAAGGTTGTACCGGTGTTATCGCTCTCTTTGAGATTAAGGGCGAAATCCAGTCCGGCAAGCTTTCCGGTTTGGAAAATTAGGTGTAACTCTTCCAGAAGAAAGTCTTTCGTAAAGTTCTTCAGTCCGTTATCCTTGAAGGTATAGATAGGATACTTGTTTCCGGTTGGTTGCTTTGTCTCTTCGTCTATTTCTTCCTTTTCTTCATGTGAGATACTGGATACAGAGCCGATATACTTGGGATATTCATCCTCAAATATAACTATCTCTTCAATTGCCTCCTCTTCCGGCATTTGCACGTTGTCGGGGTTGTCGTAACGTTCATCTCCTATGTCGATACGTTCACCAGTTGGGCTGTATCTATAAGCGTCCACATAAGGAACACCTTCCGGGAGCATAAGACGTTTTTGGACAACACCGTTCAAGGTGAGTTCTTTATCGTCCTTGCTGAAATAGTTGTCGGGAACTTTGCCTTTGATGATGTTGTTAATCGTATATCTGTCACCCAAAGAAGCTGTTACACCTTCGGGTAGTCGGATAACGTTCGAATTGTCCCCTGTGAGTAAATCCGGGTTATAGCCAGCATCAAATGTCCGTCCGGCATTGGAGCCGGAAAGGAACGTTACAGAAGTATTTGCTCCTACATTATCACAATGTAATAAAAGAGTACCATTGTTTTCAACATATATTCCACCATTGTTGGAATATTCTATTTTTATAGAAAGTCGACAGCTTTGAACATCATTTTCTAGAACAAAAGCCATGTCTTTCAGTTTAAGTACCGGCCAACTATCTATAGCTTTCATTACTACCTCGCCCAATTTTATCTCTTCACTTTTATCAAACGAATTATACTCTAATGTGAAAATAGCTTTTATATTAGAATTAGCGTGGGGCGTAGTTTGATAGTAGACATTTATGGAAGCACCGTTGGCTTTGAATGAATAGTTTCCCGCTTTTAAACTATCAGCGACATCTACAGTATATTTTCTTGGATATTCTGGGTAATACATATCCGTATGCTTTATGCTAACATTAATATCCGCTCCTTTTATTTGAGAACTGATGGGAAAGTACTCATTCTTTAAGATTCTTTCTGTATCGGATATATCCCGTCCTTTGACCTTTTTCACGTCAAATATCAAACTCTTCCGGTAGCTGGCAGGGATGTTACGGGTGGAACCGAAAGCGTAGACGCGGGTCGCATATGTGGTCTGGCTGTCGCTTCTTTGCATGGCATTGACATTCACGTTCTCCGTGTCCGTTAAATCGCCAGCTTTGAAGTCTACTGGAGAGCTGTATTCACAACGCCCGAAATGAATAACGTGTTCTGTTATCCACCATTCACACTCCCAAGTCTCCGCCATCTGTGTGAGTGCGTCTATTAGGTTCACATTGTCGTAAGAAACGAGCTTGGAAGTGTTTTCTACTGTACTGTCAATCTCGTATGTAAACTCTTCTTCTCTGAACTTGTATCCGAGTGCTTTCAGGTTGTCAAGAAAGACTTTCAAGTGTGTGTCAATGGTGGCGGTAAGATTCCATCCTGCTTCACGTCCGGTTGTCTCCGGTGTGTAAAAGAACTTTTTATTCTTCCATTTCCAGTAGTAGGCATCAAGGCGGAGTTCGTAGTCATATGCACCTGTAGTCGTATTGTAGGTGGGCTTATACAGGTCTACTAACTCGAACATGCCGAGTTCGCTGTCTATGTAATCACCCAGTTTGAAATACACCGGTTCGACAGAAGAGAATTTTAGTGTGATATAGTCCTCCTTCATCAATAGGAAGTGTCTTTTCGAACCCTCATTGATTGGTGTCGAGAAGCGCAGATTGCCGGATATGTCTTTGATGTTTACCATAACATCTCCAAAGTTCGGAGATAAAAAAAAGAGTGCCCAATTTTGAGCACTCGCATATACAACAATTACCCTATTGTTGGAATTTAGGTTCTTAAACTTGGGTTCGGCTCACAAAACTTTATCGAGCATTTGCCAAAGGTTCTGTCTATACTCTGTGCATAGGTGATACTTTTACCTAAATAAATCAAGTGATAGATAGCATTGCTGATAGCTGGAATCTGAATATCAATTACACCTTTGTATAGTTCTTCAAAAAAGGCTATTTTCTTTGTTTGGTAATCAGATTGGGAATTGCCTTCTATGGTAAAAGCTAAAGTGATTTCTCTCTCATCCAATTTTGGGGTGGTGGCTATTATCCGTTTTCCATGTTCCAAACGAGATTTATTTTCAATGAAATCTTTCATAGGAACTGATGCTCCAAGCGAATTAAGAAAATTATCTCCCATTCTGACTCCCCATACTTGGAAAGCGTCTCTGCCATTTATTAATAAATCTGCCATAACTAACTATTTTGTTGATAATCCTTTGGTATTGTTTTTAACTTCTGAAATATCCTTCTGCATTTGCTGGATTGGTTTTATTATTGCTCCGGTATTTTCGGAGATTTGAACTAGTTCTAGATATGAACTTGCTATCAAATCACGTGTATCATCAGCAATATTTCTCGTTTCCGTATTTATGGAAATAAGTGTATCCGCTTTCATCGTTAGAATATTTAATGATTGGGATTGAGTTACACTTTGATTCTTTATTTCTTCTCCGGCAATTTGTAAGGCAGTGAAACGTCCATTAAGTTCGTCTATTGAATCTTGCGAAGCGGTGGCAAGACCTTTCTTTGAAGCTTCTTGGGAAGAGGTATTTCCTGTGTCTCCAATCATTTCTTGATATTTTTCCCATTCAGCTTTAGCCCTATCTACAATAGCCATGTATTCCTTTCTAGATGCGTCAATTTCTGCATCTGTGAGTTTACCATTACTTTCAACACGTTTTGCGAAATTGTCGTACCATTCCTGCAACTGTTTATCATAAATGTTGGTCATCATTATTTCAAGAAGAGCATTTTGCATCATTTCCTCGAAATCTTTTGTAAATGCTTCTGCATTGTCTTTCATTTCGAGCAGAGAACTACGGAAACTGTCTTTTATCGAATCAAAAGAGGTAGAAGTAAGCTTCTCATAATATCTATTTTGAAGTTCCTCTAATTCCTTGTAATATCCTATATAAGAATCCATATATTGAGCTGCATCCTTATACCCGTCATCAGCAGCATTCTTAATTTTAGAATACAGGTCAGTAGCTTCGGAAGAAACCATAGCCATTTGTTTACTGGTCAAATTCCAAAAATCTCCAGCACTATTTATCGTTGTCCCAACGATTTTACTTATACGTTCCCAATCAGCGGAAGACATTGTATCATTAATCTTCTTGTTTGAGGAATGAGAGCCGCCAATTCCTATAAAACCATTACTGTATGCCTCTGCACTTCTACGCATCATTTCTTGCGTGTTATACATTTGTTGTTCTAGGTTGGCTTTTTGCTGGTTGTATATTTCAGTAGAATCCAATATGGAAGCGTTATCCATCTTTTCAGCAAGATTATCTATAGCATTCTTTAAATCTTGATTCGACGTTGTCAAAAGTTCTATGTCTTCTTCTAATCTAGGATCGCTATCTCCGCTATTAGTCCATGAAGAAAAACCGCCCCAAGTTATTGCATCGAATATTTTGCTGACTCCCTTAACCAATGATTCTCCAATTGTTACAAATAAATCTCCTGACAAAACATCGTCAATAATTCCGCTAACGGCATTAAATACAGCATCAAGCAATCCACCAATGACATCGCTTAATCCATCTTTGAAAACATCAATAATAGCTACTATCCAACCAATAATAGGAACATCTTTCAGGTTCTTTGTTACTTCGCCAATAGCCCCTTTCATAGCTGAACCGGCTTGCAACAGCCCCTGATAAGCACTACTTATTCCACCAGATGCAAGTTTAGACAACCCCTCAACAACATTGTTCATATTGGTTCTGAGATTTGTAGCAGTATTAGTTAAATTCTGCTGACTTTCGTTGGCAATATCCGTCTGCGTCCGGACGTTTGCGGATGCTGTATCTGCATTTTGTTGCGCAATGTCAAGTGCATCTTTGGCGGCTCGTTTTTCTTCTTCTGTACCATTCTTTAAAGCCTTTTCATAATCTTCCTGCGCTTTAATAAGTTTATCTTGGGCTGTTTTTTCATCTTCAATAGCGATAAGACGGTCTTGTTCAGCCATTTGGTATGTTTTTATGTCCTGACCAAGTTTCTTGAAATTCAAACCACCGGCTCCACCCAAGGATTTTTCCATTTGGTTTATGGCATCAATCAGTGCTTTTTGGCTTGCTTGGTCGGAGTTTTTGAACTTGTCGGTACGGACATATTTTTTTGCTTCTTCCAAAGCGGGTTTCACCATATCATTAAACATTCCGCCAAACTCACCAAATACAGTAACCCAATCAATGTTTGCCTTTATTGCTTCTGTCTCCTTGTTTTGTATGGCAACATCCCGTTGTTTCTCTAGTAATTTAACTTGGGCACTATTTACCCCGCTCTCTTCTTGTACTTTTTTTATCTTTTCTGCATATTCTTGGGCTATCGCAAGCTTCTGTTGTTGGAATGTACCATATTCTTTCAGATAATCATTTAAAGCCTGCTGTTCAGCTTTAAGTTGCTCTTTAGTTACATCGGCAATATCTTTTTCCTTTCTATTTTCAGCATTAGTATAACGGGTTGAAATCTCATTAGCTTGTTCTTGTGTCAGTTTACCACCTTGCCTTTCACTCAAATCTTTTTCTTGCTTTTTGATAGCATCAAGTTCTTTTTGATAATCTAGGTCAATCTGTTTCAGCTTTTTCTCTGTGTTTTCCTTCATAAGGTCTACTTCTGCCTGTTGGTTTTGGCGACGGAGAGACAGAAGTTCTTCGGATGTCTTTTGTTGTTCTTTTTTTTGCTTTTTAGCAGCTTTTTCTTGTTTAGATAAAGCATTGCCAGTGATTCCTCCTAAGTTTTTGTATGCTTTTTCGGCAGTTTCTTCCCGTTTCTTAGCTTCTTCATATTGCTTTGAGGTAAACTTAGATTTGTCCTTCTCTATTTCAGATAGTTTCTTTTTGGCATCTTCCCAGTCCTTCTTAGCTTTTTCGTAATCTTTTTTGTAGGTGGTAGAAGGTTTCTTTTCTGCCAATGCACTATTTATTGAAGAAACAATGCCCTCCAAGTCTCCACCTTTTACCATCATTCCATTTATGGCAAAACCGTTGCGTTTGGAAACTGATGATTGAGCAAGTTTCAATTCTGCTTCAAGTTTTTCTTTGGAATAGTTTTTAAGGTTAGCTTTGTAAGAAGCTATGTTATCTTCTAATACATCTTTCTGATACTTTTTCAAAAGCTCAGAATTTTTCTCCATCTGCTCACGCACCTGTACATAGGACTGTTTGCCGGAAAACATTTTCCATATCTCCCTGTCAGCATCAGACATATTTTTTCGTAAATCAGGATTGTCAAACAATTGCAAATATCTCTGTTGGTTGGTAACTGTTTGCTTTAGAGCGTTATAATTTTCTTTTTTACTTTGAACGGAACGTCTTGAATCTTCCTCGTTTATTTGTTGCTTTAGCTTTAAAATACCTTCTAACTTCAGTTTCTCAGTATCGTATTTTTCAAAAATTTTCGGGTATTCTTTACGTAGTTCTTCTAAAGATTTTTGCCGGGTAAGAGTGGCCAAACTCTCATCCCGTGCCGCTATTAGAAGTTCTTCTATTTTCTGTTTGTGTTCTTGCTCCCTCTTTGAAGCAGCTTCTTTTATATCATTGTATTCCTTTTGTGCACGTGCGGCAGCGGTTGTACTATCAGACATCGTCCACATTGCTACACTCAACCCAACAACTACCGTAGCTAATGCCACATAAGGATTAGTTAGCATTGCTGCATTTAAGGCTAATTGTGCTTTTCGTGCTAATACACGGGCGTTGGTAAGTCCTATTTCCACGAGAGTGTGTTTACTTTCTGCAGCGGTAACCAACATTACAGCAGTACGGTAAGTTCCATAAGTAGCAATCAATCCAACCAACACTTTACCCACTGTCTCATAATTCTCAATCAGTGAAGTTGTTATCCGAATGCCATTTATGATTGTTCCTTCCGATTTCTGCCCCAACTCATTAAAGACAGTATCCATCGTATCCTGCATCATAGAAAGTTGTCCATTAATAGTTTTTGAAGCATTCTCGGACATCTGATAGAACTTACCACCTGCCGAAGTTGCATCTATGAATGCCTGCTGAACCATTTCAGTCGAAATAGCTCCCTTAGATATTTCATCTTTAAGTGTGGCAATGGATTTTCCAGTCTTGTCCGCTATGATTTGCAGTGGGTTGAATCCGGCATTAATCATCTGATTCAAATCCTGTCCCATTAACTTACCTGCAGCAGACATCTGTGAAAAAGCAAGTGTAAGGGAATTGAATCTTTGTGTATTCCCCATAGATACATCACCGATAGCGGAAAGAAAACGTGGTACTTTCTCGGCTTCGATATTGAAACCTAACATCATTTGTGCTGCTTGGGTGACATCGGAGAACTCTAGTGGAGAAACCTTAGCATATTCGCGAACTTGCGCCATTAGTGTATCGGCTCTCTGTTTGTTTCCTAATAGGGTTTGAATAGCTGTGTCAGCAGCTTGAAACTCTCCACGAATACGAATTATTTCAGAGCCTAATGCTTTCAGCACACCAACACCACCAATAACCGCCAACGTCTTCTTCCAAGAAATTGCAATGCCATTGTTTTTTTCTACAACTTCTTTGGCATTATCGTTGTAAAGGGTGTATTCATCACGGAGTTTTTTCACAGAAAGACGCGCTTCGGCTTGTTGTTGAGTAAGATTGAACAATACATCTTTTTCTTCTGCAATGATATTCTTCATTCGATGTATAGAATCAAGCGCACCTTGATTCTTACCGCCATTCATAGTTATTTTCCGGTACTTTTCCTGTAAAGCCCTTAAATCTTGTTCAAAGCCTTTAATAGTATTCTTTTGAGAAATAATCTTCTCTGTGAATCCGTTAACAGACTGAGAGGCATCAAAGATTTTCTTCTTAAATCCCATTTCCATTTCGGCGCCGGCTTTAGCAGCATTAGTCACCAACTCATCTAATTTTTGATTAGATGCAGCAAGCTGAGTATTTAGAGCCTTGAAAGCTGCAGGGGACTGAGTAGCGTCTATGTTCTTCAACTCGTTCTTTAGTTTTACAATTTCTTCACGGAGTTTGATAACCTTATCAAAATCTGCACCGACACGAAAGTAAAGCTTTGCCATTTTATTATAGGTTTTAATTATTTACTATTCGAATTTAGGGTATATCCAAATGTTATTAGAATTTTCTTTTGTCGAATTTGCAACAATAAACATAAGATTGGATATTTCTTGTTGTTCTTGGTAATTTTGCGACATATACAAGATTTACAGGTACTTTTTATCTGCGAAAAATCTGTAATCGGTCAGTTGTGAAAAAATAGTAATAAAAGTAGAAACTGGTACTTTATTGGGCTATTTACAAGACTACAAAAGCACGATAATGGAAGAATTGTAGTGAAATAATTGGAAATCACAAACCTTCTTAATACTTTTGCTTAAAGTAATAGGAACAGGCCGAAAAAAAGTCCTTGTCTATTAATGCAAGGCAAATGCTAAGAAGCTAACAACGAATTTTGAATCATCAAATAATTACTATGGAAACTACATTAAATGTCTCAGATATTATATCCATAATCAACATGGTGATATCTATAGGAATAATAAAAGTATTAAGAGAGAAAGAATCTTTTTTTAAAAGCCAAATTGACAGCCTTAAAGATATACATAGCATATCCGAAGAAATATCAAAAAAACAAATTGCTGAATTGAAAGAAAGTAAACTACAACTTGAGAAAAAGTTAGTAGAATCTAATGTAAACTCTTATTCTTATATAAATAGTATAAAGAGTGAGATAGATAAAAATATCTTGATAGAAATAAAAAAATTATTCAAAGATTATGAAAGATTGAAGCAAAATCTATCACAGCCTCCAATGAATGATGTTGAACTTCATTTATCAATGGCCAAAGCCTTTTCAGCAAATGAAGAATGGCTAAAAGCAGCTAAGCAATTTGAATATGTAACAAAAAACAATAATAACTGGGAGCTATTTTTTTCTCAAGGAATAGCTTTT
>ERZ780168.1521-NODE-1521-length-23758-cov-4.310551_pt1 | contig 23758 bp, 20 predicted proteins | sample MGYA00510981_ERZ780168 | MGnify/ENA primary metagenome ERZ780168 (study PRJEB29588, sample SAMEA2158769) | human gut metagenome | biome: human gut; feature: human-associated habitat; material: faeces | place: Denmark | collected 2008/2010 ...
CCGACGCTGCCCTCCTTGCGGTCGCTGCCGGCGTTGGAGGTCATGACGATGACGGTGTTTTCAAAGTTGACCTTGCGGCCGTGCGCGTCGGTCACCTCGCCGTCGTCGAGAATTTGCAGCAGGACGTTCAGCACATCCGGATGCGCCTTCTCGATCTCATCGAAGAGAATGACGGCGTAGGGCTTGCGGCGGATCTTTTCGGTCAGCTGTCCGGCCTCGTCATAGCCGACGTAGCCCGGAGGGGAGCCGACGAGACGCGAGACGGAGTGCTTCTCCATAAATTCCGACATATCGAGACGGATGAGGGAGTCGGGTGAGTCGAAAAGGTCGGCGGCAAGCTGCTTGACCAGCTCCGTCTTGCCCACGCCGGTGGGGCCGACGAAAATGAAGCTCACGGGCTTGTGCTTCGGGCTGATGCCCACGCGCCCGCGGCGAATGGCCGCGGCGACCACGTCCACGGCCTCGTCCTGCCCGATGATGTGCTTTTTCAGGCGGTCGGCCAGCTCGCTCAGGCGCTTGAACTCGGCCTCGCGGATGCGGCTGGCGGGAATTTTCGTCCACAGCTCGATCACGCGGGCGAGATTGTCCATCGTCAGCTCGGGATCGCCCTGCGCGCAGAGACCGTCCAGCTCGCTCTGCGCCTGAAGCTCCAGACTTTTCAGCTCGGCGAGGCGCTCGAAGTCGGGGTTCTCGGTCTCCGCCTCGAGCAGCTCGCGCTCCTTGGCGTAATCGTCCAGCTCGCGGCGCAGCTCCATGCGGCGGTTGATGTTTTTGTCGTGCAGGTTCATGTCCGAGCACGCCTCGTCGATCAGGTCGATGGCCTTGTCCGGCAGGAAGCGGTCGGTGATGTAGCGCTCAGAGAGCACGACGGCCTGGCGCAGGATACCGTCGGAAATTTTCACGCCGTGGAAGGACTCGTAGTAGTGAGCGATGCCCTTGAGAATTTTGAGCGTATCCTCCATGCTCGGCTCGTTGACCGTGACGGGCTGGAAGCGGCGCTCGAGCGCGGTGTCCTTCTCGATGTGCTTGCGGTACTCGTTGAAGGTCGTCGCGCCGATGACCTGAATTTCGCCGCGCGAAAGGGCGGGCTTCAAAATATTGGCGGCGTTCATGCTGCCCTCGGCGTCGCCCGCGCCGACGATGTTATGCACCTCGTCGATGACAAGAATGATGTTGCCGAGCTTGCGGATCTCCTCAATGAGGCCCTTCATGCGGCTCTCGAACTGGCCGCGGAACTGCGTGCCGGCGACGAGCGCGGTGAGGTCAAGGAGATAGACCTCCTTGCTGCGGAGCTTGAAGGGCACCTCACCCGCGGCGATGCGCTGGGCAAGGCCCTCGGCGATGGCCGTCTTGCCGACGCCGGGCTCGCCGATGAGGCAGGGGTTATTCTTCTGGCGGCGGTTGAGGATCTGGATGACGCGCTCGAGCTCCTCGGCGCGGCCGACCATGGCGTCGAGCTTGCCGTCGCGGGCGCGCTGCGTGAGGTCGATGCAGTAGTTATTCAGGAACTTGAGCTTGCGCGGGGCAGCGCCGCGCTTGTCAGCAGCAGCACCGTCGGCGCGCGGAGGCTCGGCTGCGGCGGCAGAATCGGCCGCCGGGGGCGGGTTCTGGTTAAAGAGGCGGTTGAGAAACGGGAAGGTCGCGGTCTTGCCGTCGTCCTCGTCCGTGTCGGCATCGGGGGCGTCGGGGTCCGTATCGGCCGCGCCGTCGCCGCCGAGCATGCCCATGCTGCCGAGCATTTCCGCCACGTCGCCGGTGAGATTGTCGAGATCGGCGTCCGAGATGCCGAGCTTTTCCATCATCTCATCGACGGGCTTGATGTGCAGCTCGCGCGCGCAGCGCAGGCACAGGCCCTCGTTATGGGACTCGCCGTTTTCGATTCGTGTGATAAAGATCACCGCTACGTTTTTCTTGCAGCGGGAGCAGAGTGTAGGCTGCATAGATTGGTTCTCCTGTTCGATAGATTCCGTACGCGCCGGTCACACGCCCACGCCGAGCGTGAGCACATCGATGGCCTGCAGCGCTTTTGCCAGGGCGGTGTGCGCGAGGGTGTCGCGGCCGATGACGGGCCCGGCAAACTGCAATGCCCAGCACAGCAGGATGCCGAAGCACACGCCGTTGACCGCACCGAGGGCAGCGCCGCCAATGTCGTTGAGTTTCTCCCGGTTCGGGAGCTTGAAGGCCAGGTTCGGCAGGTTGCCGATCGCGGCCAGAATGAGCAGAATGAGCAAAAAGCCGACGGACGTGACGAGCACGTAGCACAGCCGCGCGCAGTAGACCTGCGTCATGGCGGCGCGCAGCGTGATGCCCTGCTCGCCACGCATGGCGAGCGCGGCGCGGGCCATGCGCTGCGCCGGGCGGCCGGTAACGCCGGCGGCGGCAAAGCACTGCTCGGCATATTCCTGTGCGGTGTCGGGGTGCGCGGCGACCCAGTCCTCGCCCGAGAGGCCGGCGTCGTTATCCGGCAGTTCCGTCGCGACCACGTCGAGCTGGCCCTCAAAGTACCCGCCGGCAAACGGCTCCGCCACCGGCAGGAGCCGGTCAGAAAACAGGCCTGCGAGCAGCGCCGCGCCGTAGAGCGCGACGACGATGGCGGCCAGCTGCGCGGCGCTGAGGATCAGCCCGCGGGGTTAGCCGCTCCAAACGGCGGCCAGAAAAATGGCGGCAAGCACCACTGTCAATACGATCTTCATAGGTGTATCCCTGTTCTTTCTCTCTAGACTGCGGGGGTCAGAAGGCGAGCACCTCGGCACTCGAGCCGCTCACAAGCAGCGCCGCGCCCCGGCGCAGCAGCACCGAGCGGCGGACGCCGAGCAGGTTCTGCTCGACGGACTTGATCTCATCGAGCTGCTGATTATAGAGCGTGAGCCGGTCACTGTACTGCACGAGCACCTGCTTGCCGTTGACCGACAGGCTCGTGACGGCGCCGGTCGTGCTGCACTTACCGAGCTCATTGCCGGAGGCGCCGACCGTGACGAGCTGCTCGGCGCTGCCGGAGCGGTAGCGGCTGAGCGCGAGGGTGACAAAGCCGTCACCCTCGGCGGCGTAGTCGTACAGGTACAGGTCGCCGAAGGGGTACTCGGCGGTGAGCCTGGCGGCATCGTCAAAGAAGGCCAAGCGCGTCTGCGACACGCAGCAGACCTTGCCGCCGCGCCAGAAAAGGTCGGCAAAAAGCTCATCAGCGCACGCGGCGCTGCCGCGCTCGTCGGCGCTCGTGAGGGTGAAGGTGTGCACGACGCTGCCGGAATCCTGCAGGCAGAGCACGGCGAGATACTTCCCGTCCGGGCTCACGGCGGCACGCACGAGGTAGCCCGTGCCGGAATACCAGACATAGACGGCCTTGCCGGAGGTGTCATACACCGTGACGGCGCCCTTATAGCCTGCGGCGTCCGAGCAGACGGCGAGATAGCCGCTGTCGCTCAGGTCGGCGCTGATGATCTCGCCGGCGGGCTCGATATCGGTCTTGCTGCCCTTGAAATCCGCCACGCACAGCGTCGTGCCGCCGATGTCATAGGCGCACACGCGCTCGCCGCCGACAGAGATGCCCGGCTGCGAGAGCGTGAAGATCTCGTGCAGGACGGTCTTGCCGTTTTCATCGAGCAGCTGCAGGCCGCTCGAGGAGACGACCGCGAGGCGGCTGTCCACCGTGCGGAAGGTGCGGCTGGCGCTGGAGTCGAACGTGTAGGGCGCGCTGTCGTCCAGATAGTCGCTCGCCGAGCCGGGCCGGTCGCGCAGCAGCAGATACAAAAACAGCAGCACAGCCAGCACGCACACCGCCACGATGACGGTCTGCCGCAGCCTGGGATTTCGTTTTTGGTGGTCGTTCATGGACATTCCTCCCCTATCCGCCGGGCGGATGCGGTGTCAGGCCTGATTCATCATATCGCCGACGGCGCCGTCGTACCACACGCGGTTGAGATACAGCCCCTGCGGGGGCATGGTCGGCCCCGTAAGACGCCGGTCGCGCGTGGCCAGCAGCGCCGGGATGACCTCCGGCTCGATCTTGCCGTAGGACGCATAGACCATGGTGCCGACGATGGCGCGCACCATATTATACAGGAAGCCGTCAGCACAGACGGCGATGGAGATGAGCGGACCGTCCCGCTCGGCGCGGCACCAGTGCACCGTGCGCACGGTCGTGCGCGTCTCGGTGCCGACGGAGCGCACGGCGGCAAAGTCGTGCGTGCCCTCAAAGGCGCGGCCGGCGCGCTCCAGCCGCTCAAAATCCAGCGGCTGAGGATAAAAACAGACGCGGTGCTCCAGAAACGCATCGCGGATGCGGGAATTGTAGATCTGATAGACATATTCCTTCTGGATGCACGAGCCGATGGCGTTGAAGTCCTCCGGCGCGGCGACGGCGTCGACCACGGCGATGTCCGCCGGGAGGCGGGCATTGACCGCGAGGGGCACCCGGTCGATCGGAATCGTGCAGTCGGTGCGGAAATTGGCACAGTAGCGCTTTGCGTGCACGCCCGCGTCCGTGCGGCCGCAGCCGACGACCTTGATCGGTTCGCCGCAGACCTTCGTGAGCGCGCGCTCCAGCGTTTCGGCGACGGTGATGTCCGTCTTCTGCACCTGCCAGCCGTGATAGGCCGTGCCGTCATACTGCAGGCGCAGGGCGATGTTGCGCCTCACAGGCCGAACCTCGCGAGCACGATGACCCCGGCGAGCACGAGCGCGCTCCAGATCATGGCGAGCGTGTCGCGCGTGCACCAGGTGAGCTGCTTCATGCGCGTGCGGCCCTCGTCGCCGTGATAGCAGCGGCACTCCATGGCCACGGCCAGCTCGTCCGCGCGGCGAAACGCCGACACGAACAGCGGCACGAGCAGCGGCAGCAGCGCCTTGGCGCGCTGAAAGAGGTTGCCGGTCTCAAAATCGGCGCCGCGCGCTTTCTGCGCGGACATGATCTTGTCCGTCTCCTCGATGAGCGTCGGGATGAAGCGCAGGGCCATGGACATCATCATGCTCATCTCGTGCACGGGCACTTTGAGCTTTTTGAGCGGGCCGAAAAGGATCTCCATCGCGTCGGTGAGTGCGATGGGCGACGTGGTATAGGTCAGCAGGAACGTGCCTGCGATGAGCATCGTGATGCGCAGGACCATGAACACGGCACGGATCAGGCCCTCGTAGGTGATGGTGATCTTCCAGAAGGACACGAGCTCGCGCCCGGGCGTGAAGAACATATTGAGCACGGCCGTGAGCGCGATGATGACCCACAGCGGCTTGAGGCCGCGGAGGATGACCTTGAGCTGGATGCGCGAGAGCGCGATGCACACGCCCGTAATGATCAGCATGACGGCGTAGGACACGTAGCTTTCCGCCGTGAACAGCGCCGCGATATAGACGATGGTCAGCAGGAGCTTGCAGCGCGGGTCGAGCCGGTGCACGATGCTGCTGCCGGGGAAAAACTGGCCGAGGGTGACGTCTTTCAGCATACGCCCGCCTCCTTCCCGACGGCGAGCAGCGCGTCCGTGAGCTGCTCAAGGGTGTAGATCGACGGCGGGAGCGCAACGCCCCGGTCGCGCAGTGCCTGCGCGATGCGCGCAGCCTGCGGCACGTCGAGGCCGATGTCGAGCAGCTCCTGCGTGTGGGCAAAGACCTCCGCCGGTGCGCCGTCGAAGGCGACGTGCCCGGCGTGAAAGACGATGAGCCGGTCGGCGATGCGCGCGGCATCGTCCATGCTGTGCGTGACGAGCAGGACGGCCGAGCCGGTCTCGCGCCGGTAGGCGGCGATGTTTTCGAGCACGCCGCGGCAGCCCGCAGGGTCAAGGCCGGCCGTGGGCTCGTCGAGGATGAGCACCCTGGGGCGCATGGCGATCACGCCGGCGATGGCAATGCGGCGCTTCTGCCCGCCGGAGAGCTCGAGCGGCGAGCGCTCGAAGAGCGCCTCGTCCACACCGGCAAAGCGCGCGGCCTCGCGCACGCGCGCATCGACCTCTTCCGTGGAGAGCTTGGCATTTTTCGGGCCGAAGGCGATGTCCTGATATACCGTCTCCTCAAAGAGCTGGTGCTCGGGATACTGAAAGACCAGCCCGACCTGAAAGCGCACGTCGCGCGTGGCGGCCTTGCTGCGGTGAATGTCCTCCCCGTCGAAGAGCACGGTGCCGGACGTCGGTGCGAGCAGCCCGTTGAGGTGCTGGATGAACGTGCTCTTGCCGGAGCCCGTGTGGCCGATGATGCCCACGAACTGCCCGGCAGGGATGGCGAGATCAATATCGTCGATGGCGACTTTTTCAAAAGGTGTCCCGGCACTGTAGGTGTGCCGGAGATGATCCACCCGGATGATTGGCGTCATAATTTTGTTTCCTTTATCTATCGGTGAAGATCGGTGGTTATCGTTTCAGGGCGGCGGCGACGGCATCCGCACAGTCGGACACTGTGAGCGCATCAATCGGCACGTCCATGCCGTGCGCGCGCAGCGCGTGCAGCAGCCGGACGGTGACGGGCGCGGTGAGCCCCTCTTTTTTCAGCAGGTCGACCTGCGAAAAGACCTGCTTCGGCGCACCGTCGGCCACAATGGCGCCGTTGGAGAGCACGATGACGCGGTCAGCGCCGATGCACTCTTCCATATGATGCGTAATGAGCACGACCGTGATGCCCTGCTCGCGGCAGAGCTTGGTCGCCGTGTCGATGACCTCGCGCCGGCCGGCCGGGTCGAGCATGGCCGTCGGCTCGTCAAGCACGATGCACTTGGGCCGCATGGCGATGACGCCCGCGATGGCCACGCGCTGCTTTTGTCCGCCGGAGAGCAGGTGCGGCGCGTGCAGGCGAAAATCATACATGCCGACCTGCTTCAGGGCTGCATCCACCCGTGCGCGTATTTCCTGCGGCGGGACGCCGAGATTCTCGGGCGCGAAGGCTACGTCATCCTCGACGACGTTGGCGACGATCTGGTTATCAGGATTTTGAAAGACCATGCCCACCGTGGCGCGCACGGCCAGAAGATTGTTCTCGTCGGACGTGTCCATGCCGTCGACATACACCTTGCCGCCGGTCGGCAGCAGGATGGCATTGAAATGCTTGGCGAGCGTGCTCTTGCCGGAGCCGTTGTGCCCCAGCACAGCCACGAACGAGCCGCGCGCGATCTCGAGCGAGAGGTCGCCGAGTGTGGGGCGCTCCTCGCCGGGGTAGGTAAAGGTCAGATGTTCGGTTCGTAAGATCGGTTCCATGGTGTTCCTTTCCGCTCAGCGCTCCCAGCGGCAGGTCGCCCCGCACGGCAGCACGAGACCGGACGCCGTGACCGGCAGGCCCAGCTCCTGCGAGGCGCTGCGGCCGCCGAAGCGCCGGGTGAAAATGCTCTCCGAGAGATACGTGAGCACCGACGGGCTCAGGCCCGTGGTGTAGGAATTGATGATGACAAAGAGCGGATCGTCCGACAGCACGCCGGACACCAGCTCCACAAACGGCCAGAGGTTCGTCTCGAGCTTCCAGACCTCGCCGCCGGGGCCGCGGCCGTAGCTCGGCGGGTCCATGATAACGGCGTCATAGCGGCGGCCGCGGCGGATCTCCCGCTCGACGAACTTGCCGCAGTCGTCCACGATCCAGCGGATGGGCCGGTCGGCCACGCCGGAGGCAGCGGCGTTTTCCTTGCCCCAGGCGACCATGCCCCTGGCAGCATCGACATGGCACACGCTCGCCCCGGCGGACGCGCACGCGACCGTGGCCGCGCCCGTGTAGCCGAAGAGATTGAGCACCGAGACCGGGCGGTCGGCCGCGCGGATCTTCGCCATGGCGTAGTCCCAGTTGGCGGCCTGCTCGGGGAAGATGCCCGTGTGCTTGAAGTTCATGGGCTTGACGTTAAAGGTCAGGTAGTCCTTATAGTGAATCTGCCACCGCTCGGGAAGCTTGTTGTCCGTCCAGTGTCCGCCGCCGGTATTGGAGCGGACGTAGCGGGCATCATAGCGCTTCCATTGGGGTACCGTCCGTGGCGTATCCCAGATCACCTGTGGGTCAGGGCGCACCAGAATGAACTTGCCCCACCGTTCCAGCCGCTCGCCGCCGCTGGCGTCCAGAACCTCATATTCCTTCCATTCATCGGAAATCCAGAGCATTGGGTCTCCTCCCTCTTTCTCCTTATCTCAGCCGACGAAGCCGTCCCAGCCGCCATGCCAGCCGCCGTCCGAGCTGTTGTCCCAGCCGCCGGTGGTGTCTTCCTCCGTACCGCCGGGCTGATACTCCTCCCAGGAGCTCTGGTTGTGCAGCGGACACACGATATAGGGGGCGTCCACGCCGTTGTTCAGGTTGTTGTAGAACCCGTGCCACGAAGCTGGGTTACCGTCGGAATCAATGAGATATACATAGTAGTTGGCGGTGTAAATGTCGTTCAGCCCGAAGCCGTCCGCCGCCTTGATCTCGTCCACCTCGGCCTGCGTCAGCTTCACAAGAGACCGGGACTCGATCTGGGCGTCGCTGAACATATAGCAGTAGTCCGTCGCCACACCGCCGCCGGTGACGCAATAGTCCACCTGAATGTGCTTGTCGCAGGTTCCCTCCGGCTCGTCGCCGTCGTAGACGTTCACGTAGACCACACGCTCCAGTCCGCGCACGTCGGCGCTGCACGCCGCGGTGGCCTTCTTGCCGGAATCCAGACACACGGCAACGCTGTGGAAAGCGTTGCCGTTATACAATCCTTCTCTGGGCAGGCCGTCGTGGATGGGCTGCATGACCGCCTTCCACAGCCGTGCCGCCGGGTTGGCGCTGCTGCCGGTGAGGTAGATCTGTTCGGGGATGTCGTAGCCGCACCATACGGCTGCGGTGTAGTGGGTGGTATAGCCGCAGAACCACCGGTCGCGGTTGGAAGACGTGGTACCGGTCTTGCCCGCGATGTTCTGTCCCGCAAAGATGGCCGCGCCGCCGGTGCCGTTGTTCGCCGCGTTGAACAGGCAGTAGTTCATATAATCCACAGTCTTCTGGCTGAGGATCTTCCGGGACTCCTGCTCATTGTCCACCACAACTTTGCCGTTGCTGTCGTAGACCTTGGTGAACAGTCTCGGCTCCCGGTAAACGCCGTCGTTGGCGAAGGTCGCGTAGGCGGCGGACATCTCCCGCACAGTGGAGCCGACCGTCAGCGCGCCCAGCGCCAGAGGCGCCAGACCCACGTCGGACAGGCTCTGCCCGTTTGGCAGGGGGTAATTGTCGGTCAGGGAGCTTTGGCCGAAGTTATACTTGGCAAAGCTGTATCCGTAATCCGCACCGATGGTGTCCAGCGTCCGGGCAGAAACGGTGTTGACGGAGGAAACAATGCCCTGATAGACAGTCCTCGCGTACTGGTACTGCCGGTTATCGTTCTTCGGCCAGTTGTTGCCGTCGATATAGGTCATGGGCAGGTCTTTCATCACCGACGCCGGGGTGACCTCGCCGGACTCAAAGGCCGGGGCGTAAACGGAAATGGGCTTCTGGGAAGAACCGGTCTGGAGCTTCGCCTGCGTAGCCTTGTTGTAGGCAAGGAAAGTCGTCTTCTCCCCCACGCCGCCGGACAAAGCAACCACGTCGCCCGTCTCGTTGTTGATGACCACGATGGCGGACTGGAGCTGCTGCTCACTGCGGGTGGTGGGAATGTTGCTCAGGTCGGTATAAACCGCGTCCACCTGCTTCTGCACGTCCATGTCCAAGGTGGCATAAATATGGTAGCCGCCCTTCTGGATGCGGTTGAGGTAGATGCTCTGGTCGTTAGTGCTTAAGTCGTCCCAGACCTTGCCGTCCTGATCTGCCAGATAGCTGGCAAAGTCCACAATCACAGCGTCCACAAACCATGAATAAATGTGCTGGGAAGCGTCGGTGCTGACGGCCACCTGCTCGCCGCACTGGGGGCAGTAGCAGGTATCCCCCTCGCCGGTGAAGTGGCTGCGGGTGTTCTCATAGCCGCAGTTGTCGCAGATCGTCCAGCGGTCGGCATCGTCGATGCCCTCTTTGAACACCATTTCCTGCGCCACAGCCGCGTCGTATTCCTCCTGCGTCAGATAGCCCTGATCCAGCATCTCGCTCAGGACGTTCAGCTGACGGTAGCGGTTCCGTCCGGCACCGTCCCGCTCCTCGCCCTTGTACATATACACGCTCTCGGAATAGGGGTTGAACAGGGACGGGTTATTGGTGATACTGATGAGGCTGGCGCACTCGGCGGTGGTCAGGTTCCGTAGCTCCTTGCCGAAATACTCCGCCGCGGCGCTCTTGACGCCGTAGCAGCCCCGCCCCAGATAAATCTCGTTGAGGTAATACTCCATGATAAGGTCTTTGTCGTATTCCCGCTCGAAAATCTGCGCCCGGAAAATCTCCATGACCTTTCGCTGGACGGTAACGCTCTTTTCACCCGTGTGGTTTTTGATGAACTGCTGGGTGATGGTGGAGCCGCCGAACTGCTCGTCGCCGCCGAAGAACATATTCAGGCAGGCTTTCATGGTGGTGATCCAGTCCACGCCCTGATGCTCGTAGAACCTCTTGTCCTCGATGGCCACGGCGGCGTGAATCAGGTCTTCGGGAATCTCGTCAATGGACGCCCACTGACGGTCGGTGGTGGTATAAATCTGCTGCAGCAGCTGGATATCGCCGTGGTTGTCCACATAATAAATGAAGGAGGTCTGTTCCAGATCGTAGTCGTCCAGAGACCAGTCGGCGGCCTCCGTCAGAATATCCTCCTGCAAATAATCTCCCAGCGTGCCGACAAAGACCGTACCGCAGATCAGCACGATCAGCAGAACCGTCGCCGCCGCGCCGACGGCAATTTTCAGCACGGAACCGGCTACGGAGAAGATCATATACAGCAGTTTCAGCGACCAGTGGGGATTCCACTCCTGCCGGAGCTTCTTGCGCCTCCTGGGTCTTTTTTCGTTTGCCATAGGGTACCTCCAATAGAAGCAGGACGCGCCTGCCTGGTAAATCCATTATAACCAGTGTCATATTCGCATAACACTACTCATATCATTATACCATACCGGATGAAAAAACGAAAGCCCCAATTTATAAATAAAGTTTTAATTGTGGGAAATACTAGCAGCAAAAGGAGGAATGCATGATATGCTGAAAAAATCGGCAAGCCTTATTTTGCTTCTGTACCTCACATTGGGGTGCTTCCGGGGGTATCTGGCGCTGTTCGACAAAGGCGCTTCCGAACCGAAGCAGATTTTCCCCTGTCAGGTGTCCTCCCTCCCCGACGCCGACCGGGAGGCTCTGGAAAAAGGCATTCCCGTCCGGTCAGAGGACGAACTGAATCAGTTTCTGGAAGATTTTCTGTCCTAAAATGCCGCCCTGTTTCTGTACAAAATGACCTCTTGATTTTGCGCGCGCCCTGCGGTAGAATATAGGCATCAAAAGCGGGGGGCGATTTCCTTGGCAGACCAATACGGTTCTGATTTCATCACCATCGTGGATGAGGAAGGCACCGAATACGAGCTGGAGGTACTCAGCACACTGGAGTACAACGGCAATACCTATATGGCAGTCATTCCCGCCGACGACGGTTCCGATTCGTTGGATCTGGAGGTCAGCATTTTCAAATCCATTGAGGAAGACGGAGAGCCGATCCTCTGCGCCATTGAGGACGAGGCGGAATTGCAGGCCGTGTACGACCTGATTATGGATTCTCTTTACTCGGAGGACGCGGAATAAGCGCGATATTCCTCCTGCTTGGTGCGTAGCGTGTCCTTTTGGACCCACATTTTCTTATTGGGACGTTAGACTTCCCGGCCTGTTTGCAGACCTCCCGCCCCCGCATCGACGGATGGTGGACGCTGGGAGCAGTAATGGTCGGGAGCGGCATCCCACCTGCCTTTTCGTGCAGGTCATAATTGGATGCGATACGGCTAAAGCGGGGTGCATGGGGAGCTTCGGCTCCCCGTGTTTTTTATTGGGGGAAACTCTGACCAGATCGCCTTCGGCTTAGCAACGTTTTTCTCACCCTTGGTTATCGCACCTGCGGGTCATATACGCGCCCTTGTAGGGCAGCCGGTGCAGATTTTCTGTAAATTTTTTTCTAATTCCGTCTTCTTCAGCAGATTGCCCCTTGAAACCGGCGGAAAAATAGATTATAATACTCTGGTCTGTGCGTAAAACCAATCGCGTTATGACCAAAAGGACAAATGAGAGGATTTGATTACATGAGCGCATCCAGCAAGAAGAAGCTTCGCAATGAGCAGCAAACCGCCAAAATGACGGAAAAACAGGTCGCTGAGCAGAAAGAAGCAAAGAAACTGACGCTTTACACCACCATTTTTGTCGTCGTTCTGGCTGTCATGGTGGTATTCGCGATCGCCATTGGCGTCACCAGAAGCATCACTAACAGCGGTGTCCACGAGCGGAACACCGTGGCACTGACCGTGGGCGATCACGAGATCAGCAATGCCGAGCTGAACTACTTCTATATGAGCGCCATCAACAACTTTAACTCCAACTACGGCAGCTACGCCGCCATGCTTGGTCTGGACACCTCCAAGCCCCTGAACGAGCAGGTCATCAACAATGACACCGGCCTGACCTGGGCGGACGATTTTCTGAACACCGCCAAGGACAATGCCCGCAGCGCCTACGCCTTGGCAGACGCCGCTGAGGCCGCAGGCTTCACCCTGTCCGAAGACGACCTTGCCGATATCGACAGCGCCATTAACAACATGAAGCTCTATGCCAACCTGTACGGCTATTCCAGCACCAAGGACTTCCTGAAAGCCCAGTACGGCAACGGCGCAACGGAGGAAAGCTACAGACAGTACGTTACCCTCAACGCCCTCGCCAGTGCCTACCGCAACAGCTATTCGTCTTCCCTGACCTATACCGACGCCGACCTGCGCGCCGCTGAGAGCGAGAACTACGAGAAGTATTCCTCCTTCACCTACAACACCTACTACCTCGCCGCCAGCAAGTTCCAGACGGATGAGGTTGACGCGGACAGCGATGAGGCCGTGAAGGCCGCCAAGGAAGCCGCTGATTCCCTGATCGGCGAGGATGTCGCCACCGTCGAGGACTTTGACGCCGCCATCGCCGCTCTGGATGTCAACCGGGACACCGAGGCTTCCAGCACCGCCTACACCGACCAGCAGTATTCCTCCGTCTCCACCACCATCAGAGACTGGGTCATCGACAGCGCCCGCAAGGAAGGCGACAAGACCGTCATCGCCAATACTTCCACCTCTACCGATGATGACGGCAAGGAAACCACCACCACGCAGGGCTACTATGCCGTGTTCTTCACCGGTTCCAACGACAACACCTTCCCGCTGGTGAACGTGCGCCACATTCTGATCAAGTTTGAGGGCGGCACCACCGATTCCACCACCGGTACCACCACCTACTCCGACGAGGAGAAGGAAGCTGCCAAGCAGAAGGCCGAGGAAATTCTGGACGAGTGGATGTCCGGCGACGCCACCGAGGATTCCTTCGCTGCTCTGGCCAATGAGAAGTCCGACGACGGCAACGGCACCACCGGCGGCCTGTACGAGAACGTCTACCCCGGCCAGATGGTGTCCAGCTTCAACGACTGGTGCTTCGACGCAAGCCGTCAGAGCGGCAACACCGGCATTATCGAGTCCGAGTATGGCTACCACGTCATGTACTTCGTAGGCAAGAGCAGCACCACCTACCGTGACTACCAGATCGAGAGCGAGCTGCGCAGCACCGACGCCCAGGAATGGTACGACGCGACCGTGGAAGCCGTGCCCATGACCGACGGCAATACCAAGTATATCCGCAAGAACCTGATCATCAGCGCCAGCTAAGCGTTTCAAGCAAAACCACAGCCCCGGCTTCACGAAAGCGAAGCCGGGGCTAAAAGATTGAGAAAAGCCTGTCGGATTTTCTCATTGACAAATCCCACAGGTAGACGTAGAATGATTGCAAACTTCTTACAGGAGGTATTTTTATGGAAGTAACACGGGAGCAGGCGCTTGCCCTGCTGCAAAAATACAATCAGGAGCCGTTTCACATTCTCCACGCCCTGACCGTTGAGGGCGTCATGCGCTGGTTCGCCCAGCAGGAGGGCGAAGACGCGGACTTCTGGGGTCTGTGCGGCCTTCTGCATGATGTGGACTTTGAACGCTACCCCGAGCAGCACTGCATCAAGGCGCCAGCGCTGCTGGCTGAGATCAATGCCAGTCCGGAAATGGTTCACGCCATTTGCTCCCACGGCTACGGCCTGTGCTGTGACGTGGAGCCGACTCACAAAATGGAGAAGATTCTCTTTGCCGCCGACGAGCTGACCGGCCTGATCGGTGCAGCCGCCCGGATGCGCCCCAGCAAGAGCGTCATGGACATGGAGGTCAGCAGTCTGAAAAAGAAATACAAGGACAAGAAGTTCGCCGCCGGATGCTCCCGTGACGTGATCCAGACCGGCGCTGACCGTCTTGGCTGGACGCTGGAGGAACTGATGGAAAAGACCATCCTCGCCATGCGCAGCTGTGAAGCCGGTGTTGCGGCGGAACAGGCCAGACTCTGCGGCTGATTTCCCTTCACAATTTTCATTCAGTACGATGCAAAAAGCCCCGAAAGCCGAAGCTTTCGGGGCTTTTACCAACTCATACTGAACTCCAATTAAAATCTTTAAAAAAGATTTTAATCAGGAAATAGTATCAGTTGGTCTCTTTCAAAGGCTTGATATACTGCTCGCGGCGGCGTTCCTTTTCCGCACTGTAGGCGGCGTCGTTGCCCGCGTGAATCTCCCGGAGATAATCATAATGGTTTTGCAGGATATTCTCGTTGTTCCGCGCCAGCATCATCACGGCGATGGAGGAACACTGGTCGGAAGCACGCTCCAGATAGGTCAGCGTCTCCATGAACACCAGACCGCTGCCCACGGAACAGGCGCCGCTCTTCAAACGCTTGGTGTGGCGGTCCCGGAGGATCATCACCATGTCGTCGATGGTTTCCTCCAGCGGCTCGATGCGCTTGGCGGCTTCGTTGTCGCCCTTGGCAAAGGCGTCCACGGTAATGGTCAGGATCTCATTGACGGCATCAAAAATCAGCTTCAATTCCCGCTGCGCCATGTCGGAGAAGGTCGCGTTGTCCGCAACCAGCCGCTGGGACAGCTCCACCAGATTGGTGGCGTAGTCGCCGATACGCTCGAAGTTGGGCACCGTCTGCATCAGCATATCCAGCTGACGGTCGTCCCACTCCGTTTCCACCGCCTTGGACAGGCCAATGAAGAAACGGTCTGCCCTGTCCGTGAACTCGTCGATGCAGTCCTCGTCCACGTCGATCTCGCCGGCAACGGCGGGGTCGTACTTTTCCAGCATCCGGCAGCCCTTTTCAAAATTCTCCTTCGCCAGCGTACCCACATCCGACACGGCCTTGATGGCGACGGACACGGCAAGGGCGGGAGAATTATAAAGCTTTTCATCCAGCGTATGAAGCTCGGGATGGCGCAGCTGTTTCTGCTTGTCATCCTTGACGATGACCATGGACAGCTTCACCAGCTGATCCGCAAAGGGAACCAGCACAACGGCAGTGACCAGATTGAAAATCGTCTGGAAATTCGCGATATTTCCGCTGTCCACACTGCGCACCCAGAATTCCGCCGAGAACACAGACAGCTTCCGCAGAACAGTCATCAGAAGCAGGAACAGAATCGTTCCGATGGTATTGAACGCGATGTGGACGACGCCCGTCCGCTTGGCGTCCTTGGACGAGCCGATGGAGCAGACCATGGCCGTGGTGACGCAGGTGCCCAGATTGATGCCCATGATGACCGGATAGGCCATGGCGAAAGTGATCCCCGCCCCCGGCACAGACGCCACCGTCTGGAGCATACCAACCGTCGCCGACGAGCTTTGGACAATGACCGTCAGGACAAGGCCAAAGAGAATGCCGAACAAGGGATTATTCAGGAACCGCACAAAGGCAATAAACGCGTCCGTACCCACCAGAGGCTCCACGCCGCTGGTCATCAGGTTCAAACCTACAAACAGGATGCCGAAGCCAATGCAGATATCGCCGATGGTATTGGAGCGCTTGGACTTAATGAACATCAGCAGCACAATGCCGATGACAAGAGCGATAGGCGCAAGCGTGTCCGTGTCGAACAGCCACAGCAGCCAGCTTCCGTCGGACTGAATGGAGCCGAGACGGATGATCTGTGCCGTGACGGTGGTGCCGATATTGGCGCCCATGACGATGGACACGGCCTGCCTCAGATTCAGCACGCCCGCGCCGATCAGGGCGACCGTCAGAACGATGGTAGCGGTGGAGCTTTGGATCACGGCGGTGACCAGCGCGCCCGTGAGAACGCCCATCACAACATTTCCGGTGACCTTTTCCAGCACGCGTTTCAGTGCGGCGCCGGAGCTGTTTTTCAGGCCGTCGCCCATCAGCTCGATGCCGTACAGGAACAGGGCAAGTCCGCCCAGAAGCTGCACGATGGCACTTAAAATCTCCATATGAAACTCCTAATATCTCTTCCGTAGTCGCCCCAACAAGGCTCAATCCTATTATAAAAAAAGAAGCCTAAAAAGTACAGTGACAAAATTTGCATAAATTTTACATACACCGTACGCAAATTTTATAAGAAACGCCAATTATTTACCGGTGGAACCGAATCCTCCCGCATTTCTGGCCGTATCCGTCAGGGTCTCGGCAATTTCGTAGGCCGGCTGCAGCACCGGCGTGATCAGGAGCTGGGCGACGCGTTCGCCGTTTTCGATGGTCTGGGGGGCGCTTCCGTGGTTGTGGAGAACCACGTTGATCTCCCCCCGGTAGTCGCTGTCCACCACGCCGACCTTATTGGCGGGCGCAAGCCCCCGCTTGCAGGCAAGGCCGCTGCGGGCATATACCAGCCCCGCGCAGCCCTCGGGAACCTCCAAAGCGATGCCCGTGGGGATGAACACCGTCTCTCCCGGCCGGATGGTCACCGGCGCGTCAACGCAGGCGTACAAATCAGCGCCCGCCGCCCCGGCGGTGCCGTAGGTGGGAAGCTTTGCCCCGTCCCGGAGGATTTTCACATGGATTGGATTCATTATTTCATTCCTCTCTTTTCCCCCTGCCAGTCCTCCCAGAGGATGGTTTTTCCCGCGGCCAGGGATGCCGGGACGTCAATGATCCGCTGGTTTTCCGAACCCCGGAATCGCAGGGACAGATTTTTCTTTGCCTCCACAAAGGGTCCGTCCACCAGGACGTCCAGGTAGCTTAAGTATTCCCGTGTATCCCCCAGCCTACCGGAGAGGATGTCCTTCTCAAACAGATAGCCGGAGAATGCCCAGATGCTTTTCTTTGGCATTTCCCGCTTGATCTGTCGGAGCAGCTCCAGGATCGCCCCCTGGTTTTCCGGCTCGAAGGGTTCGCCTCCCAACAGCGTCAGGCCGCGGATGTAGTCCGGGCGGAGCATATCCAGAATGGTATCGATGGTCTGCTGGGTAAAGGGTTCGCCATAACCAAAGTCCCAGGCAACTTCATTAAAGCAGCCGGGGCAGTGATGGGTGCAGCCGGAGACAAACAGACTCACCCGCACGCCGGGGCCGTTGGCAATGTCGCAGTTTTTGATCGTCGCGTAATTCATATTCTTCCCCCTAAAGCGTATTTGTATCAGTATACCACATCTCGCCCTGTATTTCCACCGTTATCTCGAAAAAAAGCCGCCGTGACACTTCACGGCGGCGTTGTGAAATTGTATCAGGTTTTCTTTGGTTCTTCGTCGGGATAATCGGCCTTGTACTTTTCCCAGACCTCGATCTGACCCTTTCTGTCCAGACCACGGCGAACCAGCTTCTTCACAGTGTCATAGATGACCCCGAACAGCGGCACCCCAATAACCATGCCGAAGACGCCCCACAATCCGCCGAACAGGATGATGGTAAACAGCACCCAGAAGCTGGACAGGCCTGTGCGGTCGCCCAGAATCTTCGGCCCAATGACGTTGCCGTCCAGCTGCTGCAGCGCCAGAACAAAAACCACGAACCAGAGTGCCTTGATGGGACTTTCAATCAGAATCAGCAGCGTAGAAGGAACCGCGCCGATGATGGGGCCAAAGAATGGGATCACATTGGTGATGCCCACAACGGCGGAAACCAGCAGTGCATTGGGGAATCGGAAAATCGTGCAGCCGATGTAGCACAGCACACCGATGATGGCGGAGTCCAGAATTTTTCCGTCGATAAATCCGCCGAACATCCGGTCAATGAACGCGACCTCGTCCAGCAGCAGCTCCGCCCACTTGGGCTTCAGGGCGCTGCGGATGATGAGAACGCTTTGCCGGGCAAACTTCTTTCTGCTGAACAGCAGGTACACCGCCACGATCAGACCAATCAGCAGATTGTACAGGAACATCAGTACCTTCCACACGCTGCTGCCCACGCCGGAGACGATGCTCACTACGCTGGAAACATAGGGCGCAAGAGTGTTGTCCGCCCAGTTTTGCAGATCGGTATTCACAGTGTTGTAAACGGTGTTGAACAGGGACACCAGCTTTTCATTCTCCCCGAAGGTCGCCATCGCCCAGGCGTACAGCGCGGAAATCTTGTCGGGAAGGCTGAGCCACAAGGTCTGGATGCTGGAAAACAGCTGGGGCGCGATCATGATGATCAGAGCGTACACGATCAGAAGCCCCGAGATCATGCTGAGACCCACCGCCAGACCGTTGGACAGCTTTTTCAGCTTTTTCGGCAGATACTTCTGAAACAGTCCCTCGTAGAGATTGCACATTGGCCGCAGCAGATACGCCACAACGCCGCCGTAAGCGAAGGGCGCAAGGATGCTCCCCAGCTTGTTCAGCGCGTCGCCCACGCCCCGAAAACGGTAAACGACAAAAAACAGCACGACACTCAAACCGATACCGCCGAATATGGACAGCATCAGATATACATACCGCCGCTTGACAGGGTCCTTCATGTTTCCACCCCCAAAGAACTCTATGGAAAGTATACCAGCATTCGACCGTTCCAGTATGAATAATTTGTGAACAATCCCCTTTTTTCTTTTGCCCCCGACAAAAAGTTTACAAAAATCTCATGACCGTCCTCCCCTCCCGGCCTTGCCATTTTTCCACGTTTGGGATATAATAAGGAAAAGAAAATCCCGTCAGGAGGTTCGTTATGCCCTACTACTATTTTGACTGGACATATGTTGTCCTCGTTCTTCCCTGCGTGCTGCTGTCCCTCTGGGCAAGTGCCAATGTCAACTCCACCTTCCGGAAATATTCCCAGCAGTATTCTTCCCGCCGCCTCACCGGTGCGGAGGCCGCCCAGCGGGTGCTGTCCGCCAACGGGGTGTACGGCGTGCGCATTGAGCGCATCAGCGGAAATCTGACCGACCATTACGACCCCAGAACCAACGTCATCCGCCTGTCCGACAGCGTGTATGACAATACTTCCACCGCCGCCATCGGCGTGGCCTGTCACGAGGCCGGACACGCGGTGCAGTACGCCGAGAGCTACGCTCCCATCAAGCTGAGAGCCGCCATTATCCCCGTCACCAACATCGGCTCGAAGCTGGCCATGCCGCTGATTCTCATTGGCCTGCTGCTGTCCTACGCGGCGGATGTTTCCTATTTCTTCGTATATCTTGGCATCGCCTGCTTTGGTCTTTCCCTGGTGTTCCAGCTGGTGACCCTTCCCGTGGAATTCAACGCCAGCCACCGCGCTCTTGTCGCCATCGACGAGGGCGGCCTGCTGACGGAGGAGGAACAGAAGGGCGCAAAGAAAACCCTCACCGCCGCCGCGCTGACCTACGTCGCCGCCACTGCCACTGCGCTGGCACAGCTTCTGCGCCTGCTGGTGATCTTCGGCGGAAACGGCCGCAGGAGAAGGGACTAAACTATGGCGTCATGGATGGTTCATCTGCGGATCGCGGACAGGCTGCTGGATGCAATGCCGGGGCTTTCCCCGGTGGAATTCATCGTGGGCAACGTCGCCCCGGACAGCGGCGTTCCCAATGCGGACTGGTCGCAGTTCTCGCCCAGCACCACGGTTTCCCACTTCAAGGCAGGCGGTGAAAAGGCATGTCCGGAGCGCTTCGCCGCCAAATATTTTACCCCCGCTCAGCAGAAAACCTACGATTCTGCCCAATATTCCTTTTATCTCGGGTATCTCGTCCACCTGATCACCGACGTTCTCTGGGTGCGGGACATCTACAACCCCTCCAAGATTCGGTTTTCCGAGGAGCGCGCCCGTGACCCCGAGGGCTTTATCTGGAAGCTGAAGGAGGACTGGTACGATCTGGACTACAAATACCTCCGCGACCATCCCGGCTTCCGCGCCTTCCGGGTCTATCTGGGGGCGGTGGGCTTCGTCAATTCCTACATGGAGGAATTCGCCCCTGACGCCTTTGACAACCGCCGTCAGTACATTACCGGCTTCTATCTTCAGGAAAACGACCATCTGGATCGGGAATACCCTTACCTGACAGAGGCGGAAATGGATGCCTTTGTGGAAAACAGCGTCCGGGAGATTCCCTGTCTGTTAAAAGAATACTGTGCCGCGCAAAATGCCGCCGCACTTTGACCCAAATTCTTCCGTCCCGGTATTGACAACCGGGACGGTTTTTTGTATAATCTGCTGGTGTGAAAAGTATGAAAAATGTGATTGGAGGCGGTTTTATGCCCGGAGGCAAGCATGTCCTCGGTAAAATCAATCAACAGCGGGTCTTCGGCACCGCAAAAGTGGGCGACCGGGGGCAGATCGTCATACCCAAGGAGGCACGGGAGCTGTTCGGAATCAAGCCCGGCGACACCCTGCTCATTCTTGGCGAAGCGGAAACAGGTCTGATCGTGTCCCGCCCGGACGTTCTCAACAATCTGGCAGACGAAATACTGAACAATGTGAAAAAAGAGGATTGAATATGGACGAATTATTGGAGCTTTACGAAACCATGGGGATCTCCCCTGCGGTATACGCTTACGGCGAGCGGACGCTGGAGAAGCTGAAAGACCGCTTCGCCGCCATCGACCAAGTCGCGGAGCACAATCAGGCAAAGGTGCTGTGGGCCATGCAGAAGAACCGGGTCTCCGCCGCCTGCTTTGCCGCAACCACCGGCTACGGCTATGACGATTTCGGCCGGGACAATCTGGAGCGGGTCTATGCCGACGTGTTCCACACCGAGGCCGCGCTGGTGCGTCCCCAGATTACCTGCGGCACCCATGCCCTCACCGTCGCCCTCAGCGCCAACCTGCTGCCCGGGGACGAGCTGCTCTCCCCTGTCGGTATGCCCTACGATACCTTGCAGGAGGTCATCGGCATCCGGGAAAGCCCCTGCTCTCTGGCGGAGTACGGCGTTACCTACCGTCAGGTGGATTTGCTTCCCGACGGCAGCTTTGACTATGACGGCATCCGTAAGGCCATCAACGAAAAGACGAAGCTCATCACCATTCAGCGCTCCAAAGGCTACGCCACCCGCCCCACCTTCTCCGTCAAGCAGATCGGCGAACTGATCGCCTTCTGCAAGAATGTCAAGCCCGACGTCACCGTCATGGTGGACAACTGCTACGGCGAGTTTGTGGAAACCATCGAACCCTCCGACGTGGGCGCGGACATGACCGTGGGCAGCCTGATTAAAAACCCCGGCGGCGGCCTTGCCCCCATTGGCGGCTATATCTGCGGCACGAAAACGTGCGTTGACCGGTGCGCCTACCGGCTTTCCGCTCCCGGTCTGGGGCAGGAGGTCGGCGCGAACCTGGGACTGATGCCGGCGCTGTATCAGGGCTTCTTCCTCGCCCCCACGGTGGTGGCAGGCGCGGAAAAGGGCGCGATTTTCGCCGCCAACCTGTATGAGCCGCTGGGCTTCCGCTGCGTCCCCGGTGCGGAGGAAAGCCGTCACGACATCATTCAGGCAGTGGAGCTGGGCAGCGAAGCGGGCATGGTCGCCTTCTGCAAGGGCATTCAGGCGGCAGCTCCCGTGGATTCCTTCGCCACCCCCTATCCTTCCGACATGCCCGGCTACAACGACAAGGTCATCATGGCCGCCGGTGCCTTCGTTCAGGGCAGCTCCATCGAGCTTTCCGCGGACGGTCCCATCCGTCCGCCCTACGCCGTGTATTTTCAGGGCGGTCTGACCTGGAACCATGCCAAGATCGGCATTCTCATGAGCCTGCAAAAAATGGCGGATGCCGGATTGGTAACATTATAAATTAGAAATTGAGGTAGAAAAATGAGTTGGTTTTGGTTTTCCATTATTGCTTTGCTGTGCTGGTCCGGTTCCGATTTCTTTTCCAAGATCGGCTGCCGGGACGCATCCGACAAATACAGTCAGTATAAAATGGTCACAGCCGTGGGCGTGGTCATGGGCATTCATGCCGCCTTTGAGATTTTCGTCGGCGGCGTAGAGATTTCCTGGCAGGTCATCTGGACGTCCCTGCCTGTCTCCCTGCTGTACATCGGCTCCATGACCCTGGGCTATGTTGGCCTTCGCTACATTGAGCTGTCCATCTCCTCCCCCATCTGCAACGCCAGCGGTGCGCTGGTCGCCATCATTGCCATTGTCAGCGGCACCGCCGGAAAAATGGCGATTGCCCAGTACATCGCCATTTTCCTCGCCTGTGCCGGTGTCATCGGTCTTGGCTTTGTGGAGGCCAACGAGGACGATGACCTTCGCGCTGCCCGGCAGGAGGCTTCCAATTACAAGTACGCAAAATCCTGGCTGGCTCTGGCACTTCCCGTTGCGTACTGCCTGTTAGATGCAGCAGGTACATTTGCAGATACCTTAGTTCTTGATACACTGGCTGGTGAAGCGGAAGCAGCAGGATTGTTTGCAACAGCAGAGGAGTGCTCTTCCTATGCAGCTTCTGTATCCAACTGTGCTTATGAACTGACTTTCCTTTTTGCAGCTGTCTGCTGTATCGTATATGTAGGCTTTATCAAAAAGCAGAAGTTTGCATTCAGCCAGGAAGGACCGAAATACTTCGGTGCAATCTGCGAGACTGCTGGTCAGTTTGCTTATATTTTTGCATTATCTGATACTGCACATGCTGCTATTTCTGCGCCGATCATTTCCGCATACTGCGTGGCATCTGTTGTCTGGAGCCGCATTTTCTTAAAGGAAAAGCTGTCCTGGAAGCATTATGCAATGATCCTGCTGGTTATCATTGGTATTGTAATGCTTGGTGTGTTTGATATTTAGAATAAAACGAGAGATGTCTTTTTACAATTTACATTTCAGATCAAAGGCTGCTGTAGAAATACGGCAGCTTTTTTGATATGATAAAAGGAGCAGAAAAGGGGAATTATATATGCTTCAGGATAAATGGATCGAATTTGCAGTAGAACTTCAAAGCCTTGCACAGGCGGGACTGGCTTATGGAAAAGATGTGTACGATCTGGAACGGTATACTAGGATACGGGAGATCGCAGCGGAGATGATCGCATGCAAAAGCGATATTCCGCTGGAAAAAGTAAAAAATCTGTTTTGCAACGAAACAGGTTATCAGACTCCAAAAGTAGATACAAGGGCGGCTGTTTTTAAAGAGGGAAAGATCCTTCTGGTCCATGAGAAAAATGGGACCTGGTCACTGCCGGGAGGATGGTGTGATGTAAATCAGTCCGTGGCTGAAAATACAGTGAAAGAAACATTGGAAGAAGCAGGGCTGAATGTAAAGCCGGTGCGTATGATCGCAGTTCAGGACAGGAACAAGCACAATGATCCGCCTTATGCTTATGGGATCGTGAAAGTATTTATTTTGTGTGAAGTGATCAGTGGGGCATTTACGGAAAATATTGAAACAACAGAGATCCGGTATTTTGGTAAAGAGGAAATTCCTGAAAACCTGGCTCTGGAAAAGACGAATAAAGAACAGATCCAAATGTGTTTTAAGGCAAATGAAGCGAAGCACTGGGAAACGCAGTTTGATTAAATTATTAAAATA
>ERZ780168.1524-NODE-1524-length-23732-cov-5.869198_pt1 | contig 23732 bp, 28 predicted proteins | sample MGYA00510981_ERZ780168 | MGnify/ENA primary metagenome ERZ780168 (study PRJEB29588, sample SAMEA2158769) | human gut metagenome | biome: human gut; feature: human-associated habitat; material: faeces | place: Denmark | collected 2008/2010 ...
TTTTTACTTCAAAATATTGTCTAACTTTTTGGGGTCACTTCAATTCAGGTCGTGGGGAACCGTTTTTCTAATGATATTATAGCAAAAGCTAAGATGGTTGTCAATCTTGATCAGTACAATGAATATTCATGGTATACAACTCAAGTTTCATAATACCCAAAAATCTTTTATACCCCTTTATACCCTTTTCGAAAGGGGTATAAAGGGGTATAACGCATGATCACTGCCAATTCCGTTTCAGGATCTCACTTTTGAGGTACAGCGTACTCTTTTCCGAGGATTTGATCGGATGGAACTTTCCGCGTTTTGTTAGGTCAATGATGTTCTGCCGGGAGCAGCCCAAGATCTCCGCCGCTTCCGCTGCGTTGATGACTCTGTGGGCGGCAAAGTTTCGGAAATCAGCCGCCGTCAGAGGGACGCTTTTGCCGATCCGGTAGAGCATCGCATTTGAGACAGTCATGTTCACATCCCACGCAACGCCGTATCCGCCCGTCTGCATCTGCACATGCTGAAAATAGTCCGGCTTCTTGAGAAGGATCTGAAACGCTTTCGTCTTTTCAAAGTGCTTCTGCAAATCGCACTTCTTCACCGCGCCATCCCGGAAAAACACCAGCAGGCAATGATCCTCCAGCGGCAGCACATCTTCAATTCTCTTGGAAAAGCGCTTCGTAATTTCTTCCGGAAGCTCCTTCTCATCAATGGGAACGAGGTAGTAATCGTCCTGCGCGCATCGCCCCATTGCCAGCATCAATAACTCATACTCATCGTATTCCTTCAGATGATTGTCGCGCAAAATCTCGCCAATGTTCTGGCGGTCGGTCGGAACGATCCGCTGCTGAACCCAGATTTTGCTCCAATAGGAATTGACTGTGGTTTCTCCGCGCTTCACAAAGGAGTCCAGCAGCAACGGCGTCTCCCATGCGTCTGCGTTCTCCGGCAGCTCAATGTAGAACCGCTTTTCCTGCTCGTAGTATAGGAGGTACGCCAGATCCTTCTGCTCCTGTGCTGATTCATCTCGAATGGCAAAAAACTTCATACGCGCACCACCTTTTCCAAATCATTTCCCATATCTTGTCCTGAAGCGTCTGCGAGAGCACGCCGTCCAGCCCTTCCATCAGTATCCGCCTGTCGCTCTCGTGCAGCGGCGTCAGCTTTGGCATTTTATCCTTCGGAATGATACGCAGGTTATCCCATGTGGACTTTGAGCCGATAAAGTTATTGCAGGGCTTGTCGGCCATCACATCGAACGCAGCCGCCGCAGCATCATCCGGACAGCTGCAAAGCAGAGAGAGGCCATGGTCAAACAGGGGAGCCAGACGGATCGTCTTCTTTCGGCTGTTGCGCAGCACCTCAATATTGGCACCGTGGCGATCCCGGTTCAGGATCAGATAGTCTACGATCAGCATCTGATAAACATAGTCTTCCCATCCCATACGGATGCAGAAATCCAAGGCGGATTCATCCGGCAGCGCTTCCAACTCTTTGTAGGCATCCAAAGCGGTCTTGGACTCGCTCTTTGCCTTGAAATCCTCCGAGGCGCAGAGATAAACCTCATGGGTTCTGCCATCCACTGAAACATCCGCATGGATCAGCTGATAGGACAGATGAGGAATCCCCAGTATGGTCAGCAGCCGGTCAACGATCAGCTCGTTCACGCACTCATGCCCAATGACCCCACGTGCCTTATCGAAGTTTGAGAGCTTGTAATAGGTCTTCTTTCCGCCGAGTTCGGAGTATGCTTTCAGAAAAGAACCGGCAGTTCCGGAAGAATTGCGATAGACTGACCAAGAAAGATAGGTCAGATCCTGTTTTTCCTTCGTCATTTGCATAAGCGCTTCACCTCGCTGTCATTGTATAATACCACTTGTCATACGTCAAGCTGTTTTTGCAATAAACTTGTCATACGACAAGTTTGCTTCCGCTTTTGGCTCTGCACAGGCCGCAACTTGTTTATAGCATATCGGATAAACAAGTTGCGATTCAATATTTCACGGCACAGAAAAAGGCAGCCTCCGGTTGGCTTCAACCGGAGGCTGTATGAGTTCTTGTTGTATCGTTCTGGTGCAAGAGATTCCAAGGTAAGTACACTAACAACCGTTCCTCTGCACTGTATATTTGTTTGCAATCTGTTTCGCATTTGCGAACCTTTTTCTGCGGTTTCTTTCAAATTAGATCTGTGCGGTTTATGAATCTCGTGTAGAGCCTTCACGTCTGACCTAATCGTTTACTTTAATAGTGATTTCGTATGTCATATTACGACCAAAGTCAACAGCATAAAGGGCGAGGAGCTTTCCAAATCGCTGTGTACGGGCGGGAACCGTACTTGTCCTTCCGTCAAATTACGTTTCTTCTTGTGCTCACACTGTTCTTTCACTCCAGCTAAATCTGTGCTACACTGTCAGGAAATCAGCGAAGGAGGGTATATAGATTGAAACAGAAAACGCAATGTGAAGGAGAGTATCTATGGAGGTACTTATGATTTTACCAAAATCACAGCAGGCGCAGAGGGAACTTGGGCAGGAGCTGGCAAAGTTCCAGTCCGAGCAGGCACTGAAGCGTATCCGGAAGCTACCTTGTTCCACGGGGCAGAAGCTGAAACTGGTGGATGCTGCCCTAGAACATCTAAGAAATTCAGAAATAATGTGATTTAGAGTGTCCCTTCTGAAAAAAACAGTTTTGTCTCAGCTTGTCTGCTCGAAGATTACGCACTTTATCCGAGCAGGAATATAAATTGAGGCTCCACATAGAGTGGAGCCTTTTTCAATTGCAAATCAGCATGAGCGCTTTTGCGGTGATTATGGACTTTATAAGGCGAAACCGATCTAACTCCGTTACGCATTGATCATTCTGGTAGTTCGCACGAGGGAGCGAGTCAATATCGACTCCATCTCATAGTTGCCCTTGAAGCAGGGGAGGAAAAAGACCAGTGCCTTCTGGACACTATGGAGGTCTTTTTTCGTGAGGTGACCATCGTTCAGATGCGTCTGCAATTCGTTGTACTCAGCGGCAACTTCAGGTGAAGATGCCCCGATGAGATACTGGTCAATTAGTCCCTGCAAAACAGCCATTTCGTCAAGCTCAAACACCAGAAATCCTTTCTCCGCTTACCTGTAAACACAACATATAGAAGGGTAACATATTGCTTGTCTTACTTCAATCGGCGTTGGATACAAAAAAGAACGGAGAAATTCGGCGCGTATCCCTCTTGACAAAAGGAGTTCCTTGATTACTCGTCCTGCACGGATTCAAACTGAGTCAAATCGCAATATCCCTTTGCGGCCAGTTCTTCAATAAATGAATCAGCATTGGCTTTTACAATTTTGGAAACAATATAGCAGGTCTCGCTGCTGGTGTAGAGGAAAAGTTGATTGCTTTCTGGATCATAGACGGCTTCTTCAACTTCAAGGGCAATGCGCGTTTGATCCTGCCCATCTCTTAATAATGCTCGCATTTGACGTCCTCCATCCGTTTTGAATTGCTTATTTTTGTGAAGATATCACCTTGCAATATGCATGACGGTCTAATTTCAAATACTTGGCAAGACGCATGTATTGCAGCATATGCCATTGCCCAAATGCACGAGGGAAAAGATAGCTAACGTGTTGGGTGATCCTCTTAAGTTCCTCTGGTACCTCAGCGCTAAAGACGCAAGTGCCTTTATAGCCCCTTCCATTGCGCACGTCTTCCGCATCAAAAAACGCTTCGCCTGCATTCTTATAGATCTGCCGGAGCATGTCGAAGACATCATCGCGAGTATAAATTGGGCAAGACAAAAACAGCGGATTTTCCGAGAATTCTTGAAAAGAAACAAACGAATCGCAGCTATCTTCTGCGTGATAAGTATTATGAGTGGCAGAAAGTAGATCCATCTTTTCCCGAAATGTCTTTGGCTTCAGTTTGAATAACACGTTGTATTCGCCCTGCTCCAGAACCAATGTGTTGAGGATGTCTTGGCAGGAAACATCATAGAGTTCTTCTGGCGTTATGTCATCAGCCAGAGCGCCGGTTTCCCATTGCACTTTGTCGAGTACATCCAAGAGGTTGAGTCTTAAAAGTAAAATCTTCTTGAGGTTTTCTCTTTCAAAAAGGTGCCAATCGTAGCATAGGCACTCTTTGCCGTCCTGAGTTATGCCGACAAATTCTTGATAATCTGCAAGGCCCTTCCCAGCGGGGAGAATGACCATGCCAGATACTTCCAACTGGTCGCTGTTTTGCCAGCCGAGCAATGCCGTATGCCGATGCTGCCTCGCATAATGCCGTTCAATGACTTTGCGGGCAAGGGGAATCACGCGTGAGGTCATCCGATACTCGAAAGTCATTTCAGAGGAAGCCTTCCACACGTACTCATCCCGCAGCGAAAAACCATCTCTGCGCAGGGCAGATCTGCAGTGTGGGCAATTTCTTTCGGGCAGATCCAATCCGACAACTGCCTGTGATTCTTCGTGATAATAGCCGCAGTTGGGACAGTAATAGTGTGCCGGCATAGGATTCAGTTCGTGGTCACCTAATAGATAGATCAGGATCGAATTGGTTATCGTCCCTGCAAGATATAATTTCCCGCAGGTTCGCTTGGCTGCATCGCTAAGTTCCTTAAACAGCAGAAAATCGTCATGGCAATCCGGCTTTTCTGACAAGTAATCGATTTCCCGTTCAAACCGTTGGGATACCTCATTCGGGATGCCTGCCGGATACAGTTCGCGCAGTGCGTCTTCACAGCAAGTCCTTAGATTATACAAAGGCTGATCTTTCATGTAAGTCCTCCTCTTTGATTAAAATTGATTTATGTTGATATATTTTAGTGCCTTTACATTACGAGGAAAATGATCCAAAGAGCAAAGCCGAAAACGGTCAATAGGATTCCAAGCTCTTTTGTGCTTGAATTTGGGGGCACCAGGAGGTAAAGTCCAACGAGAGGCATAGCAAAAATCAATAACAGTATCTGAACCAAACAACCGAGCGTTTCGACTTCTCCATTCCTACGATATCTACCAGCCATAATAGTTACCTCAACCTTCTATCAAATCCTCGATTTCTTCGATCTTTTCGTCGAGCAACTCGCGCTGTTCCTCCCACTCTTCATATGCTTCACTGTCGGGGTCATCGGGTTCTTCGCTATCGAGAATGTCGCGCTGTATGCGAAGATCATCCCATCGGTCTGCCAGCTCATCAGGAGACAAGCTTTCATAATCCTCATCTTCTTCAATAGACACGGAGATTTCAGCATCTGTATCTATCTCGGAAATTGCAGATAGAATTGCGCCGAGAGCAATTGCACGCTCACTTTCACTCACTATTCCGTCATGGTTAAAATCAAATAAACTCATCATTTCGCTCCTCTCTAAGATGTAGTTTAGTTTTACTATACACAGGATAATTGAAACCGAGTCCCATAAACCGGACAAGATGGTTTGGAGTCAAAAATAGCGAGGTGGAAGCACATAGCTTCCACCTCGCTTGATCACTCATTCACTGAGTCAAGAGTAAATGATTTTTTTCCAGAAAAGCGATCTCTCAGAAAGTTGGTTTGATGCTCGATTTCTCCGAGAATCTTTTCAACTTCTTCATCGGTGTAGTCGTAAGAAAACCGAGATGCACAGTTACCCAGTTTATAGAAGTCGTTGATGAGGACTTCCATACGCTTTTCAGCAACTCGCACGAAGCGATCATGTTTTGTTTCATCCATTGTTCTGATTCTCCTCTACTTCAATATCGAGCGTAAAGAGAGGGACGATATCAAGATCGTAGTTCCCATCCTTTGCGCAGGAGAGTCCTTGAGCCTTCAGTAATCGTTGCTGAGCCGTCGGGGTCAGATCAGAAAAGTAAAAATCAATCGACATATTGTTCCTCCATGGATTTTTTGTTCAGGCGGTTTTTCTTGATCATGAGCAATAGATCATCAATGCCTTTGCTGCGGGGATCCCAGGCGACCGGAGTCATATCAAAGCCAGCATCGCATCCTGTTTCCAGAACGCGATTTCTAGCTGCCCGAACATTCTCATTTACAGTGGCATCCATATCAAAGGCAACTTTAATCCTGTAGATCCCAAGTTCATGAAGTTCTGTCAGAGCTCTTTGAAACTGATTGATATTTCCGACCCCCGTTAGCCCGACAAAGGCTCTGGGGCAACCCAATTCACAAGAAAGGCAGTATGCGATATCTGACTTCATGACGCCTTCTGTAAGATAGACGGCATCAGTTTCTTGCGTGACACCAACAAAATGCGGACAGCATGTGGCAGACGTGCCGCAGTAGCGATCCACGCTTGTCAGATTGTTGAACTTTGACTTGTGAACCTTGTCAAGCCGAATCTGAATAGCCTCGATTTGTCCGCGACTGTTTCGATCCGGAAGCATGATCCCTGAGCCTCTAATATCCAATTTCCAACGGCTTGTGTCACGGTCACAGTAGAAACCAGGAACCCCTTGCAGCTCGCACCCTCGCTCAAGTAATTGCGTCACAATTTTGGGTGCTCTGACTGCCGGCGTTGTCTTATAACCAAGCCGGTTAATGTCATCATTGGAGAGTCCCCGCAGAAGCAGGGACTCTCGATGTGCGGCACCCAGCGAGAGCAGGGAAAGAAGGTTACTGTAGGTGTTGTCTCGTACCTCGATTGAAGCTATGGGCAATTCCGGTGCTACAACCTCGGCAATGCGCTTCGGGAATGCTTCCCGAGTTGAATCATCGCCAGAGTTGAAAATGCGGCATAGCTCGTCGTAGGCTGTATTCATGGTGACATCATGCATCAGTGAGTAAAGATGGAGAACACCGCCACCACGCCCACAACGATTGCAACGAAAGACGTTCTTGCTTATTTTTACATTCAGGTGAGCCTTCTTGTCATCGCAAAACGGACATTTGCAGTGCAACTGCGTGCCGGTGTTTCGCACCACTTTGATGCCTACAAGATTGATGACATCTTCAATGGAACACGGCAAATTGCCTGCTGAACCCATTTTACTTCACCTCCATTCGGTAAGAATGCCTATTTAGCTGGCTTTAGTGGTTGCGGCATTCATCAGTAGAATGGCACCTGCTTTCAGAGTCAGGTTTTTGCCGGCATAGTACTTCACATACCATTCAAGATCTCGGGGGTTGCTCATGACAATCTGCCCCAGAGAAGTGCCGGCATAGCGACCGACATCGACGATCACATTCTTGGCGTCGTCTAAAGTCATAGTATTGAGGAGCTCGTCCAAAGAGAGAGGCTTGTTCTGTTTCGAAGGTACAGACGTTGGCGTGGGTACCGGCGTAGCAGGAGCCTGGGGCGATGCAGTGGATGTAACCTGATGCATGACATGAGCGCCACTATCAGGAGTTGCGTCCTGTGCATCTTCCATCGCGGCCATATCAATGGGAGCATCGGCAATGATGTCCCCAAGCAAATCTGTGCTGCCACAAAACTGTGTCCCGTATCCTGCGGCGGCAAGCACGCGGCCCAAAGCTGCTGTTTCGGCAATCTCCAGATAGCGATCGCCGAACTTCTCGCTAGTCAGGAAGCGTTGAGCACAGGAACGGGCTACATACTGATCTGCAGGATCAGACTTATCATCATAGAGCTTGCAGCAAACGACGGCCGACTTCTCATCGACATGGATGATTTCAGTGTCGATCTTACCGTTTGGCTTGTGTAGCCGGAACCAGAGCAGTCGATATTTTACATCCAGATATAAACTCAGGCTGCCGTCTTCATTTGGCAAGCGCCGAGTAAAGTCCGCAGGATTAAACCCATCTACAGAATTGATTGTAGGCATGTTCTTCATAATAGATTCCGTCATAAAAATAATCCTCCTTGTCTTTCCGGGGCAAGGCAATTACAGCCTTGCCCCGGTTTATTCAAACTGCTCGCCGTTGAGTTTCGCGCTCATAATAAGCTATGATCCGATCGGCGAGAACGGTGTTTCTTTTGTCAACATCGCACTTGTGAATAGCCGTAAAAACAGCTTGCCTTTGCCCGATGATGACGACCTTGCTTTTTGCACGGGAAATTGCCGTGTATAGCAAATTTCGACGTAGCATAACATAGTGCTCTTTCAATAGCGGTATGATCACAGTTGGGAACTCCGCACCTCGCGATTTGTGGATGGAAATGCAGTAAGAAAGATCCACATATTCCATATCATCACCGGTGTAGAGAAGCTCACGCCCATCAACCAGAGTAATCTCAATTTGTGGTTCGCCGTCTTCATCAACCCGAATTGCGTCTATGACGCCAACATCACCGTTGGAGGCTGCCTCGCTGTTTCTCGTTTGGATGATACGATCACCTTCACGGAAAACCTTGGTTCCACACTTGATTTCGTTAACGCCGGCACGCTTGGGGTTAATCATTTCGCGGATGGCCTGATTGAGATTGTCTGCACAAACAGCACCTCTCCGCCTGAATGGGGAAAGAATCTGGACATTCTCCAAACCGTGCCGATCCACCTCTTCGAAAAAACACTTCATGACTTGCCCCGCTGCATCATCACCATCAATTGCGTCCTGCATGATGAAGTCATCTCCATACTGCAGGTGAGTGTCATTGTGATTGACGGCATACGCATTCAACGCAATACGGCTATTGCTTGCTTGACGGAAAACCGTATCCAACATGGCTGTTGGAACCATTTGGCTGCGGATCATCTCGCGCAGTACATTGCCGGGCCCAACAGCGGGTAACTGGTCAGGGTCGCCGACAAATAGGAGCTTTACACCTGGTTTCAATCGCTCAAATAGCGCATAGGCCAACCGCATATCGACCATGGAACATTCATCAACAACGACAAAATCCGCAGATAAGAAGTCTGGGTCCTTTTCCTCAATATCCTCGTCACATTGGATGCCCATGGCAGAATGCAATGTGGATGCTGGGAAGCCGGTCTGCTCACTCATGCGCCGGCTCGCCTTGCCGGTTGGTGCAGTAAGGAGAATTTCGTGCTTTGGGAATAAACGATGGTAGATATCCAGAATCACTCGAAGTGTCGAGGTCTTACCCACGCCGGGGCCGCCAGTCATAATTGCGATCGGTGCTTCTAAGCAGAGTTCAACAGCACTGCGTTGCGAAGGAGCCAACTGATAAGGCATTTGGGCCTCAGATTTTACAATCTCAGCTCGAATGTCAGGTATCGTAGGTGTGTTGTTGTTCAGAAGCATGGACACAATTCTCTTGGCCACCTTGACTTCACATTTTCGCTCAAAAGTCAGGTAGATCCGACCTTTCTCGTTATAAATGGAATTGTGCTGAACTTCGGAGTTCAGCGCATACTCTACATCGCTCATAGGAACTACAGCAGGATCAAAATCCTTATTCAGTAACTCATAGCACTTACTGAGCAATTCATCTTTTGGCAGATACAAGTGCCCACTGGACCTTGCTTCCTCAAGGCAATAGTGGATTGCGCCAGAATAGCGTAGAGGATTACGAAGACTCACTTTTGTCTTGCGAGCGATCGCATCGACCGTTAGGAATCCGAAACCTCGAATTCTGCATAGTTGGAAAGGATCCCTCTTAACTATTTCATAGCTGGTCTTTCCGAACTCCTCGTGAATCTTCGCAATCTTTTTCATCGTGACGCCATAGGGAGCCAGATAAGCTGTAAGATCACGCAATTCATGGGTCTCCTGATAGCTTCTCTTGATCTTCTCCAGCTTTGCTTTTGCGATACCTTTGACGGAAAGAAGTGCCTCAGGATTGTTCTCAAGGATATCCATTGTACTGGTGCCAAAGCGAGCGACGATAGCCTTTGCGGTCCCCGGCCCAATGCCTTTGATGCAGCCAGAACTGAGATATGCGATTAGGCCGGCGTTATCCTGCGGCGCGATGGTTTCAAAATGATCCACAGCAAGCTGCAGACCATACTTTGAAGGTTGCCAGGTTCCTTGTAGTTCCACATCAACGGTATTAGTTGCCGGGAGATGATATCCAACAGCCGTGATGTGAATCTTATTGTCATGGTGGAATTTGCTTCGGGCTGCATCCGGCACGGTCACATCTTGAGTTTGATAGGAAAAGACGCAATACCCGTTTGATGACTGAAAGATGGTTTTCTCAAATTTACAAAGCATGCTTCATCCCTCCCACATTCATAGACTCGACAATCGCCGGCCGATAGAATACAGGAATACCGAGCTTTGTTGCGTGGTCAATCTCACCCTGCATTCCAGATGAGATTGCAGAACCAAATACAACCACTCGTGCGCACATAGTCAGAAGCTTCATGTCAAATTCCAACGCCAATGCACGTTGCTCTGCAATTCTATCGTCCAGTAAATACGGGAGATAGGCGTGAGGAGCAACAGCGCGGTCGCCAAATCCCTCTTCAGCTTTGACAGCGTAGGTGCAAGCTTTTGCTGCATTGGCCAGCATCTCAGCCCGCGAAGGGGCTGAGAGTGGCGAACACACATAGGTAAGAGGCATAAGAGAGGTCTCCTTTCATAGATCTTGTTTCTTGATCTTGAAGACACGACTCTCTGTTGTCTCTACAAAATCATCATAGATATCCGGATATTGGGCTTTCAAAGCATTGAGCTTTTCCTTAGAAATCCCTTCACGGTACTGCGGATTATAAGTGATTGTGACGCGCTGGCTATTGCCCTGACAAACGGCGGCGCAAGCGTTGCCGAGTTGCTCCGCAAAGGGAACATAAGCCACCTTGATTTGTTCTTCCAGCTTTCTCGCCTGAGACTCAAGGATGCTTTTTTGAGCCCTGAGATCAGCAATCTGAAGTAGTGAGGGAAGGTACGAAGGATCAATCTCAACGGTAGGCAAAGCGCAGTCTGCGGGGCCGTAATAGCGGCGCAGAGCATCGAGAACCATGTCTGGCTTCTCAGTGAATTCAGGTTCCACACGAGCCAGAACGTTATTGTTCCAGAAGTCCTGCAGGAGGAGAATGTTGTTCTCTTCCTCATCCAAATCTCGCTCAATCTTTCGCCATACAAAGTCTTTCTCATTATTGGAAAAGAGACAGGCAATGTAGGCTACGTCGATATTCATTACGCTCATGTAGTGCCTGACCTGAAGCTCATAGTGACGAGGAACAGCGCCGTTGGCCCACTTGCACATGGTATCGAAGTGAGCGGTTTTGCATTCTAAGATGGCTGTGCTGCCATCGGGAAGGTGAATGAAGCGATCTACATCTGCGAGCATGAAGGGAAATAACGGATGCTGGTACATGGTCTGATCGCGGTAGACACTGAACCCTGTCTTCTTTGCGAAGATCTGGGCGACAACGTCTTCCAGTAAATGCCCGATTTGGAACATGATCGGCTTGTCTTCATCCGGAACGACAGGTTCGACGCCAATCTTGTCATAGTACAGCTCTCGCTTCGTTCGATAAGGAGAAAGGCCAAGGGCGGAAGCAACATCACTGCCACCAATTCCCTTGCGCCGATAGGCAAGCCACTCATCTTCGGTCAGGTGTTCCGTCTGAACAAACACATTATCGATGAAGTGATTCGAGGTGAACCGACAATCCTGCCCGGTGAGATTCAAATGCTGATTCGCACAGCCGCCAATCAATTCTTAAATGAGTTCTACAACTTCCTCCGCGAACGCGGCATTGATGTGAAAAGCAGCAAGTGTGTCTTTGCCGGTGGCGGATCAATTCTGCTGCGAAATCTGATTGAGCGCAGTGGAAAGGTTGGGTATCCCATTTTCATCGACAATATCCACGCCAACGCCATTGGGTACGAGATCCTCTACCGAAGTGAGGTGAGCGTAAATGCCGGCAAGTAATTACAAACCCAGAGTAGTTTTGCAATTCAACGAATATGATTTTCGGCATCGGAAGGTGCTGGAAATTCTGCGCTCAAACAAGCGCCACATGACAGATCTTGTTGTCAATGCTGTTCTCCATTTCATTAGCTGTCCTGAGGCGGAGAGCGAGTTTAGCAAAGAGCACATCCGGAATATCGTAAGGGAAGTAATTGCAGAAATGCAGGCGGATGGTTCTTTGGGCTCACTGCATACTGACCATAGCAATTCCGGAGCGCAAGTGTCTCCTGAAGATGCGTTTGAATTGGGAGATATGATGGCTGCGTTTAGAAAGTGAGGGGGCGTAATATATGTACTCCGGGAAAACCATCGATAGCCGTTCGGGGCTCCCTAAAGATATTGATTACGAGCTGCTTCGATTTCAGACGCATACCGGCCGTGCATTTCTTCTTAGCGATCGGGGGTTTGAAAAGAAATATGGATATCGGCATGGCGTTGAGACGCCAGTGGGCGATATTGAAGAAAACCTTTGGTGCGCACTCATGAAGGAACTGATTGAGAAGAATAACGATACGGCGCTATACGCGGCACTTTTGGATTGGTTTGGGGATTGTCCGATTGCAGGTCGGACAAAGAAAGAACGAGAGTTCTATGTACTCCAGTGCTTTTCAAATCAACTCTTTGATAACGAAGAGTGGGTTGATTATGTCCCATTCAATCAAAAGTATCGGCCAAAAATCATGGAGGGAAAGTGAAGAGAGGTGAGTGACGTTGATCTCAAGAGAGATTTTCCTAAGCACGCTTGATAAGATTCGCCGGCAGGATGCTCGAATAGAGGAGTTCGAGGATGCATTGCAGAAACTGTGCGATATTCGGCCAGCATTTGATCAGGGTAATCTGTACCTTGAGGCACTGCTGGAATTGCTGCAGTATACCACGAACGATAAGTCCGATGTGATTGGTTGGTGGCTATATGAAGCTCCGAAGGATGATCCGACTATATCTTGGATCGAAGATGGTGTAGAGATTAGCAGGACATTGTCTTCCCCGGATGCGCTATACGACTACCTTTGTGAAATGGAAAATGCATGAGAAAAGGACAAGACCTGGGCATTTTGCTCAGGTCTTGTCCATAGTAATTGAGACACTTAATAACGAGGGGGATCACGGTTGTAGTGCGGTTTCAACTTTTTGTAGTTGGGCGGGAAGATAATCCTTAAAAAGGGCCTCTTCAATCGTGTTGCCGTCTTCATCAGAGAATTCTACGGTGTAAGCCTCATGATTGCCATGAACATCGACGATCGTACCCTCTGTTCCTGCCTTGAGTCCGGTGTCAGGATCATCGGCCTTTAGGGTTACAATATCAAGAAGTTTCAGCATAGCAGCCTCCTCATCGGTCGTTAGATGCGGGTTGGCATTCATCCTGCGAGGGTAAGTACACGAACTGCTTTTGGAGGCGCTGCTTTATCAGCTGCTTGAATTCAGCAGGAGCTGCAACTTCAAGGATTGGACCGAAGGACAGCACGCGGATCAACAGTTCTGTCTCATCATCTTTATCGTATCGGAGCTTGATCTCATAAAGCTGCTCGTCCAGCTTCTGCGTTTCCTTTTCAAAATGAGAGAAGTGCAACAGGACGCGCTCCAAACCATTACGCTCGTCATGGAGGAGTAAGGTGAGTTCTTTCAGATGTCCTTTCGGAACGGTCACAGATGCAGGATCATATTCTTCTAACAGTTCACAGGATCGGATACGGGCCATGTTGACTGTATTCATCCGCCGCATCCCCGTCACTAAGATTCGGAATTTATCGTCCTTCTCGGAATACTCCAAGCGGTACGGATTACAGACAAAGGAATGCCGGGCTCCGGTATGTCCGTGGAACCGGATCCGCATCTTTCGATTCTCATGGATTGCCCGCAATACCATGCGAAAGCAATGAACATAATTGGGATCGGAATAGGGGTCTCCATCTGCATACTGGTCAAACCGGACGAAGGTATCCTGGGTATATAGCGGTTCCACATCCTCAAGGCCGCTCGTGTCTGGATCGAATAAAGCGATCCTTGGATCTGAGAGAAGGGCCTTCAGCCATCGTTTTTGCAAAGTGGTTAAAGGCATTGTCGGCTTTCCTCGCAGCACCGTATGGTAGTCGCTGTCCAGCAACGGCCATGCTCCGGACTGCAGGGCGGCAGGAATGGACAGTACGCTTTCTGCAAACGCTTTTTCCTGCACAATAGCTGTCAGTTTGCCGGCCGTCAGTGTATTTTCCACAGCCTCGGACAATACAGCGGCAACGACATTGAAATAGCTGCCGTAGATCTCACTAAACAGCACCTGTCTCACCCCCATAAATGGCTTCCATATGCCTGAGATCCTCATAGAAAGTATTAACAACAAACTTGTTACTGCATTGAAGGTCTACTATGCGGCCGATGAAGGTTCGAATCCACGGCAGCATCTCCGAAGCGTCATAAACATCAGCGATAAATCGGCAGGTCTGGTCGTCTATGATCTCTACGCGGCCATGGCGCTTCTCACGATTCAGACGTTGCAGAATATATTCCTCGCCGGTGCCAAAGTGAATCGTCATCTCAATGTGATCCAGATTATAGTCTGGGCCAGTCGAAACACCCCAGAGATGCTCATCGAATTTCTGCTGGAACCCTACGTACTTTTCATACTGATTTTCAACGCTCCCGGCTGTGACTTTCTTGATCGCGTCCAAGCGAAAGAAAGTCAGATGTCTGCCACGGTAGTGGTAGCCAAGAAGGTACTGCCTTCCGGATTGTGTACTGATATAGATATTTAAGGGGCAGACAGTTCGTTGATAATCTCTGCCGCTGCGGAGGCTGCATACGGATAGTTCAACGGCGCGGCGTTCGTCGATCGCCAGCAGCAGATCGCAGAGCACATCGCTATCGAGCGCGTGCAGAATGTAATGGTGCTTGAAGCGAAAGATGTCCTTTGTGTGTTTCAGCTTATCCAAAAGGAAGGAACCTACGACACCAAGAGGATCTGCTTCTGAATAATAGGCAAGCGCATCCGCCCAGGAATCCAAGTCGATTTCAGCATTGTCAGTCCTCCGGTAGATGACTTCACGCCCGATTTTCTCCGACTGCAATAAACCGATATGTTCATATTCCTTGAGTTTTTTCCGCACGGTGGACTCATCCAAGGAGAAGTCTCCGTTGAAATATGAGAGATAGTCATCGTTGATCCGGTCAACAATCTCCTTGGAAGATAGCGCACTGCCATCCGCAAGAAGATCCATAATATAGAAGTGGAGGGTAATGTCCTTATCCGTGAAGCTCTTCGCTTTGAATGCCTTATAAAGCGGATTGCAGGGAACTCTCCGGCTATCCATAGAGAGAAATACTTTCTTTCCGGATGACTCTTGATGAAAAGACATGTAGTCGCCCAGCCAGCTTTCAATTCTGCGCCGTTCGTTGTCATAGCTGCGTGCGCTTTTCATCCCATACTCTTCACGGCTTTTGAAACCGTAGACATAGAACTCACGCATATAGTTCCGAATCCGTTCAAAGCTTTTAACCAATTCGCTGTATGCCATGCAATCCACCTGCCCTTCATTCTGCCCTTCATTGTATATACCCATATTAGTGGATGCCGTGTCCCAAAAACCGGACAGCTCCCAAGGCGAAAGCCTCAGGAGCTGATGGTATGAAAGATCAACCGACGGTTACCACAACATCCTTGCCGCTAAAAGCTACGCCGTACTTGTAGATTGTATGGATGCCCCTGCTACGCATTTCGGTGTCATATTTTCGATCATTGATCTGCTGCAGCGCAGTCTGAGAGAGTTGCGTAAGCGAGTCTTTCGAGCAGTTTTTCTCTGCTTTCAACTCAATTATAATACCGGGGAGCTTGTGATTCTTGGGCTCCATCTGGAGATCATAACGCCCTTCGCCGGATTCCCGGTTCGAAGTGGTATAGGAGCCGCTGAGCATAGCGCATAACCCAAGCATGAACCCATGATAAAAATTTTCTCCGACCGTATCAAAACTGCTGGCGGACTGCAAGAGTAAGTTGTGGATCAAGTCCTGAATGCGGTTGCTGTTGCCGGAGTAGATCGCTTCCTGAATTGCAATGGCAGTTGACTGCGGGATCATGCGGTCCAGCTTTTGCAGAATTTCCTTGTTGTAAACGAAGGCGATTTCCTTGTTGGGAAGGGCCAATTCACACATGAAGTCCACGCCGTAAGCGGATTCGACTTTCACCGCTTTCAAATAGCCGGCAACCAGAAGAAAACTGTAAATTGCGGAGGGGTTCTGATTGATTTGCGGATAGATGACATTCGTATCGATATAGGAAATAATGGATTTGCCAGAAACCAGAGAGGTCAGCTTATCATAGATGTCTTGATCTGCCTGAGCGATGATCTCTCCGATCACATCATTGCTTCCCGTAGATTGCCAAAAGGCCTTTGGCTCGCACTCATTGCTGAAATAGTTGATGACAGACCAAGGATTGAAGATCTCGGACTTTCCAAATCGGTAGCCGTCGTACCACTCGCAGATCTCATCATACTTTTCGGAAACGCCGTAATACGCTGCCATCTGCTTTACCTCATCAGGGGTGAAGCCAAAATAAGAACTATACTTGTTGTCGAGGACGGAGTTGATCACAAGGTTGTTCAGGCCGCTGAAAATGCTTTCTTTCGCAACACGCAGAATACCTGTCAGAAAGCCGAAAGATAAGTGCTTATTGTCTTTCAAGCCGCCGGAGAAGAGGTTGCGCATGAAAGAAATGATCTTTTCATAGTAACCCTGCGTGTGACCTTGCTGGATGGGAGTATCATACTCGTCTATGATGATAATGGGCGCTTTATCATAATGCGCGTCAAGCATTCTGGACAGGTTCATGAAAAGCATTGCCATATCGATCTCGCTTGCTGTCCCATCTAAAACACTTTCAAGGTACTTTTTGTCATAGCTGCTGATTCGATCGCTGCTCAGCAACTCGCTATGCCGCTGTACTTCATTACGGAGGAGTTGGCAGATCAGAGCGTAAGTGGATTCCCAGTCTTCACACTTAACGTCCTTGAACGTGACATAGATCACTGGGTATTTGCCTTGATATGTTTGGTAATTTTCGCCGCAAGCCCATATTTTCTTGTCTTTGAAGTAGACTGAAGTATCATCGTCGGTCTTTTCAAAGAAGACGCGAAGCATATCCATGTTCAAAGTCTTGCCGAAGCGACGCGGGCGAGTAAACAAAGACACCATGGGCCGCTCATCAATAAAGTCTTTGATCATCATGGTCTTATCAATGTAATAGTAATCGGATGAGGCCAGACGATAATCTGAGATGCCAATGGGCAGCGGCAGCTTTGCCGCTCTCGCAGCGTGCGTATAGGCTCCGGATTTGACTCGCTGATCAGCGGGCTTTTCGGCAGTTGCCGGGATCATCCAAGAACGCCCCTGCTTTACAGCTCCCGGAATCTTTCCTCGATTGCAAAGCCCACTCACCTGCCGTTCACTAATGTTCCAAAGTGCAGCCGCATCTTTTACAAACATATAGTCAGCCATTTGCTTGCCTCCTTGAGATGATCTGGTAATTCTATTATGTCTAACATTCGGAAGAATGTCAACATATTTCGGAAATATATCAAATTACTAAAGACAAATTTCCGAAACAAGGTGGGGTTTTCTTTTTGCTTGAGCCTTTTGTGCCGTGAAAGGCGTGCCTAATATGAGTTCGCAACTTTTTTCCCGTGATTTTTCCTGATCCAGAGGGTATCCTTAGATCAAGAAAAGCGCAGACAGCAACACTACGAAGCATATGACTTTTAATCATAGAGGCTACTTCCGATGAGCCTTGCGGCAAAGTTGGAACAGAAATGCGCTTTGTTAAAAGACGCCGACAGCAATACTTACTCTATCAACATTAGCTCACTTAGGAGCATCCGGCCTTGCGCCGGACTGCAAAAGGGTGAGAGCCCCTTTATGTCTGATAAAACAATGGCGTCTTGTGAAATGCATCGAAAGCAGTGCAGTAGACTTTGAACGCCCGGCCTTGTAGCAAAACCGCTCATGCTTCTGCAACGCAAAATCGAAGCATTTTCCAAAATAAAAGGCACCAACAGCAATTGAACGAATAGCTAAGATGGTTATAGCAGACGGTTTCAGGCCGTCGTTCGTGGGTTCGATTCCCACTTCACATGGTGCCTTGTTTTGCAGAGAAAGATGCCAACAGCAACACAACATGTATCCGACAGTAATTGTAACTCTCTTGTGACCATGATGGCATCTTGTGAAAGGCCCGCACAGCAATAAGCACTCTTGTCAGGGAAGTTTTGACCACGGCGTTACTACGCTGAAATTTGCAGTTCCTCTTGGAACCGGGCCTTGTCTTATTATACTGCAATCGTGTTAGGAGGGATCATAATGCTGCAGTATCTGAAGAATGAAGCGAATCTGACCCATACGGAAAATGGAGCGGTTACATATCTGTCCACTCAATCGGAATGCCTGGATCTGTTCGCAACCATCGGTGCGCTCCGTAGGGAGAGTGACGAGGAGATCACAAATCGATTCCTTCGCGCATATGCGGAAAATGCCGATCTTGCTATGAAAATGCTGTTTTTTGCGCGAGATATCCGTGGCGGCATTGGTGAACGCCGGGTCTTCCGCACCGTTATCAAGTGGCTTGCGGCCAATGAGCCGCAGTCGCTGGAAAAGAACCTTTCCTATATTGCTGAGTATGGCCGCTATGATGATCTCCTGACCCTGATGGGAACCTCCTGCGAGAATAAGGTTCTCTCTCTCGTCAAGATGCAGTTGGAAAGCGACTGCGCAGCATTGGAGGCAGGGGATACGGTATCTTTGCTGGCTAAGTGGCTGCCATCGGTCAATGCCTCCAATGAGGGTACGATCCGACAGGCGAAGCGCATTGCTCGTGCGCTCAATATGAACGACGCACAATATCGTAAGACGCTCAGTGCATTGCGTGCAAAAATCAGCATCATCGAAAACAAGCTTCGTGTGAAGGACTACACGTTCGATTACGCCAAGCAGCCATCCAAGGCAATGTTCAAGTATCGTAAGGCATTTATGCGCAATGATGGCGAGCGATATACCGCTTTTATGGAGCGAGTTTCAGAGGGCGCTGAGCAGATTCATACCGCCACACTGACTCCTTACGAGATCATCACGCCAATTTTCAAAAGAGACTTCAGAGCGGAAGAACGGAAGGCGATCGATGTCACATGGAATGCGCAGGAGGATTTCACCGACGGTGAAAATGCTCTGGTCGTGATCGATGGTTCCGGTTCCATGTATGGTGGAGCAGATCCTATCCCGGCCACGGTAGCGCTCTCTTTGGGCATTTATTATGCTGAGCGTAACACGGGAGCATTTCATAACCATTTCATCACCTTCTCGGAGAATCCGCGTTTGGTGGAAATCAAGGGAACTGACATTTTTGAAAAGGTGCGGTACTGCCACCAGTTCAATGAAGTAGCCAACACGAATATCCAGCGGGTGTTCGAGCTTGTTTTGAATGCTGCGGTGAAGAACCGTGTCCCGCAGGAAGAGATGCCCTCAAAGATCTTCATCATCTCGGATATGGAGCTTGATTATTGTGCAGAGGATTGCTCGCTGAGCAATTTTGAGTATGCAAAGAAGCTTTTCAACGAGCAGGGTTATCAGCTGCCGGATCTGGTTTTCTGGAATGTTGATAGCCGCAACCGGCAGCAGCCTGTAGAGATCAATGATCAGGGCGTTGCGCTGGTATCCGGCTGCAATTCCCGTATATTCTCCATGCTGAAGTCCGGCATCCTGTCTCCCTACGCTGTGATGATGGATGTTCTGGGCTCGGAGCGATATGCACCCATCGTGGCGTGAGTACACTGTTGCAGGAGGCGGTAGCTAACAGGCTATTGCCTCCTTTTTTGCAACCAAGAGAGTTGTTGCAATTAACGGGGGCTATCCGTAAAATAGGAAGTAAGACGAAAGGAAACTACTATGGTAACGATAGAAGGCTTATATAATACTGCACTTTGTTATACCCCGGAGTTGGAAGATGTGGCTCGCACTCAGATTCAGTCCGTCTGCGATCAGAAAGAATTTGCTGGCTGCAAGATTCGAATTATGCCCGATGTCCACGCAGGCAAGGGCTGCACGATTGGTACAACGATGACCATTCAGGATAAGATCGTTCCGGGCATGGTCGGCGTCGATATTGGATGCGGTATGGAGACCGTGGAGTTAGCTGAACGAGATATTGATTTTGACCGTTTGGATGCGCTGATTCGCAAAGAGATTCCTTACGGCCGCGAGGTGAGAGATTCCGCTCATGCTTTGAATCATGAGATCGACTTAGCGCAGCTGCGCTGCGCAGACCGGGTCAACCTCAACCGTGCAATGCGTAGTATTGGAACGCTTGGCGGCGGTAACCATTTCATCGAAGTGGATCGTTCGGAAGATGGGCGGCTGTTTTTAGTTGTCCACTCCGGCAGCAGACATCTGGGTACCGAAGTTGCCGGTTTCTATCAAGACGAAGGCCGGCGTGCTTTGTGGGGCGGTGCACAGTATCAGGTAGCGATGATCATTGAGCAATTGAAGGCGGAAGGTCGTTTCAAAGAGATTCAGAAGACGATCAAGGTGCTCAAGAAAGAACATGAACTGAGCATCCCGAAGGACTTAGCTTATGTCGAGGGCAAGCTGTTTGATGATTATATCCATGATATGAAGCTGACGCAGAGATTTGCAGTGCTCAATCGAAAGGCAATGGTAGATGTGATCCTAACCGGTTTGAGACTTACTCCCGTCGATGTATTTACCACCATACACAACTATATTGATACAGATGCTATGATTCTGCGTAAAGGCGCTGTTTCTGCCAAAATGGGCGAGAAGCTACTGATCCCGATCAATATGCGAGATGGAAGCCTGATTTGCATAGGCAAGGGAAACACGGAGTGGAACTGCTCCGCTCCGCATGGTGCCGGGCGACTGATGAGCCGCCGCACAGCACTCAACGCCCTCTCCATGGAGGAGTTTCAGAAGGAGATGGAAGGGGTATACACGACCTGTGTGCTGCCGGAAACGCTGGATGAATCTCCAATGGCTTATAAGAGTATGGACGAAATCGTAAGTCAGATAGAACCGACAGCTGAGATCATTCAACGGATTCGCCCTGTTTACAACTTTAAGGCGGCAGATTAAAACAGAAAGGCGGTGTTTCACCGTGGAAGCATTGATCAAAGAAAAACTACTGGAAATTGAGCAGCGTGAGAACTGCCGCATTCTGCTTGCGGTGGAGTCTGGAAGCCGTGCATGGGGCTTTGCCTCACCGGACAGCGACTATGATGTGCGATTCATTTATGTGCGCGACAAGGATAGCTATCTCAAACTGAATCGTTCACGCGATGTGATCGAGCTGCCAATCAACGATGTATTAGACATCAACGGTTGGGATGTCGATAAAACTCTGAAGCTGCTCCACAACTCCAACCCGACGGTGTTTGAATGGTTTTCTTCCCCCATCATCTACAAGACCACGCCGTTTGCTGAACAGTTCAAGCCCATCATGCAACACTATTTCTCTTCCAAAAGTGGACTGTGGCACTATTTGCACATGGCAGAAGGCAACTATCGAGAATATCTCAAAGTTGATTTGGTCAAAGCGAAGAAGTACTTTTATGTGCTTCGGCCGATCCTGGCTTGTCGATGGATCCTTGAGAAGGGAACACCGCCTCCGATGAGATTTGAGGAGTTGATGGAGAGCCAGCTCCCTGCATATCTCAAAGACACAGTCAGAGACCTGCTCGACCTCAAGATGAACTCTCCCGAGGTTAAGATGATCCCAAGAATCGATATTCTCAATGAGTATCTGGAAACGAGCATTACCGAGGTGAAGTCGCAAATTGAGCAATATCCCCGCGAAGTTGTGAAGGAGTGGGATGAACTGAACCGCCTTTTCCTCAGTGTATTGGAGAGCTGAATTATGATAAAATTGCCACCACAAGTAAATACTGTGTTCTTACTGCTTGATGCAGCCGGATATGAGGCATTCCTTGTCGGGGGCGCTGTGCGGGACTATGTTCGGGACGGTAGCCCCGCCAAGGACTGGGACATTACTACAAATGCACTGCCGGAGCAAGTTGAAGCTGTGTTTTCTGAGTACCATCTTATCGAAACCGGTCTGAAGCACGGAACCGTTACAGTGGTGATCGACCATGAGCCTATCGAGATCACAACATATCGCATTGATGGGGACTATTCGGATCATCGCCACCCCGATTCTGTCAGTTTTACGCGTAGTTTGAAGGATGATCTGGAGCGTAGGGACTTTACCATGAATGCGCTGGCGTATAGTCCCAAAGACGGTGTTGTGGATCTGGTGGGAGGAAAGGCGGATATTGAGAATGGCATTGTTCGCTGCGTGGGAGATCCTGACCGCCGTTTTCAGGAGGATGGACTTCGTATGCTGCGAGCGCTACGCTTTGCGTCTGTCTATGGAATGGAAATTGATGAGGCAACGGCTTCCGCAATTCATCGCAATAAGAACCTGCTCAGAGACATTGCCGCCGAACGCATTCAGACGGAACTTACGAAAATGCTTTGCGGCCCCGGCATTGCGGCGATCTTAAGGGAATTTGCGGATGTGATCGCTGTGGCTATTCCGGAGATCCGGCCAATGTTCGGGTTTGAGCAAAGGAATCCGCATCATAATAAGGACGTCTGGAATCATACGATCCTTGTGGTCGATAGTATTACTCCTGCGCTGGTACTGCGCTGGGCGGCATTACTGCATGATATTGGAAAGCCTTCCTGCTTTTCGATTGGAGCAGATGGCGTTGGACACTTCTTCGGACACGCTGAAATGAGTACCACCTTCGCCGAAGCGATTCTCTCCCGCCTGCGTTTTGATAATGCCGGAAGAGAACGCATCCTTCGTCTGATTCGGTATCATGATATGCCAATCACAGCAGATCGAAAGCTCATCAAGCGTCTTTTAAGCAAGCATGGAGAAGAAGCGGCCAGACAGCTAATTGAACTGCATCGGGCAGATACACTCGGCCTGTCCGAAAGCTACCATTCCCGCGTTGATATTTTTGAGGAAGCAAATGCCGTGATGGATGAGCTCTTACGGGAAGACAGTAGCTGCTTTACCCTCAGAGATCTTGCTATCAATGGAAATGATGTCATGGCGATGGGTTTCAAGGGGAAACAGATCGGTCTGGCTTTACAGTCCTGCCTGGATGCCGTTTTGGAAGAAAGAATACCGAATGAACGAGGGCCACTGCTGTCATATGCTCAAGAGCATAACGCGGATTAGAAAGCTCATATAAAAGCGCCGAAGGGCCATCACGTTATACGTGATGGCCCTTTATCATATACGTTCTATGTCACTGTTATCTGATTACTATGCCTGCTTTCTGTGGAAAAAGCGGGTCTGCCTTAGTCAAAGAAAGCAATCGACACGCTGATCCTTCCGGGTGGTTTCGACCAGACTCCCACGCTTCCACTGTCTTGATTGAAACACCCATGTATTCAGCAAAGGATCTCTGTGTGAGGCCTGTGCTGTTCCTTATACGCTTAATTTCATCAGCCTTATATTTTTCAACTGGGGTAATGGATAGTTTCGTTACTTTTGCAGGAAGTTCTCCCTTTTCGTATGCAATTGCTTCTTCCAAACCTAACTTGATTTTATCAAAGGCGCTCATCTCAAATCTCCTTTCTATGATTTTCATTTAATTGCAGCCTCCACCTCTATTCAACTATATGTTACCCTATTAAATAGGGTGCGTCAAGCTCTTTTATATCGTTTCGACCATTGTAGCATTTCATCTTAGAAAGCAAAAGGGACACCCTTCTCAGAGCATCCCTTTATTGGTGGGTCAGGTTGGAATTGAACCAACGATGTTTCTCTTGTCACGGTTTTACAGACCGCTGCGATCGCCAACTACGCGCACTGACCCGTATGGCGGAGAGCGCAGAACTCGAATCTGATATCATTACTGATACGATCCGCTTAGCGGGCGGTCCCCGGGCCTTCCGGGTTCACTCTCCAAA
>ERZ780168.1549-NODE-1549-length-23450-cov-63.242659_pt1 | contig 23450 bp, 21 predicted proteins | sample MGYA00510981_ERZ780168 | MGnify/ENA primary metagenome ERZ780168 (study PRJEB29588, sample SAMEA2158769) | human gut metagenome | biome: human gut; feature: human-associated habitat; material: faeces | place: Denmark | collected 2008/2010 ...
CTCTCTTTATTTGATGATTTCTAAACCAACGCGATTTTATCGCACCAGTAGTAATATGAAACAAAAAATTACCTGCATGTTACTGTGCTTAATGATGGCGATTGCCGTTGCAGCACAGGAGAAAGCCGACATTGTCGCAAGTTATGATGAGAAAATTCCCGGTTGGCGCACGGATAGCGTGCGCACTTCGCACATGTCGCTTCTTGCCAACTCAAGAGGAGCGAAGTATTTCAATGACCTCAGCCTGTGGTCCGACTCCCTTTCATCGACTCCCGAAGGGAAAAAGCAACTTAACCAGATTATCATGGCGGCCTGCATGACGGAGACACCCGGCGGGGGTATTACTATGGATACGCGCAAAGGTCCGGTTAAAAAAATCCACACTTACGTGTTCACCTCCATGTCCGACGGCAAGTTGACCTATTACAGCAAATTCGGCGACAGCGAAGGTTATTACGACGAGCCGCTTGACGAGATGCAATGGGAAATCGGCGACTCGACGACCGTCATCCTCGGCTATGAGTGCCAGTCGGCAACGACCGATTACCACGGACGCCGGTGGACGGCATGGTTCACCACCGATATTCCGCTACCTTTCGGTCCCTGGAAATTCCACGGTCTCCCCGGCCTGATACTGAAAGCCGAAGCCGACCCGGCATTCGTTTTCGAAGCCACCGGCATAGAGCGCTCCGACAGGCTGATGACGCCAATCTATTCCCCCGAAAATTATCAGCGTACCGACCGCAAAAAAGCGCTTGCCGACGACGAATACTATATCAATAACCGCGAATCCATACTTCAGGCCAAATTCGGCGGCAAAGTCGAATTCAATTACAACGCTGCCGACCGTCCGAAATACAACGCCGCAAAATACGCCCTCGAGCCCGACTACAAAGACAAATAGGCCTCCTGAGGGTTATGCAAATTTTCTGCCTGGTCTACCCGGACCAAAAAAGACTCTGTTTCGAAATTTTTTTCAGAGATAAAAAATTATCGTAAAATCTCAAAACAGCATCTAAATACTAATAGCAAAAAAACTCCGGCGGGGATACGCCGGAGTTTTTTGAATATTAAAATTAGTTATGCTTATTCACTTAATCTTTCAGCTGCTTCCTCGCATGCTTTTTTGAAGGCTTCACCTGCTTCGGTAACTTTTTTCTCATCAGCTTCAGTGCCTTCGAAGTCCTTGTTTTCTTTTTGAAGATCAGACATTTTCTTCATTACGTCAGCACTGATTGTCATGATTTCATCTGCTGATTTAGCATTCTCTACCTGCTCTGTAGCATCGTTGAGGATTTTAACAGCTTTGTCAGCAGGATTGCTACCACCGCAAGATGCGAGAGAAATAGAAGCTACTGCGAAAACAGCAACTGCGAGCATGAATTTTTTCATTTTCGTAAATTTTAAATTGTTTGACTAATTGGTTTTGGTTTACGTTGTTGACAAAGATAATCTTAATCTTTGATATGCCAAGTCAGTTTGCTGTTAAAATGTGTTAATGGCGACATCTCATCAGTAAAGATGTATCCTCCTTTAAATATGCCATTAATAAAAGATATGCTGTTTGAATCAGGCAGGTATAGGAGGATAGCCTATCGACATTGCTACGATGAAATGTCGGGATGACGATAATCCGAGTGCTTCACTCAATGCTTTTTCGTCAACCATTGCACGCTCTACGACATTGATCTGTTCTGACGAGCAGTACAGGTATATGTTTTCTGTCACGGCACCGGCGTCGAGCAGCGATATGCGTTCTTCCTGACCTTTGACCATGTTGTCGATGTCCGGGTTGCCGGTGACGAACTTTTTGTAGTCGGTATATATTACCAGGTCGAGAGGCGCGCCGGCTACAAACTCCTGGCTGCCAGACTTGGCACGCAAATCCTTGTCGGTTATTTTTGTAAGTGTATGCTGCTCGGGATTGTATTTGTATACACCCTGTGCGGTGAATCCATATATTTCAAGAGGGTACAGGCCAAGTGCCGAGGGGACTGTACGTTTCCCCTCTGTGCGGTTTACTCCATAGGCTGCCCAGAATACTTCGGAAAGCGTATCAAGCGACAACGGTTTTGAGAAAAATTCACGTGTAGAATGGCGGCGCATCATAGCTTGTTTTACGGTGAGTCCCTGGTCGAGGATAGGTTGGCTCAGACGGATTGTGTTCATTACGGATGGAAATTAGAAAATACAAAAGTGGGTAAATAAAAACGGAAAAGAGAGGCGTATGCGGCAAGCGCCGGATGTGATATGAAAAATCAACTTACGCTTATAAGAACATCAGTATGAATAAAAAGGTTCATGATGTCATTAAAAAAAATTAAAAAATAAAAAAGTTTTCACTTAAATTGGTTAATAAAAGATTAACTATTAATTTTGCAGGCTGAAACATCGTGCTCGTCCACATGTTATATAATAATGTATAAATAAATTTTGTAATATAATTTACGCTATGAACGTATCATTTGAAAAGCTCAACGACGTAGAAGGCAAAATCATTGTCAACGTAGAGGAGAGCGACTACAAAGCAAAAGTAGAATCCGAGATCAAGAAAATCGGCCGTACCCACAACATCCCCGGTTTCCGTAAAGGTCATGTGCCCATGGGACAGCTCGTACGCATGTTCGGCAAGCAGGTGAAAAGCGATGTTCTCAATCAGGAAGTATATGAAGCCGTTGTCAACTATATAAGAGACAACAAACTCGGTATCCTTGGCGAACCCCTCCCCGTTGAGGTGAAAGAAATATCTATCGAACAGAAAGATTTCACTTTCGCCTACGAAATCGGTCTCGCTCCCGAGCTCGACATCAACCTCGACAAGTCGACTACTCTCGACTACTATCCCATCAAGGTTTCCGACGAGATGCAGGAACAGCAGGACAAGATGCTCCGCGAGCGTTTCGGCAAGCAGGAACCCGGTCAGGAATTCGAGGAACGCGCTCTCGTAAAAGGCGTGCTCATGGAACTCAATGCCGACGGCACTGTGAAAGCTGACGAAGACGCTATCCAAGTTACCTCTGCAATCGTGGCTCCCTTCCTGTTCAAGAGCAAAGAGGAAGCAGCCAAGTTCGAAGGCAAGAAAGTAGGCGACAAGGTTGTGTTCAATCCCTCCGCATCATGCGAAGGCAATGTGGCCGAACTCGCTTCGATGCTCAATATCGACAAAGAGCGTGCCGCCGAAGTGAAGGCCGACTTCGAACTCGCCATTTCTGAAATCATAGTGAACCGTCTTGCAGAATACGGACAGGAATTCTATGACGATGTATTCGGCAAGGACAAGGTGACCAGCGAGGAAGACTACCACAAGAACGTGACCGCCATGATTGCCGCCCAGCTCGCCCCCAACAGCGAGAACCTTTTCCAGTACACCACCGAAAAGGCATTGGTTGAGAAATACGGCAACTTCGAGCTTCCCGCCGAATTCCTCAAGAAATGGCTCGTGGCACGCAACGAAGGTCTGACCGCCGAAAATATCGACGCCGAATACGACAAGATGATACCCTCGATCAAGTGGCAGCTCATCAAAGAGCGTGTAGCCCAGCAGGCAGGCGTTAAAATCGAGAAAGAAGACCTCGAGAACTACGCAAAGGCTATCGCGGCACAGCAGCTCGCACAGTACGGCATGTACAATCTCGGTGACGACGTTCTCGCCGACTACGCAAAGCGTATCCTTGACGACAAGAACTCTCGCGCCCACATCATCGAGCAGGTAGGCGACCGCAAGCTCTTCGACGCAATCAAGAACCTCGCTACCATTGATGTCAAGGAAGTCTCACTTGACGAATTCAAGGAAGTTGCAGAGAAAGCACAGGCATAATAATCTCATAAACTGACATAAAGGAGTGGGCACCGGATATCCGGTGCCCACTCCTTTATGTCGTAAGTTGACTTTATTCCGCCAGGCTGAACGACAGTGTTGACACATGTTTGCTGTCAGGGCCGGCCATAACCTGAAATTCTCCCGGTTCGGCCACATATTCGAGATTGCGGTTATAGAATTTCAAATCGTCCGGCGTGATTTTGAAACTGACATCTCGCTTTTCTCCCGGCTTTAGACTGATGCGTTCGAAATGCTTGAGTTCCTTGACCGGACGTGCCACCGAGGCCTGCACGTCGCGGATATAGAACTGCACAATCTCGTCGCCCTCACGTCGGCCGGTATTGGTGACGGTCACAGTGGCCGTCAGCGGCTTGTCTTCACGCAACTCGTTCCCGTCAATGCGGAAACCGCTATATTCGAAATCGGTGTAGCTCAATCCGTATCCGAAAGGGTAGAGCGGTTCGTTCGGCGCGTCGATATAGTTTGACCTGAACTTCTGATACCCCGGGTTATTTTCGTCAATCGGGTGACTTGTGTTTAGATGATTATAATAGACCGGTATCTGGCCTACATTCCATGGCATAGATGCGGAGAGTTTACCCGAGGGATTGACATCGCCGAATATGATATCGGCAATTGCATCAGGCGCTTCCGAGCCGCCGAACCACACATTGAGTATTGCAGGGACATTCTCGCTCTCCCATGTCAGCACGGTCGGGCGTCCTGCAAAATTCAGCATCACTACTGGCTTTCCTGTGGAGAGCAGCGCTTCAAGCAAACGCCGTTGTGCGGCCGGGAGCGAAAGGTCTGTAAGCGATGACGATTCGCCGCTCCGTCCGGAGTCTTCTCCCAAGGCTGCGACTATCACATCTGCTTTTGACGCGATATCGAGTGCCTCATTGAGGAGACGCATGTCAGTGATGCTGTCGGTGTCATTGCCGTTGTTTCTGCGGTCGGCAAGCGGGGTAGTGTCGAAGCGAGCCCCCTGCGCGTAGAGCAGAGACGCTTTTCCGTCAAGAGCCTCGCCTAATGCCTGCTTCAGCGTCTTGTATTTGCTGCAGTCGGCAGCTACGCTCCATGTGCCGGGCATTTCGCATGCTGCATCTGCAAGCGGCCCTATCAAGGCTATTTTCCCTTTTTTATCCAGAGGAAGCAAGGCGTTCTCATTTTTAAGAAGTACGAAGGTTTTTGCCGCGATGGCACGAGCTTCATCGCGGTGCTCCTTTGAATATATGAGTCTTTTCTCTCGTTTGGTATCGTTATACTTGTATGGGTCGTCGAAAAGCCCCAGACGGTATTTTGCTTCCAGCACACGCCGCACAGCCCTGTCTATATCCTTTATATCAATCTTTCCCTCGGCAAGACTCTGTTTCAGCGTTGACAGGAAACCGTTGGAGCACATGTCCATATCCGTGCCTGCTTTAAGCGCTTCAGCCGATGCGTCGGGGAGAGGTTCGAGCCCCTGCGTGCGTATGTTGCCGATTGAGCCGTAGTCGGTCACTACCATTCCGTCAAATCCCCACTGCCGGCGGAGCACGTCGTCAAGGAGCCACGGATTGGAGGTGGCCGGGATGCCGTCGACGAGGTTGAACGAAGTCATCAGTGTGGCAGCGCCTTCGTCGCACGCGGCTTTATACGGCGCAAAATATTCGTTGTACATTCGTCCGCGGCTCATGTCGACGATGTTGTAGTCGCGACCGGCTTCCGATGCCCCGTAGAGCGCGAAATGCTTCACGCAAGCAAGTATCTCGTCGTTATTTTTCAGCGAGCCCTGATAGCCCCTGACCATCGCGCGGGCTATCTCGGAGCCGAGATACGGGTCTTCACCTGCGCCCTCGGCCACGCGTCCCCATCGCGGGTCGCGGCTTATGTCGGCCATCGGGCTGAATGTCCAGTTGATACCGGCTGCCGATGCCTCTGTGGCTGCCACACGTGCCGACCGCTCTATGGCGTTCATATCCCACGAGCACGACAATGCCAAAGGTATGGGGAAGATAGTTTCATAGCCATGTATCACGTCAAGACCAATCAGAAGGGGAATGCCGAGCCTTGACTTTTCTACCGCCAAGTGTTGTAGTTCCTTGACTTTTGCTGCGCTCTTGACATTGAACGTGCCCCCGGCGTCTCCACGTGCCACAAGAGCGCCTACGTTGCTCTCGGCAGCATGTCCGGTGACGATGTCGTCGCACGACGGCAGGTTAAGTTGTCCTATTTTCTCGTCAATAGTCATCTTTGACATCAGTTCGGTTATGAACTTATCCATTTCGTCAGGTCGTGACGAACCATTGGGTATCTCTGCCGAGATATCGGATATTGCCGTCCACAAAAAGGCGGCAATCCATAAAATAAACTTTTTCATTATTTCAAGTTGAATTTTACTGTTGATTTTATATTGTCGGAGGAGGCTCCGATCTGTGCGGTATATTCTCCCGGGTCAGCTGTCCAGCAATGTTTATCCGCATCAAACCGGCTTAGATCGTCTTTGTCGACAGATATCGACACTTCTTTTGTCTCACCCGGTTCCAGCCATACTTTTGAGAATCCTTTCAGCTCTTTTACCGGACAGAATACAGGGCTGTCGTTGCGCGATATGTATAGCTGCACCACTTCTGCTCCGGCCCGGTCGCCGCAGTTCGTCACCGCCACTTTAAATGTTATGTACCCGTTGCCGTCAAATTCTTTTCTGTCGGCCACAGCTTTTCCGTATTTGAAATCGGTGTAGCTCAGGCCATGCCCGAAAGCGAACAGCGGTTTGATTTTCTTTGCGTCGTGCCACCGATAGCCTACCAGCAGGCCCTCCTTGTACTCGATATCTACTATGTCGGAGCCGTCGCGTTTCGTGCCCGGATAGGCCCCGAGTGCATGTGCGCCGTTGTCGGCGAGCGATACCGGGAATGTCATGGGAAGCTTGCCTGATGGCGAAACCTTGCCGAAAAGTATGTCGGCTATCGAATGGCCTGCCTCCGAACCAAGATACCATGCCTGGACTATTGCCGGTACTTTCTTGACCCACGGCATCGCTACCGGATTACCGCTGACGTTCACTACCACAAGATTGTGATTTGCTTTTGCAAGCGCCTCTATCAGTTTGTCCTGTCCGTATGGAAGCTCGAGTCCCGACCTGTCGCTGTCTTCGCAATCCTGTCCCCAGCTTTTGTTCAGGCCGCCTATAAAAATCACCATATCGGCATCATAAGCCTTCGTGACAGCCTCATCGATAAGCTCTCCGGGACTTCGGCCGTCGGCCAGATTCTGACCGGTGATAACGCCGTTGTATTCGCCGGAAGGGTCTCCTACATAACCGCGGGCATAATCAACCGCGATACTGTTGCCGGCAGCGGCGCGTATGCCATCGAGCGGCGAGCATTCTCTCTGCACTTTTAGTGAAGATGAACCGCCGCCGACTGTCATCATTTTGATTGCATTCTCTCCTACCACAAGTATTTTGCGGGGCGTTTTATCGCCTCCTATCGGCAGCATACGGTTGTCATTCTTGAGCAGGACAATGCCCCCGTTTCCTATTTTTCGGGCTGCCTCGTAATGTGCGTCAGAACACATCTCTCCATCTCCTTTGCTATGATCCAAGGCTGTCCGGAAAATCAATCGGAGCACCCGCCGGGCTTTGTCGTCAAGCTCTTCCATGTCGGCTTTGCCGTCGTTTAACATATTCAAAAACGGTGTTGCGAGGTAATAGTTGTCGTAGGCATTTACAGTACCGGTGCCCAGGCCGTCAGTCCATGTGCCGAATTCCAGATCAAGACCGTTTGATATAGCCTGCGGGGTGTCGTGGGCGCCACCCCAGTCGCTTATCACTGCTCCGTCAAATCTCCATTCCTCTTTGAGTATATCGTTGAGCAGATATTCGTTGTGACAGGCATGCTGGTCTTTGTACAGATTATATGCGCCCATTATCGACCATGCGCCACCCTCTGTCACCGCCGCCTTGAATGCCGGGAGATATATCTCATAAAGAGTACGGTCGTCGACTGTGACATTGGTGTTGTGGCGGTTTGACTCGTTGTTGTTGAGTGCGAAATGTTTCACGCATGCCGCGACACCGTTCTCCTGCACTCCCTTGATGTATGGCACCACCATGACCGATGCCAGGAAAGGATCCTCTCCCATATATTCAAAGTTTCGGCCGTTGAGCGGTGTTCGGAGTATGTTGACGCCCGGACCGAGCAGTACGTCCTTGCCGCGATAGCGGGCTTCCTCTCCGATGCATCTGCCGTAAGTGAGGGCGGCTTCGGGGTCCCATGTCGCAGCCAGACATGTGAGGGCGGGGAAAGCTACGCATGAATCATTGGTGCAACCCGCCTGATCCCATTCATCCCACAGTACGTCAGGTCTGATGCCGTGAGGGCCGTCGGTACACCACAGATCCGGAATTCCGAGCCGTGGCACTCCGCGTGAGGAAAACTTTGACTGTGCATGGATTAAATCGATTTTCTCGCGTGTGGTCATTCGCGACAGAGCATCCTCCACGCGCTCCTCTATAGGCCTTGATGCATCACGATACAGCTCCAGTCCATGGCAGGACAAGGCGCATAAACATGCAGCCGCCAGCATAAATACTTTTGTCCGTTTCTTTTTTCTAAAATTCACCATGATATTATTTACTTGTGATTGTTATAAGATATTTATGCTGCAAATTTAATTATAACAATCCGTGCATAAAAGGGCAGGGAGAGCCGTATGGTAAACAGTGATAAAATATAACGTGCTGTCCCGTCGTCAGTTAATGGTCTTAGACGATGGGGTTTCGGTAAATTTTATAGAGTATGTAGGGAGGGTCAGATGCTCGCTTTCCCAAGTTTCATGACGGCATCGGCAAAAGTTTCTTTCGGTATGATGGCTTTGTTTCTTGTGCGTTGGCGGGTGTTATATACTGTCTGCACGGATATGTGGAGGAATTTGGCTATTTTCACACTGTCGTTCAGGCCAAGTCTTACAAGAGCATAGATACGCAGTTCGGTTGTAAGAAAATCGGGCGAACGCGGCACTATGCGTTCTTCTTCTCTCAGCAGGGTGTTGAAATCCGCGACAAATTCAGGATATATCTGAAGAAAAATACGGTCGAAATGCCTGTATAATTCCTTCATCTCGTTGTATGGCAGCTCGGGCGTTTTTGTAATTCGAATGAGCTCGTCCGATTTACCGGCTACTATCAGCCTGTGGATATTCTTGCGGAAATCGTCGAGTTTGGTAATATATTCTGAGCAGATTGAGAAAATGCTCGCGATATATTTTTCTTTTGCCTCATTGGTGTCGGAAAGTATTTCTGCATTTTTGCGGGCATTGGCATACAGTTCCGATAAACGTGCGTTGGCATCGTTGAGTTCTTCACGTGTCTTATGAAGTTCTTCGATATTGATATGCAGGTCTGCATTGGCCTCACTCAGCCCTTTGCGTGAAACTGAAAGCTGGCGCATCTGTCTGAGAATGAATAGAAACATCAGTACAAGGGCGACAACTACTGCAATCAGTATTATGACCATTCGTCGGTTGGCCTCACCCTGTTTTTTGCTGTGATTGTATAGCGTGCTCAATATCCGGTCTTTTACCTGTCCGAGCCGTGCCATTCGCACACGGCTGTGGTAGCTGTCGGCACAAGCAATGCAATAGTTTATATAATTGTTTGCCCGTTCGAAATCGCCTGTGTCCATTAAAATTCCGGCCACTTCCTCAAGCGACGCTATCTCTCTTACGCTGCCTCGTATATCGGCAATGGCAGACAAAATCAGATATTTCAATTTTGACGGTTTGTCTCCTGAATAATCATATATGCGGCTCAGTACGTATGCGTCGAGGGCGTCTTCGCGTGTCTCGAATTTGTTGTCTTGAAGTCTTGAAAGTAGGGCTGCGCTGATTTTATCCCTGTAGTCGCCGGCTTCGCTTAAGCCGTTCCACCCCGCAATCCAGCCGTAGCTCCCTTGCGGTGCCTGAATTTGAGCCATGGCGCGGTCTACCATAAGATTTATGCGCCGCGACTCCGCCGTATCAGGCATTGAATATCCGACATATTGGTCGCGATGTGATGCAAGGTTGATGTTTCGGTCGCAGTATGTCAGCAGCTGTTCGCTGTTCATCTGTGAGGTGTCAAGTTTATGCAATGCAGCTTCCGCTTTGTCAAGAAGTCCGGTAGCTGTCAGCACATAGATACGGTTCAATTCCGCATTTATTGTAAGGTCTTCGCGTCCGAGCTCCCGGGCAAGACTGTAACATCTGTCGGCATACGCCATTGCCGAGTCGGAGTCAAAGGCTTCGTACTCTTCATAAAGTCCGGTGGCAGCCCAATATTTTTGCTCGGTATCGGTCGTATGCATGAACTTGTCGAGTAGCCGGGAAATTCTGTCCTCTTTCACCTGTACATAATAATCAGCGTGTGCCAGAAGCGAATCGAGCGTATTGAGCAATCCGATGTTCTCATTTGTGAGATAGTCTGAATTGCTGGCATTTGCCACAACCGAAAGGTTAAAAAGAAATAGCACTGATATGAAAATGTGAGAAAAAACAGAATTCATGGCATGGGATATATTGTTATGAAATACCTCAGGATTAATTTGAAGTTTTTCCTTGCAACAACCTTTATTGTTAATACGGTTTAAATTCAAACAAGCTCTAAGACTGTTTGCCCTCGATGCAGCGGCAGGCGCGGGTTATGTCGGCGTCGGTGAGGGCGGCGGAGAGGGAGAAGCGCAGGCGTTCGCTGCCCGGGGGCACGGTCGGGGTGCGTATCGGGAGCACTTTCACCCCATCGCGGAGCAGTTCGGCGGAGCGTTGCAGGGTAGCGGCGGCGTTGCCTATGACGAGCGGCTGAATGTGGCTCACCACGCCGCGGCGTCCTGTAGCGGCAGCTATCGCGTCGGCTATTCGTGCGGCATGGCGGCGCAGCGTGTTGCGCTCGCTATCCATTTCCATCATTTTGCCGAACAGGAAACGGCTCCATGCCACGCATGCCGGGGGTAGGGCGGTGGAGAATATCAGGCTTCGGGCTTTGTTGACAAGGTATTGCCTGACTATGTCGTCGACTATGGCAAACGCACCCGATGAGGCCAAGGCTTTGCCGAGCGTGCCGATCACTATATCTACTTCTGCCGGCGCTTTCGCCGAGGCTACAAGACCGAGTCCCGCCTGACTCTCCACGCCGATGCCGTGGGCTTCGTCGACGTATAGCAAGACGCGCTGATTGGAGCGGCGCAAGTCGATAAGCCGGTCTATGTCGGCACGGTCGCCGTCCATCGAGTAGACACTTTCCACAATGACGAGGATACGGTCGAATTCGTCGGATACGTCGGCCACTATTCGTTCGAGCCGGTCGAAATCGTTGTGGGGAAAGCGGGTGAAACGTGCGCCGCTAAGCCTGATGCCGTCGATTATCGAGGCGTGTACCAGTTTGTCGGCCACAATCATGGTCCGCTTGTCGGCGAGTGCCTGTATTATGCCCGTGTTGGCGTGGTAGCCGCTGTTGAAAAGCAGGGCCGGGCGCCCGTAGACGTCGCCGAGCATGGTCTCGAACAGCCGGTATTCGTGCTGGCATGATGCAAGCAGCCGTGATGCCGACGATGTCAGCTCAAGCTGCCGGCCGCCGTCGTTGAGGCCGAGAAACTCATCTTTGAGGTCGTCACGCAGCGCGAGGCCGAGGTAATCGTTTGAGGTGAGGTCTATGACATCACTGTCGCAAGGCTCGGGTAAGGAGCGGAAGTTGGACGACTGCCGCAGCTGTTCGAGTTCGGGTTCGAGCCGGGAGGTTGCAATGCGTGTCGCTGTCATTTTTCAGCAAGGATTTCAATAGTCGACTTTATGAGATATGTCAGGTCTTCGTCATTGATTACGTATGGGGGCATGACGTAGACGTTGCGGCCGAAGGGGCGTACCCAGATACCTTTCTCCACGCACCGCCGCTGGAAATCGCCAACGTTGACAGGTGTCTTTGTCTCGATTACGCCGATGGCGCCGATGGTGCGCACGTCGGCGACGTTGCCGAGCTCGCGGGCCGGTGCTATCGCGCGTGTGATTACCTCGTTGATATGCCCGATGCGTGCTTCCATATCCTGTGCCTGAAGCAGTCGGAGCGACGCTATGGCTATGGCGCATGCGAGGGGATTGCCCATGAATGTGGGGCCGTGCATCATCACGCCCGCTTCGCCGCGCGATATGGTGTCGGCCACACCCTTGGTGGTGAGCACGGCGCTCATTGTCAGATAGCCTGCCGTGAGTCCCTTGCCTATGAGCATTATGTCAGGCTCCACGCCTGCATGCTCCCAGGCGAACTGTCGGCCGGTGCGCCAGAAACCGGTGGCTATTTCGTCGAAAATAAGATAGATGCCGTATTTGTCGCACAGGCGGCGCGCCTCCACGAGGTACTGAGGGTGGTAGAACCACATGCCCCCGGCCCCCTGCACTATCGGCTCAAGTATCATGGCCGCGATTTCGTCGTGGTGCTGCTCGAGCACTTCCTGCAGCGGCAGTATTTCGTCGGGATTCCATTCGCCTCCGAAACGTGAGCGTGGCTGCGGCACGAAGTAGCGTATCGGCAAAGCCGGACCGAAAGCGCCGTGCATGCCCGTCACCGGGTCGCATACGCTCATGGCGTTCCATGTGTCGCCGTGGTAGCCCGAACGGATTGTCACGAAGTTGGTCTTTTTGTGCGAGCCGTAGCGCGATACTGCCGCCTGCACGGCCATTTTCATACCCACTTCAGTAGCCACTGAGCCTGAGTCGGCATAAAATATATTGTTCATCGACGGGGGGGCCATCTCCAGAAGCAGTTTGCCAAGCTCGATGGCAGGCTCATGGGTGAGTCCGCCGAACATCACGTGCGACATCTTGTGGAGCTGGCGGTCAACGGCTTCGTTGATTGCCTGATTGTTGTAGCCGTGGATCACGCACCACCACGACGACATCCCGTCAATAAGCTCTGTGCCGTCGGCAAGCCGCAGCCTGACGCCTTCGGCCGATTCCACCTTGTAGGTAGGCAGCGGGTCGATGGTCGAGGTATATGGATGCCACAGGTGCTCGCGGTCAAAAGTATCGAAATTGATATCGGAATTACTCATATCTCTTTAGCTGAATTTTTCATCAAAATTACTAAAAAAACGGCGGAGGACAAAACAAAAGCGCCGTCACGGTGTTTATATTGTATAGCTTACATATATATTCACTTTTAAAACCCTACCGCAATGAGACTTTCAAACTTATTAAATATCTTCATGGGAAGAGATATATCTCCCGAAGAGGAACTCGGTCTCGAAGCAGCTTCGGCCGACATGTCGATGTTGATGTCGCACGACGGCAACGAACCGTCATACATAGCCGGCACATCATCACAACTTTATGACAGCCGCGATTTCATGGATCTCGGCGTATGGTACGATTCCGACGACGAGGAGGCCGAGTAGGGAGTATCGTACTCTGAGTATTATAATTATAGATAAAAGTATGCCGGAGTAATCAATTTGTTGCTTCGGCATTGTTATTTTGTCATTTTTTATCATTATTTCTATGCTGTTTATGGAAAAATGATTAATTTTGCATTGCTGAAATATTATAATGTAATTTTTTAAACAGAGTATCTACAAAATGAAAGTATTGAAGTTTGGCGGCACATCGGTTGGCTCCGCCCAGCGCATGAAAGATGTTGCCAAATTGATTAACGAGCGCGGCCGCAATCTTATCGTCCTGTCCGCGATGTCGGGTACCACCAACTCACTGGTGGAAATCGGCGACTATCTTTATAAGAAAAATATCGACGGTGCAAAGGAGACAATCAATCTTCTTGAGGCTAAGTATATCAAGACCATCGACGAGCTATATTCGACGAAGGAATACAAAGAGAAAGCCACCGATGCCATTAAAGCCTGCTTCAACTACATACGTTCGTTTTCGAAAGATATATTCACCATGTTCGAGGAGCGCGAAATCCTCGCTCAGGGCGAGCTGATGTCGACAGCGCTGCTCAATCTCTATCTCCAGGAGACGGGTGTCAACTCAGTGCTCCTCCCGGCACTCGATTTCATGCGCACCGACAAGAACGCCGAAGCCGATACCCAGTATATCCGCGAGAAGCTGACCGCGCTGATGGAGCAGTATCCCGATGCCGACCTCTTCCTCACGCAGGGATATATCTGCCGCAACGCTTATGGCGAGATTGACAACCTGCAGCGCGGAGGTTCCGACCTTACGGCATCAATCATCGGCGCCGTACTCGATGCCGAGGAGATTGAGATATGGACCGACATCGACGGCATGCACAACAACGACCCTCGTTTCGTCGAAGGCACAAAGCCCGTCAAGGAGCTGCACTTCGAGGAGGCTGCAGAACTGGCATATTTCGGAGCAAAGATTCTGCACCCCACATGTGTGCTTCCCGCAAAACTCAACAACATACCGGTGCGCTTGCTCAACACCATGCAGCCCGACGCTCCCGGCACCCTCATACACAACAGCTCCGAAAGCCACCGCATCAAGGCCGTGGCTGCCAAGGACAATATCACGGCTATCAAAATCAAGTCGGGCCGTATGCTTCTCGCCTACGGTTTCCTTCGTAAAGTGTTCGAAATATTCGAGACATACAAGACTTCAATCGATATGATTGCCACTTCTGAAGTAGGCGTGTCAGTCACCATCGACGACGAGCGCAACCTGCGCCAGATAGTCGACGACCTGAAGAAATTCGGCACCGTCACCGTCGACCGCGACATGGTAATCATCTGCGTGGTAGGCGACCTCGAGTGGCAGAACCGCGGTTTCGAGGCAAAGGCTCTCGATGCTCTGCGCGACATCCCCGTGCGCATGATTTCATACGGTGGCAGCAACTACAACATCTCGTTCCTCGTCCGCAAAGAGGATAAGGTAGCCGCCCTCAATTCATTGAGCGAACACCTGTTCAAATAAATACAGTGACAGCGAACTGTAGGGACGCGATTCATCGCGTCCGCCCCCGCGAACGGTAATTTTTCTCCATTGCCCTCCGGACGCGGACGGCGTTGCAAAGCTGCGAAATTCGGGTTGACAATGTAGGGACGCACGGTCTGTGCGTCCTATAATCCATTGGTAATCAATGCTCGTTTTCCGGATGCACAGACCGTGCGTCCCTACTGTTGGAAGTTCTGCAACACCATCCCTACACCGACAAAATATTTGGTAATAATTATGAAGTTTCCGATAGATAGATTTCAATCAGTCAAGACACCGTTTTACTATTATGACTTGGACCTGCTCAACCGCACCATAGCGGAAGCGGCGCGGCAGGCCGACGACTCACGCTACCACATCCATTATGCCGTCAAGGCGAATGCCAATCCGCTTATTCTCGCTCCGATACGTGAAGCGGGGTGGGGCATAGACTGCGTGAGCGGCAACGAGGTAGAGGCAGCCGTGGTCAACGGTTTTTCACCCGACTCAATCGTGTTTGCCGGTGTCGGTAAATCTGACGACGAGATTAATTATGCCCTTGGCGTAGGCATTGGCTGTTTCAACGTGGAGTCGCTGCCCGAACTTGAGGTAATATCGGAACTCGCATCTGCACGTGGCCTGACCGCAAAAGTGGCGCTCCGTGTCAATCCCGACATTGACGCGCACACGCACCACTATATCACCACCGGCCTCAATGAGAATAAATTCGGCATCGACCTGCGCCATCTCGACGCCGTGGTCGACAAAGCGCTGCAGCTCCCCGGCATAAAGCTGACCGGACTTCATTTCCATATCGGTTCGCAGCTCACCGACATGGAGCCGTATCGTATGCTTTGCGACAAAATCAACGAACTGCAGGAGCATTTTGCAGCCAAAGGCATCATCTTCTCATCAATCAACGTGGGCGGCGGTCTCGGTATCGACTACACCGACCCCGACGCGCATCCCGTGCCCGATTTCAAATCGTATTTCGATATATTCCGCGAGCATCTCCGTCTCGGCGAAAACCAGCAGCTCCATTTCGAGCTTGGCCGTTCGATAGTGGCGCAATGCGGCTCGCTCATATCGCGTGTGCTCTATGTAAAGCATGGCGTTGAAAAACAGTTTGCGATAATCGACGCCGGCATGAGCGACCTTCTGCGTCCTGCCCTCTACGACGCCCACCACAAGATAGAAAACATCTCCACTCCCGATGCCCCGGAAGAAGTCTACGACGTTGTAGGCCCCATCTGCGAGTCATCCGACGTATTCGGCAAGGACGAACACCTCCCCGCCCTCACCCGCGGTTCCCTCGTAGCCCTCCGCAGCGCCGGAGCCTACGGCGAAACAATGGCCTCCCGCTACAACCTCCGCACCCTCCCCGCCTCCCTCGCCTTCTAAACAACAAGGCGATAGAAAGATAGAAAACAAAAGAACAAAAAGCCACAACAGGAGCACAATGAATTTCCCAATAACGGGAAAACAATTGTGCTCCTGTTCATTTGTTAAAAAACAAGAGTACAAAAGCACAAAGGCGTGTGCGGGATAGTATTGTTCAAAATTAAGTCTAACAAGGGAGTTTAAAATTCTGTACACTTGTTTGATAAAACAATAGCACAAAAGCCGTGACAGTAGCACAAAGTAGTGTGGAATAGTATGAATTACTATATCGTTTATTCTTTGATAGAGATTTTTTTAGTCATCATATCTATTTTGTCATGATACGCTTCTTGTAGGTCGACCGGGAGGAATGACTCTTTTATAAGTTTGTGCCATTTGGGGATAGCTTTGGAGAATCGGTTGAAAAGGTTAGCGATTGCTTTTTCATCCATTCCGCTATCACGCATTGCATTTTCAAAATCCTCGCGCTTAATCCGCTTTTTCTTACCGTTAAGTGTCAATGCCAACTCCTCGTCATCTTCGGGAATGGCAAGTGCGGTTGACAGGAGGTCGTATGCCGGTGTCAGCATATATTTGTCGACAGGGCGGAAGAACGAGAAGTTTTTCAGATGCATATCTGCGTTTCCGGTAAGCCATGAGAAAAGAACTACTTCCCAAAAGTTGATGACATCCAGCAGTGGCGCAGATGAATATTGTCGTATAAGTTTTGCTATACGTTCGTAGGAGCCTTTATATTTATCTTCTGTGAGTCGTTCTGATAGCTGGCACATATCTTCCATGGCAATCTTTTCCCCCTTCTTTGTGCGGTCAATGCGGCGCGTTATGTAACATAGTTCACCGTCGGTAAACCGTATCAGCGAGTGTGGCACAGTTTTTATTCCGGCTGCTTCCGCCATGTGCATGGTGAGATCCTCGTTTTCCGGAAGATGGGCGAAGCGGTCGGTTTGCGGCTTAAGGATAAATCGCCCCCACAGCCCTACGATAGTGAAGCGTTGTGGTTCTCCGGCACGTCCTCGTGATATATCGAGTGATAGTTTCGCCTGTACGCCGGTCACGGTTGTGTTAGCTCTCACTATCTCCCGGGCCAGTTCCTTTATATTGGCGCGGGTATATGGCAACAACGGTACAACAGCTGATTCGAATATTTTATGTGCACAAGCCTTATGGTAATCAACTTCACCGTTGCCCAATGTTTTATAGCAAAACAGACATTTATTCATTGCCGGCCTCCTTTCTTTCAATTGGTATTACACTGATATTGCCGATGCAGTCCTTGCAGCAAGCGAGCAGCAATGAGAACCTGTCACGTGCGGATATTTTCCAGTTTTGTTCTGCAATATCAAGAAGCCAGCCTTCAGGAATAAGTCCGTCAAAAAACGGAAACAACACTTTGTCGCGATAAGGCTTATCAGTCAGCGGCAGTGTAAGACTCACGGCTGTGGCTCCTTTCGATTGCAGATAGTTGGAATCATAACGAAATTCATAACCCATATCATCTTCGGTAAGAACCCCGGCGAACATATTGTTTAGAAACACCTTTGCTTTCTTCATATAGAATTGAATTTAACGTTTAAAATGGGGAATCGGATAGCCCGATTTTAAATTTAAAGCACCCCATTTTCAATTCCTTTCGGTGTCATTTGGGCCCCGAAAAGCGCGAGCACTTGATTTACCTTATCAAGGCGCAGAGTTTCTTTGCCCTGCTCAAGTTCGCGTACAAAGCGTAGTCCTACCCCTGATTTTTGGGATAAGTCAACCTGCGTAAGTCCGAATTGCTTACGCATCTCCTTCACATATCTTGATAATTGAGTCATACGATATACCCTTTTGGGTACAAAGATAATGAACTTTATCTATATTGTACCGTTTCGGGTATAAAATATTTTAATTTAGGATAAATTATACCCTTTAGGTTATATTTATTCTGTATCGGTGTGATATTGTACGCCTTGCATTTGCTTGATAAAAAACAACATTACAAAAAGCGATAACAGGAGCACAACAAATTTCCCAATAAGGGAAAAACAATTGTGCTCCTGTACACTTGTTGAAAAACAGGAGCACAGGAGCACAAAAAAGTATGTGGGATAATATTACTGTCTGATAACGACTTTCTCAGTTGTGCAGTCTCTGTAAACTATGATATAGATACCTTTAGGCATTATTTCCATTATTTCATCGTAAGAACAATTTTTCTTTAAAAGGATGCCTTCAGTGGAGTAAACAGATACTTGGGTATCATGGTCAGCAAATATATTGTCGACGCCATTATCTCCAAGGACTGAGACCTTACAACTTGCATAAATTTCTCCGCATTTTGCCGTTATTGTCGACTCGCCAATAGAAATGCCAGTCACTATGCCTTCGTTGGAAACGGTTGCGACAGAAGAATCTGAGGACGTCCACAATATGGAAGTATCAGCTTCCTGGGGGAAAACAGTTCCAATAATCTGAAAGGATTCTCCTATATGTAACGTAAGAAAATCATTGGATAGGATAATCTTTTCAGGTTTTACTTCGTCTTTTTCATTAATGCTCCAAAAATTACACCATGGGCTTGTCTCTAAATAAATTTCTTTAAAACCACAAGGAACAATTAGTTCGCAATTTAAGTATGTGTCGTGCTCGAATTCGTCTGCTGATGGTGGGTTTTCCCCTTCGAGAATTATCGTTTCAAGTGGACAAGTTGACAAAGAAGACGAGAGCGATTTTATAGTCGAAGGGAGAATTATGTGGGTCAATGAAGAGCAGCCCATAAATGCATTTGATGAAATCTTCTCTACATTTTCTAAATTTATCTGATGTAATTTGGTATAATTCTTATACGCATCTTGTCCTATACTTTCTATACTTTTTATCGTAATTTCCGCTATATTATTGCAGCCAACGAAATATTCCGGCAATATTTCAGAACAATTTATATGATTAATTTCTAATTGCTTTAGATTCAATAAGTTTGAAAATGAAATTTCTCCTTTTAATTTGTAATAAAGAAGTCCCCACCCACCAGAATAGTCTTCTGTATTAAAGCTAAATTTTTCAGACAAGAAAATAACTTCTATAAAAGGATTATCATCAAATGGAAATTTATAACTTTTTCCATCAACAGAATCGTCATTTCTAAAATACGATAAATATCTTATAGGTCTATTTATAATTAATTTCTTCACTTTTAGATTCTCAAAATCACATGGTAGTGCACTATAACGGATATAATTCGGCCACCTATCTTCATAACCGCCCAAATTTAAACTCCGTCGACTTTCCCTCATTTCTAAGGTCTCCATTTCAGTACATCCCCATAATGATGATCCTGTAATTTCATTAATTCCACTTCCTAAACTAAATAAAGATATATTATTACATTTGTAAAAGGCATTTTCACCAATTGAGTTTACACAATCAGGAATAACTATCTCTTTAATCTTACTACATTTATAGAAAGATTCTTTCCCAATCCTTTGCAAATTGTATGGAAATTCAATTTCATCCAAAAGAGAGCAATTATAAAATGCCTTGTCATGAATATCTACAATATTGTGGGATAATATTATCTTTTCAAGAGATACGCAATTTAAAAAAGTCCCCTCTTCAATTTCGGAGATTCCATCAGGAATTTCAATCGAAAATAGCGCAGTACAATTTGCGAACGCATTTGATCCAATGACTGTCATTGATTGTGGCAAATCTATAGAGTGTAGTGATAGGCAACCATTGAATGCATCTGCCCCAATACTTTTTAATGAATCTGGCATTCCGACAGTTTTTAGAGCAGAACAATCTCTAAATGCATTCTGACCAATGCTTGCTATTTTATTGGGGAGAATAATTGAAGTTAATGCAGAACATCCGCTAAATGCATTATTACCTATTGAAGTTAAAGAATTTGGAAGAATAATTGATTGTAACAAAGAACAGTCTTCGAAGGCTTCCTCAATGCCCACAACAGAGAGCTTGTTGTTTCTGAAAGCTATTGTTTCAGGAATGTTAATATCTCCTTTATAGATTGAATCGCCACTAACTACTACAGCAGTTTTATTATTTGCATATATATTATAATAAATTCCATCAACTTCAATGTCATAAGCGTAAACCAAAAATGATGTAAATATAAATGACAATAATGACATGATTTTAAAAGTAGGTCTCATATTATGCGTGATTAGTTGTTTTAGAATAAAAGGTAATTGTGAAATCTTCTCGTTCAAAATTGGAAACATAATGTTCCCTTACAAATATTCTAATGTCATCAGGTTTTATATCAACAGATTCTTCTTCGTTTAGAAGTATGTAGACATATTCATTAATTATTAAATTATGAATAATAACCAGTCTCATTGGAATTTTTTCATGGAGTTCGTTGAATGTTGTCTCATTGATTATTTGCATATCGTTGTATTTTGTGTTTCTCATCCTCCAATGAAACAGGTAAGTATTAGGTATATAAAAAAGGTGTGAGGATTGTATCTTGTTTTATCCAATCATCAGGCCTTGGCGTGCCTTTGTAGCAGATAAAACAATAGCCCCACACCGATTGTGCTATATATTCTGCCGATAACGGCAGGGTATATGCAACCGATGCAGGTGCTATTGCCAACCTTATCTTTGCTACAGTTCAAACCGCCAAGTTCGATGATTAAAGATAAAATTTCAATAACACCTTTTATCAAAATGTATTGATTGCCGCGGCCATCTCTATGGCACATCGGCAACCGCTGACAAAATTAATAAAAAATGTTTTCGGTAGGGCTACATATATACATGTTTTTTAGCACCATACCCCGAAAAAATAAAAAAAATTGTGAACCTGTCATAGCTACTGTTCATTGGTTAAAAAACTATAGCACAAAAGCACAAAGGACAAGGCGATATATTATTGCTGTTATTTACCCTATATCGCGGCAAGATATTGAGCGACCTGCATTTTTGTCGTCGTTAATAGCATATAAAGTGACGGATACGCACGATATTAAACCTTTTGTTCTGTTGTGCTCCTGTTCAAAATTAAGTTCAACAAAAGATTCCCTTAAATCTCTTATGCATTTGTTTGTTAAAAAACAAATGCACAAAAGCCAAGACAGGGGCACAAATAAATTCCGTGGTATCCGGAAAATATTGTGCTCCTGTCTTGGCTTTTGTACCCTTGTTAAGAAATAGGACGGTTGGAATTCAGACGGTGTAGTCTACGCAGGCGCGCGACTCCTTGCAGGGGGCTATGATGGCGGCTGCGGCCACGTGGGCGGGGTGCTTGGCGTAGATGTCTACGTCGGCGAGGGTGTCGACGGTGGCTGTCAGAACCACGTCCCATGTTTCGGCGGGATTTTCGTTGATGCCTACCTCGATGGCGCGGAGCACGTCGATCTGTGCGGGAAGAGCCTCAAGGGCGGCTTTGAACTGTTCGGCTGCGGCGCGACGCTCCTCGGCGCTGCATTTGAGCTTGAATGTTACGATATGTTTTACCATTGTGCTATGGGGTTACGGTTGCTGTTTGATAGTGAGATAAAAACTCTTTAGTTTGTGCCGTACAGACGTTCGCGGGCGGCGGCTACTTTCTCGTCGGTGATGTAGTCGTCATAGTCCATCATCTTGTCGATGATGCCGTTGGGCGTAAGTTCGATGATGCGGTTGCACACGGTTTGGATGAACTCGTGGTCGTGCGAGGCGAGGAGTATGTTGCCCTTGAATGTCTGAAGCGTGTTGTTGAACGCCTGGATTGACTCCAGATCGAGGTGGTTGGTGGGGGAGTCGAGCACCATGGTGTTGGCGTTGCGGAGCATCATGCGCGCTATCATGCAGCGCATCTTCTCGCCACCGCTGAGCACTGACGCTTTCTTCAGCACCTCTTCGCCCGAGAAGAGCATCTTGCCGAGGAATCCCTTGAGGTAGATTTCCGAAGAGTCATCGGAGAACTGGCACAGCCAGTCCACGAGGTTCATGTCGGTGTTGAAGAAGTCGGAGTTGTCGAGGGGAAGATATGCCGTGGTGATGGTCTGACCCCATTCGTATGTGCCGGCGTCGGCCTTGCGGTTGCCGTTCACAATCTCGAACAGCGCGGTCATGGCACGCGGGTCGCGGCTGAGGAATGCCACTTTGTCCCCCTTCTCGATCTGGAAGTTGACATCATGGAAAAGCACTTCGCCATCGACCGAAGCCGAGAGTCCGTGCACTTCGAGTATCTTGTTGCCCGGTTCGCGTTCGGGGGTGAAGATGATGCCGGGATAGCGGCGCGATGATGGTTGTATCTCCTCCACGTTGAGTTTTTCGAGCATCTTTTTGCGCGATGTAGTCTGCTTCGATTTAGCCACGTTGGCCGAGAAACGCTGTATGAATTCCAACAGCTCCTTGCGTTTCTCCTCGGCTTTCTTGTTGGCCTGCTGCTGCTGGCGGAGCGCGAGCTGACTCGACTGGTACCAGTAGCTGTAGTTTCCGGCGAAAAGCTGCACCTTGTTGTAGTCGATATCGAGGGTGTGGGTGCTGACTGAGTCGAGGAAGTGGCGGTCGTGGCTCACCACGAGCACCGTGTTTTCAAATTTCGACAGATAGTCTTCGAGCCATGCCACGGTGTCGAGGTCGAGGTCGTTGGTCGGCTCGTCGAGGAGCAGGTTGTCGGGGTTGCCGAAAAGAGCTTTGGCAAGGAGTACGCGCACCTTCTCGTTACCGGTCATGTCGCGCATCAGCATGTAGTGCTTGTCCTCCTTGATGCCGAGGCCGCTGAGCAGCGCGCCGGCATCGCTTTCGGCGTTCCAGCCTTCGAGTTCGGCGAATTTCTCCTCGAGTTCCGAAGCACGAATGCCGTCCTCGTCGGAGAAATCGGCTTTGGCGTAGAGGGCGTCCTTCTCCTTCATGATGCCCCACAGTACGGTGTGACCCTGGAGCACGGTGTCCATCACCGTGCAGTCGTCAAACTTGAAGTGGTCCTGTTCGAGCACGCTCAATCGTTCGCCCGGACCGAGAGTGACATTGCCGTGGGTCGGCGACAGCTGTCCCGACAGAATTTTCATCAGCGTCGATTTGCCGGCGCCGTTCGCACCGATTATGCCGTAGCAGTTGCCGGGAGTGAATTTCAGGTTCACATCCTGAAACAATACCCGTTTGCCAAACTGAATGCCTAAATTATTGGTCGTAATCATTACTTTTCTACCTTAGAGATAATTATCCATAAAAAATCGACTGCAAAGGTACAAAAAAATTACGTCACCACGAAATTTCCGCCGAAACTACCATCTTGCATGAATAACAATCACCGTTTCCGCAACCGTGGTTGCTATTTATGCGGAACCTAAAGTCAAAGTCGAAATGCAATTTTCCACCTGCATAGCCTCATATATTTTGA
>ERZ780168.1556-NODE-1556-length-23359-cov-3.586766_pt1 | contig 23359 bp, 10 predicted proteins | sample MGYA00510981_ERZ780168 | MGnify/ENA primary metagenome ERZ780168 (study PRJEB29588, sample SAMEA2158769) | human gut metagenome | biome: human gut; feature: human-associated habitat; material: faeces | place: Denmark | collected 2008/2010 ...
AGAATGATCCGCGGATTAAGTATGAGCGCTCTGGCGGCCGCAACCCTCTGTCTCTGACCACCAGACATCTGCGACGGGAATTTGTCAAGCACGTTATCTATCTCCAGATATGATGAAAGCTTTTCCAGTCTGTTTTTGCTCTCATCCTCGGATACACCGTGTATTGACAACGGAACCATAATGTTCTCTCTGCCTGTTAGATTGTCCAGAAGTTCAAAATTCTGGAACAGATAACCTATCTCCCTGCCTCTGTACTGCGCAAGCTTCGCACCTTTAAGCGCCTGTATCTCTTTGCCCTGGAGCTCTATGGTTCCGCTGTCAGGCTTTATGACCGTTGCGATACAGTTCAGCAGTGTGGACTTTCCCGATCCACTGCTACCCATGATGCCAAGGAACTCCCCCGGCATGGCCTGAAATGATATGCCGTCCAGAGCCTTAGTCTGGTTTGGCTTTTTGCCATAGTATTTCTTCAGTGATTCTATCTTTAATAAACTATCCATATTGTTCACCTTTCTTTATTTTTATTTGGGGACGGAGGTACCTGACCCCTTTTGACCTATTTTTGAAAAAGCAAAAACAGCGCCGTTCTGAAATTATAATATCAGAACAACGCTGTTATTAACACTTACACCTTATGAAAGGTTTTTACTCTGCATCCTCAGTCTTTGGGGTCTCGTGGGCATCCATGTTCTTAGGAAGCACAAGATTCAGAATGATGGCAACTATGAATACAACAGCCACACAGTTCTCAGCAAATACCGTCTGCACGATCTTAGGGAAAAGTTACTGATATGATCGCGTTTCAGTTGAACTCCGGCTTAAATGGCATGATGTGAGGGAGCGCTATGACTGATGTTCCGCTGAGTGCGGAGAAATCCACCATACCCATGCACACTGCTACTATATATCCAACCACAAGTCCGAACAGAACTGAGAGCTGCTTCCAGTATGACTTTGCAAATATATGGACGAGCAGACAGCACGCCAGCGTCACTACTCCAATGGAGTCTTTTTCCTGCATCTGTGGCTCTGTCGTGCAATACATACATGACTTTTTGTCGCATTTTTCTAATTTTTTTAGTATAATATAAACGTTGTGGGCAGCTTCTGATAACACTTGCAGCTCACAGCGTATATCAAATAATATCGGGTGCTTTGTATTTGACAGCACCTAAAATATGGAGGGATAACTATGGCATGGTATGATGAGGCAGTTTTTTATCACATTTATCCATTGGGACTTGCGGGAGCCCCTAAACAGAACGACTACGGTGAGCCTGTTCACCGCTTAAACACCCTGCTTCCATGGGTGGATCATATAAAGGAGATTGGCGGTTCAGCACTGTACATCGGACCACTCTTTGAGTCAGTCGGACACGGCTACGAGACTACAGATTATAAGAAGCTCGACTCCCGTCTCGGAACAAATGAGGACCTGACAGCATTTGTGGCTTACTGCCATGAACAGGGAATAAAGGTCATCTTCGACGGAGTGTTCAACCACACAGGCCGTGACTTCTTCGCATTCAAGGACATCCAGGCAAACAGAGAGAATTCACATTACAAAGACTGGTACTGCAACGTGAATTTCTGGGGCAACAACGAGTACAACGACGGTTTCTCTTACGACAACTGGGGAGGCTATAACCTTCTCGTCAAGCTGAATCAGAAGAATCCTGCTGTCGTTGACTATATATGCGATGTGATTCGTTTCTGGGTGAGTGAGTTCGATGTGGACGGAATCAGACTTGACGCTGCGGACGTCCTTGATTTTGATTTCATGAAGGCACTGCGCCGCACAGCAAATGAAGTGAAGCCGGATTTCTGGCTCATGGGTGAGGTCATCCACGGCGACTACAGCCGTTGGGTAAACGGCGAGACTCTTCACAGCGTCACCAACTACACACTTCACAAGGCTCTGTACAGCGGTCACAATGACCACAACTATTTTGAAATTGCGCACACTGTAAGACGTCTCCAGAACATGGGAACATTAAAGCTCTACAACTTTGTAGACAACCATGATGTGGAGCGTATCTATACAAAGCTCACCAACAAGGCACATTTTGCACCTGTACATGTATTGCTCTACACTCTTCCGGGTGTGCCTAGCATATACTACGGATCAGAATTTGGTATTGAGGGACGCAAGGAATATGGCTCGGACGACAGCTTAAGACCAGCTCTCAATATAGAAGATTACAAGGATTCAGTAAAAACCAACCCTTGTACAGCACTCATCGCCGCACTCGGCAAGGTACGTCAGGCCGTTCCTGCACTGTCATATGGCAGCTACGATGAGCTGATGCTCACCAACAGACAGTTCGCATACGCAAGGGATCTTGACGGAACCCGTGTCATCGTATCTGTGAACAACGACGATGCCCCAGCCGGAATGCACCTTGCAGCAGGGAACTGCACAGCATATGTCGGCTCTCTGTCAGGTGAGAAAGTCTCTGTCCAGGATGGACATATAAACATCACCCAACCGGCAAACAGCGGAGAGGTCTGGGTACCAGAGGGAACAGATCTGAATGTGAAGCCGGTTAAGATCGAGGCAAAGTCAAAGGCCGAGGTGACCGCCGACACTAAGTCTGAATGCAAGTCAAATGTTGAAAATAAAGACATCGTTGCCGCTAACATCGATGTTAAATCAGATGGCAAGGCAGACGCCACCTCTAAGTCCGAGATCAAGACAAACTCTGAAAAAACGGACAAGAGTAAATCAGAAGTCAAGGCAAGCAACGAAACAGCAACTAAGGCTAAAGCCAAAGATTCCGCAAAGGCCGAAGCTGAGGCAGTCAATGACAGTCAAAAGGATTCCGACACCCCTGTTGATCCAGAAACCATCACAGTTGACTGGAGCAAGTCTCCGGAATCCATGACAGTTCCTGAACTTCAGGCTGCTATCCTGGCAAAGCTTGCAGGCAACGGACCTGTTGATGCGCAGATGAAGAAGACTGTCACAGACAACATCTGGCATGACTCTCTTGTGAACTGGTTGAAGAGTTTTAGATAAAATTACGTAGAAACAGCCAGGTGCATATTCTCCAAATTGGAGAACATACACCTGGCTATTTTTTCACCTAAAAATCAACAAATTGCAGCCTGCGGCCATCAAACCTGATATAATCATCAAAAAAACTGCTGACCATATCGCCTGACTGCTGAATATACCACTGTTCTCCAGATAAAATTCGTACGGATTTTCTGGGTTGATATAAAGATATACCACATCGCCTTTACTTATATTCAGTCCATATACATATGTCTGCTCATACACTTTATACTGCTTATCCCTGTATGTAAATTCAAATACTCCCGCCTCCGGATATCTTCTGCCGGCTCTCATATCCTGTCTCATATCTGCACGTACATCATGGCATACAGCTTTCACAGTAAATGAACATCTTCGCTCAAGCGCTTTTCTCTTACATATCACAGAGAGCAGTGTTATTGCACTGACCACAAAGAATGCACAGGCAAATATCTCTGCATAAAATGCTCCAACATTGCAATTTTCTCTCCCCAATATCCGTTCCGGGAGCAATACTATCTTATCCGCAAAAGAGCCATCTTTCACAGCACACGCCGCCCATATCAGCGCCGATGCAGCACCGGCAAACACAGATATGAACACTATACCGATGATGCTCCCCCGCTTTCGCTTCTTAATCATCGGAATAAGAGTCTTTAGAATTATGACAAGAACTATCCCGGCAAAAAACTGCCCCACAACAAGCATAACAGCATCCGTTCCGATCTCACTTGCAACAAATCCGGCTATAATACTGGCAACAAACCATATGCCAAATATTACGCCTCCAATTTTCTCAGGCATAGAAACATTTTTTTCTTCTAAATTGTTATTTCCCATATACCCCACCTCTCAGCAAATATCCCGCAGCGATCCTACTGCTCCCTGAACTTTATCTCGCCCGTAGCAGCGTCCATGCTGTCCACTATCGCAAGCGACTCAAGATGATATCCGAGATTCCTGATGACCTGACCACCTGTCTGGAAGCCCTTCTCAACTGCGATTCCGATTCCCTCTACGCTGGCGCCTGCTGACTTCACTATGGAGATGAGTCCCTGAAGCGCACATCCATTTGCAAGGAAATCATCTATGATAAGAATCTTGTCCTCAGGATTGATGAACTTCTTGGACACGATGACCTGATTCTTGCACTTGTGTGTAAATGACTCTACCTCTGCCACATACACATCGCCCTCTATGTTGATGCTCTTTGACTTCTTCGCAAATACAACAGGCACATCAAAATGTCTGGCAGCAACGCAGGCAATGCCTATTCCGGATGCCTCTATAGTAAGGATCTTGTTGATCTCTGTTCCCTCAAATCTCTTCTTGAACTCCTCACCGATCTGATCAAACAGACGTATATCCATCTGGTGGTTCAGGAAACTATCCACCTTGAGAACATTGCCCTCCTTTACTATTCCATCCTTAGTTATTCTCTCTTCCAAAAAATTCACGTCGTAATTCCTCCTTGAATACCTGTCAAATACGAATCCGTCCGTACTCGCTCATTCTCTAAGTTCCAAACGCCATCTTCACCAACACTTTTATGCCATACGGAAATTATCCTCATCTCAATCTGACGTTACTGATTCGTATGTAATCATAATTATAGACATAATACAACAACAGTCTAAGTTTTTCCACCCTAATTATGTACATTCATAGCATACATTCATATGCAACTTTTACATGCGGTGTATTCAAGTAAACCACCACCGAACGCAAATCTCACAATCACTAGATAAGTCCCCTGTTAGATGCCTCCCTGACCGCCCCGGCCTTATCAGTCACCCCGAGTTTCCTGTACACCTGGTTCAGATGATACTTTACATTCGCCTCCGACATGTTGAGTCTGTCCGCTATCTTCTGTCTGGACAAGCCCTCTGCCTGCAATTTAAGTATGGCTGTAGCCGTCTCACTGAGTTGAACATCGTCCACTCCCGCTTTCATATATCCGGGGTAGTATCTCGTCATACTCTCAGTCTCCTTCTGCAGTTGTCTGAAATATGCCCTTCTTTCGGCTATCTCCTTGTCGTCAGCACCATCTTTCTCGACTTTCCATCCACAGGTATTTATAAGAGTATTCACCGCCGCACCTTCTCTGGATATAATCCTTGTGAAGCTATATTCCATCGCAGTATCAATAGCATGGCACATCGCCTTTTTCCAGTCATCATTTTTTAATCGCTGCAAAGCTACAGCCATCAGCACACTACATTCTATCCCTATATACGTACGGGACATCATCTCAGCATAATATCTCAGCTTTGTCAGCAGCGAATATGCCTGTTCATTCCGTCCGCTTTGAAGGTATACTCTCACTTTGGTTAGATAGATAAACCTGTCATATATCCTGAATTCAACATTTTCATCCGGAGCATTTTCCATCCAACCTGTAACACAGGCTCTATCTCCTCTGTACAGGCTGCATCTGGTCTCAAATGCATATATATTGGGAAGGAGATTTTGTCCTTCCTCTTTTTCAGCCTTTCCCTCTATTCCATTCAAAACCTCAAGAGCCTCCTGTGGCTTTCCGTTCTGCAAATGCAGCCACGCCAATATACCATCAGCAACAAAGCACTGCTCGATTTTTCCTCCTGCTTCCGCCTGCATTCTGCCCTTTGCCGCAAGCGTTGCCACCTCGTAATTATCTCCGCTCTTTTCAAGAAAACTCTCCGCCAAAGCAAGATTTACAAGACCTTTTCCGTATTTTCCAAGCACAAACTCAACTATCCTGCCAACCTTCGAGGCCAGCTCTCTGTCTCTCTTGCTCCACTCACAGAAATCTTTTCCACCGTTCATCATTGAAGGCAGATTGGATGTAACCGACCATTCCTGTATTCTTACCTCCTTATTAAAGACCATTGTGTATGCTGACTTCAAAAGCTTTAATACATCAACACTTCCTCTGTGCGGCAGACCAATATCCAGATACAGCAAAAGCCCCTTTGCATTTTTCCTGGCACTTCCCTGGTTTTCATCTGCATATAATTTTAGTCTGTCGTACCATCTTTCACTCTCATCAGGATTTAGAAGGAGTGACTGCAGCATGCTCATACCACACATAAGCTCAGGACTTTTCTCGATGACATGATCCGGAAGTTCCAGGTAATATTTTTTCAGATCATAGTAATAACCACTGTTCGCCGCATGTCTGGCATTATCGACAAGTATTGAAACTATTCGCTCTGTAACTCCTGTATTTTCATACATCTCCAAAGCTTTCCTTATATCTCCGTTAAGTCTGTAAAACAGTCCGGCATTCTCATACAGGCCTCTTATACGCTCTTTCTCGTACTTCCGCTTAAGACGTCTGCGCATAGAGACCCTCATGTGAAACTGCAGTTGATATTGTGTATTGCCATCCTTATCCATCCGGCTGGTCATAAAGTTTCCAAGCCACTTTGCCCTCTCGATCAAAAGCTCACTGTCACTTCTTCCGGTTATCATCTCAGCCTGTTTTGTTGTAAACTCATCCACCACGGATATTTCCATGAGAAATTCCTGCATTTCCACATCCCAGTTATCATACACATGATACTCAAGGTAATTACACATCTCATCCTCAACGCGTCTCGAAAAATCATTATACATATCATCTGTTATCTCGCTTGTATATGCCATTTCCATGTATTTGATGTGGCACATCTCCACAGCCAGCGGAAGTCCTGTAGTCTCATAGTACATTCTCTGCACTTGTGCCTCATTGATACTAAATCCAGCGTATTCAGCATACTTCTTTATATCCTCCAGACTGAACATAAGCAGCTTGCTGTCCACCACATAAAATCCTTCTTGAAATCTTACAGCAGAAAGCCATGGGGGAACCGGACACCGGCCAACGAGTATAACCCATACGTCTTCTCTTCTAATGAGTTCTATGATCTGCTCCCTCACTGTGTCCACATCCCCCCATGAGAGCTCGTGCAGATTATCTATGACAATTATTTTTCTTGCGTTGCTGCTTTCTACCACAAGGTCATCCGGTCTGATACCGCCGGCATCCACCACCATGTACTTACGTGTTCCAAGATATCTGCTGACAAGAGTCGTCTTTCCCGAACCACTGACCCCGAATATATATGCAGTTACATTCCCTTCATCCGCTGTCTTCAGAAGCCTCCAGGCTTTTTTCGGTTTTATAAAACAGCCTTTATTACCCGAAGCCGTATTCCCCATATGTACAAATCTCCTTTTCTCACTTTTTAATCCCGGTATAGATAATCAACACCCTGTATATATCAGCAAAGGTGCCTGCATCCAGCCCCAACGGGCCGGATATCAAGCACCTCATGCAGCTACTATTTTTATTTTACTATAATCTGCACAGCCTGTGTAGTGCCATTTACAGCAATTACATAGACCGTACACTTTCCTGCGGCCTTTGCCTTTATTCTTCCTTTGGCATCAACTGTAGCAACATTTTTATTTGTACATGCATACAAATACCTTGCACCATGTGTGCCATCAAGCACCTTCTTGCTGGCATCTGCCTTGGTATATCCAGGTTTAAGCTTAATCGTCTGCTTAACTCCCAACACGTAGCTCTTCTGTGGAAGCAGAACCTTCTTGATGTTGGTATATTTGCTGCTATTGGTAACTATATGAAGCATGACACTATTGTCTATATACTTCTTCTTACCATTTACCAGCTTATATGCCTTTACTCTCAGCTTGATCGTATCTAACTTAGCAAGTGATTTGCCATTAATGCTGGATATTGTAACTCGGGTTGCCGATGCGCCCTTTACCGATTTAATAAGACTTTTCGAGTTAAAGTTTACATAGCACTCCTGTGCATATATATCATATCCGTCAGCCTTGTTAACCTTACCCCACACAACTGTCACTTTGTTTCCGGATACTACTGCATGGATATTCTTATTGATACCAGCTGTATTTTGTGCCGGTATTTTTGCTACAAACCTGGCATTGATTTTCATATTCTTATTTGCAGCAACCTTTACCGAAGTTTTTGTACTCTTGAAGCTTCCTGTCCAGCTTCCAAGTTTACAGTTGTTTGCCGCCTTTGCCGTGCAGATAAGAACCGTTCCCTCGATCACTGATGCACCATTCTTAACTGTTTTGCCTTCCGCAGTCTTGATTGTGATCGATCCGTTTTCAGTCTTTCCAATAGCTACCTTCACATACCTGAACTTGAATGCCGCTCTTATATTCATGTTCTTTGTCACCGTAAGTTTCACTGTAGTACCAGTCTTGCCTTTGGCATCTCCGCCCCAGGCTGACAGATCACAATGCTTTGCAGGAATTGCCTTGCAGATGATATCTGTGCCTTCCTGAACCAGCTGTCCGTTAGATATCTTCTTACCGTCAGCTGTTGTGACAGTTACCGTACCATTCTTCACTGTGGCAATACTTACCTTTGCATATCTTGCCTTGAAGGCTGCTCCCACTGTGATACTTCCGTCAAGGGCTTTTTCAAATGTGCTCTCAGCCTGATCTGCCGCATCCTCTGTCCATGCGTCAAAGTCATAGTACATATCCGGTGTTGCTGTGTATGTAAGAACAGTTTTCTCGTCAATCATTTCACCGTTCTCCACCTCTGTGCCATCTGGCTTTGTCACCTTTATGTTTCCATGCTCTGTATCTGCTATTGTTACAGAGTAAAGCTTAACTGCATCAACTTTAAACTCCATATTCTTTGTGACGTTTACATCACTTACAAGATATGCTCCTGTCTCAGTTCCATCCTCTGCAAGCACTGGCTGGACTGACATGATATTCTCTGACTCCTCTGAATTTTCAGCGTTCTCTGGTTCATCAATGATTATATCTCTGATTCTCCAGCCCTCAGCAGGTGTAATAACAACACTCGCATCTCCGTTCTCTCTTACCATATTATCAAGAACTACGCCATTGTCATTCTTGAATACCACATTGTCTGGTATCTTTGTAAGTTCTGTTATAGTGTAAGCTGTCTCCGGTGTGCTTTCACCACCTGCAGTCTCTATCAGATTATTATCTCTGTCATAATTTCCCTCTACAGGAATGGCATATCCAACTCTGTCAACAAGCTCTGCACTTACCTCTATGCTGTTTGTAACATCATTTAAAAGTATCTCGTTGGTAAATCCAAAGTCAGTGCCAGACTCTTCCTTGACAACCTTTCCGCCTCTGATGTACTTAACTGTCCATGCCTGGATCATATAATCATCAGAAGGTGTTATGGCAAATCTTACATCCTTGCCAGAACCTATTCTCACTAAGTTATTCTCAGCATTTATTGACTTAAGTCCGCTTATATCTCCATCCTCGCCGACATAACCTGTACTGATGTCTATATTGTCATATTTCTTAACTTCATCCTCATTCTTGAATATTACATTTACAAGAAGTGATGGTGCGATATATGCATATATCTCTGCATCCTTTGTTATGTCTGTCAGCTTGTATGTGAGTTCATCTGAATCAACATCTGCTCCGTCAACTGTCCAGTGCTCAACTGTGTTGTATTCATCCTTCGGTGCAACTGTAATTGTAAGATCCTTATGTCTCTTGAGCTTAACCTCTCCTGATACGATCTCAAGTTCCTCACCGTCAGAAGATGCAGTGATCTTCGCCGATCCGGTTCCTGTTGTACCTACCTTAACTGTATACTCTGGAATCTCCACAAACTTAACATATACTGCCACATCTGTGTAGATAGTCTTCACCTCATAGGTAGTCTGCTCCAGTTCAGTTCCTTCTATAGCCTGTGTACACTCAGGATCAAGATACCAGCCCTCGATCATCTGGCCATCTGCAGGAGCTGCCGTAAATACTGCATCTCCGCCGGATACCTGGCTATCGCCACTTGTGATCTCAGCCTTCTCGTCCAGTCCATATACCGCTGTCACAGCTCCAAGAGCAGCATCATTTGCCTCAAAGGTTATAACTGACTTGAGTTCCTGCTTAGCAAAGTGAGCAACAACATCTATGTCAGATGCCACCTTGTCAACCACAAATACGTTGCTGCCAAGCTCCTCTGCTGTGTAATCCTTTGTTCCCTCTGCTGTCTTTACTGTGTATCCCGTACACTCCATATACAGATCCGGAATAGCCGTAAACTTAAGCTCTCTGTCTCCTCTGATCTGTGCAGAATTACCTTCAAGCACTTCATCTGCTGTCACGTTCTCTGCCTCTATCTGTCCGGCTCCGTCCGCTGACCATGTTATCTTATACACAGGTCTGTCAAACACAGCCCTCACATCAACTCTCGTATCCTTTGGCACTTTGTATGCAAATATCTTCTCTGCCACGCCCTGACTGATTCCATTTACAAGCCAGTCTGCAACTTCGTATCCTTCTGCAGCCGCCGCTGTGAATTCCACATATGAAGCAGCACCTATCATATCTCCTGATTCGAGCACCAGCTTTGTAGATGTGATCATGGCGCTCACCTCACCTGTTCCCTCTGTCTCAGGACCAAATGTGAGTACATCACCAACCAGCTCAAGACCAGCCATAACTGTCACATCAGATGAATCTCCGTCAACCGTGATCTTAAGGGTATCATTTACTTTCTTGTCTGAATATAACTTTATATTCTCTGTCTCGCTTGTCAGCTTATGTCCATTTATGATCCATTCTTTTACATTGTATCCATCATCAGGCACAACCTTGAATGTGATGACAGAATCTCTGTATATGTCTGTGATCTGCGCAGATTTGCTCTCCGTCGCATCACTTATGGTATCTCCTATCTGTATGTATGAAGGGAGATTTTTTCTTGACACATCTGCACTTATAGAGCCGTGTGTCTTTCCTGACGACTCTCCGGCAGAAGCCTTCTCTATCACTTTCAGAGAATACTCAGCCTTCACGGATGGTGTGATCTTTCTGTATGTGGCATTTACTGTCACATCCCCTGTAAACCCATCTGCCGGAGCACTCCACGTAAATGTGTATCTCTCTGTTCCGGACTCAGCATCCGCAGTCTCAGTCAGCTTTCCTTCTCCGCTGTCCTCCGCAAGACTGAATACATCCTCTCCTGCATAATTTACCTTTATGTCAGCTATCTCATAACTTCTCTTCACCGCAAATGAGAATTTCAGATCATCCTTACTTGCATATGCGATATATCCGCCATTTGCCAGATCAGAATCTCCTGACTTTGCAGTCATCTCTGTGTCATTTCCTGATGTCCACGACACAACCGGCTGTTTGTAGAAGTATACGACAACCTTTGTATCCTTGCCGAGATATTCTAGTTCATACCTCTGGGCGCCAGTACCTTCTGCCTCAGCATCAACCTTCTCGCCATTTACCTCCCAGTATGCTACCTCGTAGCCTTCATTTGGAGTTGCTGTAAATACTATGTCACTTCCCTGAAGCTGCTTGTCACCGGATACAAGTGCGTCTGTACTTCCTGCAGCCACAGCATCTACCACACCAGCTGCATCATCATCCGCACCATATGTCACCTTGTATCTGTTCGGCGCAGTGTACTTAACTGTATAATCGAGGTCTGAAGCTATATCATACACTGTCATCGTCCTGAGATCCGCTGATATAGTTCCAAGTTCCTGTCCATCTGCTGCTGACCATCCGTCGAGAAGTAGTCCTGACGGAACGGTAACCTGGATGGTCACATTGTCGCCTCGGCTGACTTCATATATACCATCTTCACCGCTCTCTATAGTCACTGTGCCGTCAACTCGCTGAGCCTTGACTGTGACATCCACACCTGTTGTCACTGTAGTCTTTCCATCGCTTCCAACAGTTACAGGCGAGACTGATATTTTGAAATTCTGTGCCTCTGCAAAATATGCCGTGATAAGTGTATCCTCGCTGATCTCCTCTGCATCATATGTGAGAGATGTGTTATTTGTCACTCCATCTTCCGCGAGAACGGTCTCTGGAACTCCATCTTCTCCCGTAACAGTCCAATGATCCAGAACATATCCTGCTGCCGGAACCGCAGTGAGTCTTACCTTCTGTTCTATATGAATGTTTGCACCTGAACCAAACGATTTTCCAATTGTTCCATCCGTCACATAGTTTGCTTTGAGTGTTCCGTGAGCCTTATTGTCCGGCTTGTATGTCAGCTTGTGATATACAGGCTCAAAGTTTACTGCTACATTCATGTTTGCTTTCAGCTTAGCCATCTGGATCTGGTCATCGCTGCACGCCTTGCCACCGGATGTTCCACACTGTGGATCCGTAACTGTCTTTCCATTTAGTGACCAGCTCTTAACCTTATATCCCTTATGAGGAGTAGCAGCTAAAGTGATCGTTGAGTTCTCAGGGAGTCTTGTTCCACTGTCAACTGTGAGTCCGTCACTGTTTTCATTTCCAGGCTGCTGGTACTTGATTGAAACTGTACCATGTGTATTTGCCGGCCTGGCAGTAACTGTGTACACGTTTCCTGTCAGTGTGTATGATGCTTTAACCAGGTTTATTATATAGTTCTTCTCAAGTTCATTCATAACCTGTGAATGCTGATCGTCCACCTTGACGTATGCAACATCTATATCATATATACCCGGCAGCAGCCCACTTACTCCATATGATCTGAGCTCGTAATCCCTGTCTCTCTGAGGCATTATGTCGGTATCCCATGCCTTGAGACCTGTTATCACCGCATCCTCGCACTCTCTTACAGAATCATTTACACTTTTCTCTGTATCCTGGGCAGCTATCTCAAGCTGTGCCCTTCCAACATTTATATTCTTCTGAGTCTTGTCTCCGCCATTTGATGCCGTTATCTGGAACATTCCAATAGACTTCGGTATAAACACGCCGTTTGCAAGTTCGTATTTGTCTGTGTCCTCAAATTCTCCTGTCTTATTATTCTTTATCTTAACTGTGTATTCTGAATCGTCCGTGATATCCTGAAGCTTTCCTGTATTGTCGTATGACACTCTCTCCAGAGACATCTTCACCGAATCTCCGTATCTTACATTATCCTGCATGGTCAGATTCATGTTCGTCTTTCCCTCAAATGAGGTATATATAGCCATCGAGTCAGATATACTGTCGTTGTACTGTTTGTTTCCTGCAAAGTATACATATACGTTGTATATTCCCTGTCCGGATGGCTCCCACTGTGCAGTATAGCAGCCATTTGCTCTGTCATACTTACCAGCTATGCGCTTGCTCTCAGGTCCTGTGATGACAAATTCCACATCTCCCTGTACATCCTCACCTGACAGTGATTTCGGCTGACAGCTGAGTGTGATCTTGTCTCCTGTATATGTGACCTCTGCCCCTGTGGTCTCAGATCTCACCGTCTTGGTCTGATATACCGATTTGAGATCAGTCTGGACCACCTTGACAGTATCTGACACATTAAGAGTCTTCTTTGAAGTCATAGTAAAACTTCCGCTTTCACTACCTGCCACATAATAGTACACCGTACTGTCTTCACTTCCCGATGTGTTTCCGAGAAGATAGAAGTTCTTGCTGCCATCCTCTGATACCCATTTTGCGAGTATCCTGTCATATGTAACATCATCAGATGCATATGACACCTTTTCACCTGCATAGTCAGCTGCATTTACGCTGATCAGCTTGTAAGTATTGCCATCAATATCTGCGATGAAATCTGATTCACTCACACCATATGCCGTGCCGCCCACATCAGATGCTTTAAATGTCTGTGATTCATCCACGTAACCATCGCTGTCCTTTTTGACGCTTACGCTGCATGGATAGTAATTCTCGTCACTATCTTTCCACATATAGTTTGTTCCGTCGCTGACAAGAATATATTCCCTGACTCCGGATGCGACTGTTATAAGATTTCTCTCCTTAGTCACGTTCTCCACCTTTGTAGTCTCTGAGCCCGATGCCCTGACTACGCTGCCATCAGACAGATCTTTATTCTCGGTATCGTTGTGTGCCAGAAGCATGACCTTGCTGTCCGCCTTATTTACAGTGAGTGTCGCAGTCTTGGTGTAGAGTGTGATGTCGTTGTAATAAACTCTGCATCGATATTCGTTTCCATCCATTTCATCACTTACATCAGTAAGTCTGAGCGTAGGATTGCTGCCTCCTGTCGATACGCTTCTCCATCCATTATCTGTATTAACCTGCCAGTTGTATCCAACGCTCTGGTTTACTCCATCCCCATCATAATAAACCGCATTTGCCGCAAATTCTGCATTTCCACCGGCAAACGTATTTGTATCATCAGGGTTCTTTGTTATATGGAAGTTAGAACTGTCCTGAAGTGTCGTCGCGGTTGCCGGACGGCTGAACAGACTCTTTGAACCATTTGCCTGAAGAGCTCTCACCGCAAATGTGTAAGTCCTGTTGGAATATAGTCCCTTCACTTCATAGTCAGTAACTGTATATGGCACAACTGCCTTGCTGTTGTAATTACCTCCTGCATCAACGATACAGACCTCATAGTAATCTGCATCATTGGACGGTGACCACTCAAGACTGACACTGTTTCTCGTTGTGTCGACAACAGAAAGTCCCATCGGCATACGCGCCGGACGAACAACATTCTTAACATCATAGCCAATGACGAACACTGAATCACTGTCGCTGTTCAGCTTTGCAGTGTTCACCCGCAGCTGCCAGTCAAATGAGAAGCCTGTGCAGTCTGCCGGAACATTGTCCACCGTTCCACTGTATGTAACACCATTCGAGCTTACACGGGTGTAACCAAGACCCGCATGCTGGCTTGATGTCACACCGACAATGACCTTATTACCGAGTCCTCCGCCTCCAGCACCAAGCTTTTCGTTCGCCTCAAGGAACACTTCAGTCGAATACTCGTTCTCATCAGTCACAGATATCGTCTGAGTCTGATCTGCACCAGAGCTGGCATTTACAGAAGAATAATTGTTATTTCCACCTGACTGATAGGTGTACTTTAATTTACCTCCAAGAGTCTGGTATGTAGCAGGGTCTCCCGCTGTGTTATTCAGAATATTATTATATATCTCGTTGAGACCCTTGCTCCTTCTTGCAACCTTGTCGTAATCTGCCACATCTATGATTGAAGTTGAAGGTCCGAGACATACCGGCATAACCACCGGCTCCCATTTTCTCGCAATCGGATCATATATGGAGTATTCGTAATACATATATTTCAAACAGTACAGAACAACCTGATCAGAACCTCCACCTGCGGCATTATATGTTATCTCATATTCCGTTGTCTTTGTATTTGCATATTCAAAGCTTGCTCCATACGAAAGTTCAACCTCTACCTCACCTGCTCCGATGAGCTGGATCTCCGACGACACATACGCGCCAACTGATATTGACAGGTTAGTTGATACCGTGTTCGATGAACCTTTGCTTGTTGAATATGATGTTCCACCGTTATTTACATATTCATATACTTCCTGAACATCATCAAAATACGGACTTGCCTGAAGGATTGCATAGACCTCTGGATTTGTGTATACCGGATACTCTCCCTCGTACTTTAACCGCACACTGTCATTATCAATATCCGGAAGACACAGTGAAACAAATGTTCCATACATATCCTGTCTGCTGTTCGACTGGCATACTACACCCTCCTGACTGCTGTATGGGCTGCCGCCATCCATAGAAAATGTCGCTATGTCCAGCCAGTAATAATCATCTTTATCATTGAGTTTCTTCTCTCTGTGCACTCCCACAACGCACACAAAACTCTGTCTGTAATTGTTCCCCTTTGCATCCTTATCGACACAGCCAACCCTGACATCGCCGATCCACACCTGATCTTTTTTCTTCTTGTCGTTGCCCTGATTGCGCTGGTCGGTACATATACTCATGCTTCCTATCTCCGAACCTGTTATTCCGCCATCTTCCAGTGAGAAAGCATATACCTCTGCGCCAAAAAGCACACTGTCATTTTCATTATTGCCGTTCATGCCCTTAAGGTCTGCACACGCAAGCGCCAGAGGTGCATTCACAGGTCTGTAATATTCTTTATTTTTAACCTCGTGATATTTCACGATTTCTTTACTCTTAGTCCCCAGGCTTCTCGTATGATAATCTGACAACACATAATTATCCGTCAGACTATCGTAGTATACGTATCTGTATGCAGCCTGCGTGGCTTCATATTCCATCTGCAAATATTGAGAATTGCTCGAATAATATCCACCAACTATAAGTCCTGTGACCATGGCTCCTGATCCGGGATACTTAAACCGACCAAATGCACAGTTTGCAGCATACATTCCGTAGTTCTGTTTTTTGCCATCTGTGTCTCCAAGTGACACTTCATTCAGACCTTCTATAGGGACAAGTCCGCCGTCTTTATATGTATAGACGGTCATATGACCTGCCTTTGCCATGTTGCGATTCTGAACTGATCCAGATACGGCAACCGCGGCCTCATCCCGGCCATCCTGCTCCAGATCACCGCCGGCCAGAGTTACCACAGGAGCTCTTCCTATTCCATAATCACACCACGATCCACCCGCTCCACTTTCATAATTAGATGCAAGCCCGCCCGGTATGCTTATATTATTTCCCTTTGTGAACCTGCCGTTTCCCTTGCCATAATATACATCGACTATGGCATAGCGTATGTTCTGATCGTTTATATTTCTATCCTCGTAAGTTCCACAGTATACGAGAAGATCTTCAAAGCCATCTCCATTCAGATCGGCCTTTTCGATCTCAAACATCGCATCCAGCTCCTGCTGGTATCTTCTGATAAAATACAAAAGTCCATCGCCATATGTAGAATTCTTGTTTAAAGTAGGGGTAAGCGTAGCAATTGAATATCTTGTACCATCAGCTGCTATCTTGAAAATATTCACATCTATCTTTCCGCGGTACTCCTTGCCGTCTATGACAGTTTTAATACTTTTCCATCCAGCTGGACCGAATACTTTATCTCCATGTACTCTTAGCTCCGCAACGTAGTTGGTTTTTCCGTCGCCTCCATCAAATGCAACGCTTGTCGCATACAGGCCGTCAAAACCATTACTGTCCTTTTTTAGAACATTTCCCATGTTGCTACTTATGTTACTGTCTCCCGATCCGCCGTGTTCCACTTTCACATTATCTTTGCCAAGATCATAGAAACCATACGCTCCGTACAGATTGCCAAGGCTGCTGTTTACCTTTGTAGTCCTGTCCTTGAAATCTCCAATCCTGTCAAATCCGTCTCGCACAGTGTACTTGTTTCTGTAATTGCCGTTTGCCGCAACGTATACCTCATTCACCTCTGCAAATGTAGATATATTATCCTTGTCATACGGCACCGCAGCTTTGCTTTTGTCTATATCGGTGCTGAGGCCCAGAGCTTTGTATGTACTTTCGTCAATCTCCGTCTCGACCACCGTCTTGCCTGTTTTCTTCGAGCTGTCCGCCGCGTATGCTTTTTGTCCGGGAATAAATCCGGACAGCATAGATAGCACCATACTGGCCGTCAGCGCCCAGCTTATCGCCCTCTTTCTCATAATTTCTTCCTCCCTTTCACTAAAAAAACCAGCCATGAACACCAGCCGTTTTAAGCTGCCACATTCTGGTATCAATAATATATTTACAATTATAATTGCTGTGTTTTTCCATGTACACTAACCAAAAGGCTAGTAACAGGAGGTAAAAACAACTTTTTTGCAAAAAAATCCACAGAACGTACCGTCTATACTGTACGCCCTGTGGATCGTAATAAACATCTAAACTATTCTGTTACATGCCATATATGAAAGGATCATTCCACCGACTTAAGCGATTCCGCCATATTTATCTTATCAAGCTTGACTGACATGACTCTGTTGACAAGGAAATTGAACACAAATGTCAGAACGATACTGTACACATAGCTCATCGGCGCTATATATGTATCAAATGCGACCATATCCACCTTGATCTGTCCTATGACAAATGCATGTAAAAACACTCCAAGCACAAGTCCCACAGCGATCCCGAATGTCGTCAGGACTCTGTTCTCCCTGAACACATAATCTGAAGTCTCGTTTTTGAAAAATCCCAGAACCTTTATGGTTGCTATCTCCCTGATTCGCTCTGTGATATTGATATTTGTCAGGTTGTAGAGAACGATAAATGCAAGCGCACCAGCCGAGAGTATGACTACAATTACTATATAATTCAGACTCTCCATCATCTTAGATATCCTGTTCTTCATATCCTTGTTGATAGTCACTGACGCTGTTGCTGCATCACCCATAAGATCAGCAGATATCTCGTGCGAATCTGCGCCTTCCTCAAGATTGAAGTACACCGATTTGTACTGAGGTGCTTCCCCCATCTGATCCTCATATGTTTCAGGTGATATATACACATAGTTGTATACATGATTCCTGAATATGCCTGATACGGAAACTCTTATCTCTTTCATCTCGCTGTCTCTGACCGTTATTACATCGCCCGTTTTGATGTCGTACTGTTCTGCCAGCGCAGTATTGATCACAGCTTCCCCTTTGCCCGGATATTCTATCTTCGCACCATCTTTATCCGCCAACTTCATATACCTGTCAACGTGCTCAGGTTCTTCCATGATGACCATGTTCACGGACTTTACGCCACCATCATGAACCAGATCCCAGGTAGATTCACTGACGAGATCATAGCAGGAGGTATCCTCCTCCAGCCGGTCTTTCAGACTACTGAAGCGCTCATCTTCTCTATCACCCGCAATCGGTGTATTCAGCGTTATCACTCCATCTCCGACCTGTATCTCCCCATATTGATTGTCCGCAAATCCGCTTATGGAATCATTTATTCCAAAGCCTGTGAGCAGCAGCGCAGTACAGCCGCTTATTCCTATTATCATCATAAAAAAACGCTTTTTATATCTGAATACATTTCTGACACTTACCTTTCTCAGAAATTTCAGTCTCTTCCATATAAATGGGATATGCTCAAGGAACACCCTCTTGCCCGGCTTCGGAGCCTTAGGTCTCATAAGACTTGCCGCAGTCTCAGAAAGCTCGTATCTACAGGAAAACCAAGTTGTACCTACAGTGCACAAAAGGGATGCTGCCAGCACGCCAATAACCAGCGTCCAGTCTGTGGTTCTCTCAAGCGGCATATGTATATACATCATATGATATGCATACCAGATAACCTCCGGAAATACATATGTACCTATAAGATATCCACCTGCACATCCTACTACAGCCGCAGTTCCCGAATAGATCATATATTTTCCCATGATCGCCGCCTTGCCATAGCCTAGAGCCTTCAGCATACCTATCATAGATCGCTGCTCCTCAACCATCCTGTTCATGGTAGTCATACACACGAGCACGGCAACCAATATGAAGAATACCGGAAATACCTTTGCAACTCCATTCACTATGTCTGAATCGCTCTCAAAGCAGACATATCCGATATTCGTCTCCCTGCCGAGTATGTAATAATTCACACCATCTGCATCATCCAGCGTTATGTCCTTCACCATATCCTCCGTCATACCCTTTGCCATGAGGATATCCTTATATCTGTCCAGTACACTGGTCTTACATATTGACTCCCATTCGTCCTTCCTGTCGTCTATATAGTCTTCATACTCATCGGCATACATATCAAACTTTCTGTCAAATTTCACATATACATCGGTGTAGCATTCGCTGTCAAATGCTTCAGGGCTGACATATACAAAGCCCGCAATCTTACCATTTCCAAGGGTTGTGGTGCCTCTTTCAAAATTAATATAAAGAGGGGAGTTGACAGTTCCGACAACGGTGAATTTCTTCACCTTAAGGATATCCTGTGTACTGCTGTCCTCACCTTCTGCTGCATCGTCATCTGCCACCTCTATGACATCACCTATCTTTATACTGTCCATCTTGGCATCTACAACACATTCATCTTCCTTTTCCGGCATGCGTCCGTCCACAAGACTCAGTTTATTGATGTTTTCCGGAACTGACATAGTCTTCAACACCCTGTCATTTTCACCCTGGTTCTTGTATAGGACGTCCAGACTATAACCGCCCTCAGCGTACAGCACATCCTTCTCCCCGGCAAATGAATCCACGTCATCATCCGTATATCCAAGAGTTGACAGAAGATGCAGATCATAGAAATTTCCCTTGTCAAGGAAATTCGATATGGTATTCATCATGTCCGGCTTCGTCATCTTGAGACCCGAGAAGAATCCCACGCCCAGGGCTATGATCGCCATGATGGCTGCAAATCTTCCAAATGTATTTTTTATCTCACGAAATGTCGTGCGTCTCATCATTGATTTCATAGGCCACCTACCATTCCAGATCTTCAACGTTCCTGATGTTATCATTCATAACCACTTTCTCCACAGTTCCGCTCTTAACCGTGATGACTCTGTCCGCCATGGCTGTGAGTGCCTGGTTGTGCGTTATGACTATAACTGTCGTTCCCGTATTTCTGCATGTATCCTGAAGGAGCTTCAACACAGCCTTGCCTGTGTTGTAATCCAGAGCTCCGGTCGGCTCATCACAGAGCAGAAGCTTTGGATTCTTTGCAAGCGCCCTTGCTATGGCAACTCTCTGCTGCTCACCACCTGAGAGCTGTGCCGGGAAGTTCGCCATACGATCCTCAAGTCCCACCTGCTTCAGAACCGTTGCAGCATCCAGCGGTTCCTTACAGATCTGTGCCGCCAGCTCCACGTTCTCAAGTGCTGTAAGGTTCTGTACCAGATTGTAGAACTGGAACACGAATCCCACATCATACCTTCTGTATGCCGTGAGCTGTCTCTTATTCAGAGTTGATATCTCTCTGCCATCCAGCTTCACGCTGCCGCTTGTCAGAGTATCCATACCGCCAAGGATATTCAAGATAGTAGTCTTGCCCGCACCGGAGGCTCCGACTATGACACAGAACTCTCCCTTTTCTATCTCAAAATCCACATCACGGAGAGCATTGATCTCCACCTCTCCTGTCTTGTATACCTTCTTAACATCTTTAAATTCTACGTAGCTCATCTCACACCATCCTTCCACTGTTCTTTCTTACAATCTCATCCAGACTCCACAGCCTTGCCTCGGTCACCCTGTCAAATTTGATCTCTATCCACTCTTCCGTTCCAGGCTTATATATTCCCGCAAAATCATCATTTTGTATTATCTCACAGTCCATCTCCAAAATAAACTTCTCTTCATCATCAGAGAGAACGACAACTGTAAAATCCAGATTTTCTTCCCCCGGCAAAATGTACCGATTTATCAAATGCCCCTCCAGAAGTCCGGGATCGTCAACAAACAAAACTATATGCCTATATCCGCCTACATTCTCGCTGTTCACAAAATAATCCAGAGTACCATTTCTTTTCTGAAGCTCATTTGCCAGCATGTCTAACAAGCCCTTCACATCAGCTTCTCCTGCGGCAAAAGAGATTTCTCCATTCTTACGGTCCGCCAGATAAAGCTCATCATATCCTACCCATTCACCATCACCCGGATCACAGGCAAATGCTAGCTGAATCCTGTCATTTGTCTCATTTATCTCAAGCTGGCCTATGATATTTCTCGCTATATCAAATGCACTCTTTTTATTTCCATCACTTACTATTCCTATAACCCCGGTACGGCTGAGATCCAGCACCACCGGCAAGTCGTGGATAACTGCCGTTTTTATCTTCACCTCATTTGCAACGTCTGTGAGCTGTACCTCTCTCTCCCGCTTTCCGCCAGCCTCCTGAACCACCACATGATCAGATATATCCACACTGCCAAGCCCCAGTCTGACCATAAGATGATTGCAGGCCCTCGATCTATTCAGACATTCAGCCTGCGCCTCCGAAAAAAAGATTTGGACTACAGGATTGAATCTATCTCTCATATTATCCAAAATTTCCGTCTTATCGATCTCGATCAATCTGCACAAATGCTTTGCATAATTATTTCTCCTGATAGATTCAAGCTCCCCACGTTTCTCTTTCCCCGGTCTTGTCGAAAAATCCGCTATAGTACCCGGGATTACCCGCATCACTCCGAGGCCAATACACATAAGTATGAGCATAATGAAACCATACAGGTCTATGCCGGCGAATCCTATTGGATGCCAGCGCCCTCTATAGTAATACCCTTTCATGTCAGGATTCCTGCCCTTACCATTTACTGCCATAACTATCACAATCACAGCGATCACTGCCACAATGAGAATTTCCACCAGAAGTATCTTCATATTAAGCTTGTTCTGATTTTGGGGCGTAGAGGCCTTAGGCAGTACAAGCTTGTCCGGCGGCAAAAGCTTCTCATCCAGCTTACCCGTTTTTCTGACCTTATCTGTTGTTTCCGTTCCTTCCGCATTCTCCATATTTTTCATATTCCCCATGTGTCCCAAATCTATTATCCCATCAACACTCAATATATTTTAGTTCGAAAATATATCAGTCTGTCAAGTCCGAAAATATATCCCATAAATATTTGTTATATATATTATACATCAGTAACCCCATATTCAGAAATTAAATTTATATATTGCTGTTCCCACGACAAAAAAGTCCCCCATACCTGCCTGATGCAGATACAGGGGACCTTTGTCTCATATACTATTTATGCTTTTTTGACTTTGGTGTAGCCGGTTCTTCAGCTGCTGCAGCGTTATGATTTGCTGTCGCATATACCTTCTGAACTACTTTCTTTTTCTTCAATGGATGCTTTGGGTTCTTATCCATTTTGAACACTTCCTTTCTGTTTTCCTAAAATGTTATATAACAGAAATCTGCAGTGCATATGCCGAACGGTCATCTGCACCACCGGTTGTGCTATCCTTTTCTTATCTTTGACTATGTTATAGTCCTCTATGCTAGCAATGTCAAGAGGTGAGTGCTAATTATTTTGTGAAGATTTTGTGAAGATTAGGTACTCGCATATTAACCGGGAAAGCGTACTGCCCCTCGGCAAAGATATGGTTCAGATACCCCCAATTCCCCCGCGGTTCATTGACACCATTTTCTCAATTGGATATATTGTGGGTGTTATTAGCATTAAAAGTATTTGGTATCGGAGCTGTGATATCATATGGTATCGCTATGCTTATGAAGATTACGATGGCGTGTATCAGTGCCATGACAAAGGAGAAGGATGTACAGAAATAATGGATATTCTTGACCTCTTTCAGGGTATTGCGACTATGTTCGAGCAGTCGCCTCATATAGTCATCGCCCGTATCGCGCTCATTTTACTTGGATTTTTACTTGTTTATCTGGGTATAAAGGGAACACTGGAGCCGCTTATCATGGTCCCGATGGGACTTGGAATGTCGGCGGTAAATGCCGGTGTCCTGTTCCTTGAAAATAACCAGACAGGAAATCTGATCATCAATCCCCTGCTTTCATCCACCGATGACCTGATGAAATATATGCAGATAGATTTTCTGCAGCCGATATACACACTCACATTCAGCAACGGACTCAGAGGCGGGCACCATACTTACATACCCTATCGCCAGGGCAATGGG
>ERZ780168.1572-NODE-1572-length-23130-cov-4.314366_pt1 | contig 23130 bp, 19 predicted proteins | sample MGYA00510981_ERZ780168 | MGnify/ENA primary metagenome ERZ780168 (study PRJEB29588, sample SAMEA2158769) | human gut metagenome | biome: human gut; feature: human-associated habitat; material: faeces | place: Denmark | collected 2008/2010 ...
GGTTGTTCATTACTACTACTATTAGAGTTGTTAATAAAAAGAAAAATATTTAATAGATTTGTTTTGATATTTAAATAATAAAGATTATGTTTGATGCGCATTTTGTTGCAAGTGAAAATATTGGGGATTTTTTGACGTTCTGGAATAACACAAACAGCAACCCGGCAAGTTTTGTACTACCGGGTTGTTTTTTATCCATAATTGATCCTATACGGGTAAAAGTGTGAGTCCGAAAACCTACCATACCTGCGGGCCTTCCAACAAACATTCTATAGGCCTTTTATGTTATGGTTATAAAATGGTCTATTTATGCTTACTGGTTTTTTAAATACCTTAGCGACAATAATAAGTGTGACAAGCCTTCTGATTGTCACCTATGGTGCATTAATCGGAGTCATCTCATTTTTCAGAAATGAACTTAAGCGACTTATTGGTAATTATTCCATTACTAACATAAGAAAACTAAGAGCTGTATTCGGTACATACTTACTTCTCGGACTAGAATTTTTGATAGCGTCAGATATCTTAAAAACAGTATTGGAACCAACACTTAATGAATTGGCCATTTTAGGTGGAATAGTCTTGCTGAGAACAGTTCTGTCTGTCTTTCTGAATAAAGAGATCAAGGAACTAGAAACTGAAAATAAAGATACCGAGTAGATCCCATAAAGTTTTCAAGGGAAAGTACAGAAAAATGGCGCTTAAGTCTTGCATGAACAGGATTTAAACGCCATGAAGTAAAAAACCGCTCGGCCTTCACAGGTGAAGCGGAAGTGGATATATTGCCTTAAACTAATACCTTATATTATTACAACCAGATTAAAGATCATAATGTTTATGCTTTTGATGAATTTCAATAGCCAAAATAAAACAGAAAATAAAAATCCGCATCCAGCGTCACTGCTACATGCGGATCAAAAATAACAAACTCTTACAAGAGTTAGGCACTACATAAAGTTGTATTATACTAATAAGCAGACTGAACCGCATCAAAGTGTTGATTCCTTATGTTGTTTTTTTCTCATCATTTACATATTCCAAAATGTCGCTTGGCTGACAGTCTAATGCTCTACAAATTGCCTCTAGGGTACTAAAACGAATTGCTTTCGCCTTTCCCGTTTTTAAGATAGAAAGGTTAGATAATGTCAAACCAACTCTTTCAGAAAGTTCGTTCAAAGAAATCTTCCGCTTTGCCATCATTACATCTAAGTTTACAATAATAGGCATAATTAAACTGTTAAGTCATTCTCTGATTTCATATCTATCGCATTTTGCAATAATTTTTCAAATACAGCCACGGCTGTCGCAACTACGATAGCGACAAAAGTAGTTACGATACAAATGGCAAGAAAACCTGCGGGGTCATCTTCTGTATTATGGGTCAACCTTATAAATAGTCCTGCCACCACGATTAAAATACTTAGTAAGATCGCACAATGCTTTATGTTCTTCAAAGTCTTTACAGAGTTTGTTGAAAACACTTTATTTTGCCCAATATAACCGAGCAACCTAAAAGCATTGTACAACGCAACAAAAAAAGCGATTGACGCTCCATATCCATATAAGATAAATGGATCAGCGTAAGTACTAAATAAATCTAGGTGTGTGGCTCGTCCCTCAGTTAAGGGAAACCAAATCAAAATAATAAGTGCCACAATACCGATAAGAACAATAACTGTTTGAAGAAATGCTGTTGAAATTCTTTTCATGACGTATGATGTTAATTTTAAACGACGTTGCAAATGTAATAAATATTTATTGATAAACAATAAATGAATAGCGAAATTCAAAAAACAGTCTCTTTCTCAAGCTAATTAAAAAATCTGGACTTGAATCGCCAGTGTAGTGTCGAAGTACAATGATCTCCCATTTGGAAGGGAGAATGGGAATAGAAGAAAAAAAGAACGCCTACCTGAAAAGTGGTAGACGCTCATTGCATACGGTTATTGGGACAAATATAGAGTTTATTTCTATCTTGGATTATCCTATTCATTAATAACTACTTCATCTCTTCTCCCTTTTCATTAAAGATAGCGATAGCCTCCTTGCCCTCGATTACCTAAATCACCTTAAAGAGTTTCCCTTCAGTCTTTTCCGCAACATATACCTCTTGGATCGCTGAATCCGGATAAGATTTTTAATGGGTCAGTCCGAAAACCCTGTGGGTATGTTTTTAATTAAACAATCTATTCATATTAACGTAATCAATAGATATAGAACAACGGATATGCCGAATTTCGCCTATCTACAGATAATCATGACACACAACATCTTATATTTAGCATTAACATATGGATTCCATGCGGAAACAAATAAAAATCCGCATCCAGCTTCACAGCTACATGCGGACCAAACAAATAACAAACTCTACTTATATGAAAAAACAAATACTACTAACAAATTATTATACGATGACTACTATCAAGGTGACTTCTGAGTCATTTTATAGTATAACAGAAGATTGTTTGAAAAGGTTCACCAGTAATTTCTTTTAGGCTGAGAGCTTTTCTTTTTATCGACTGTTTGAATATAAAACATTTCAAGCTGCAAATTGTTTTACAAACAAAGATAAAAATGATGATTGATCGGTTTGAGGCATGATTAAGAAGTTACTTTCTATATTATTGTTTATGATAATGCTCTTTGCCTTCCGGATGAATGCGGAAGCGGATGAGGAACACTTTTCTAACGGTTCCTATCGTTAGCGCACTAGGATTAACATTAAATGAAAGCGCTTCCGACGCTATGGTTGGTGGAGCGGTTACCCAAAACGACAAATTTCAAGTAAAACACGGCGATTACTCCTAAATATTTAGGGATAATCGCTTTTTTATGAATAGATTTCAAGTAAAATTAGGACATTTATCCAATTATATCCGTAATTTTAGCCCAATTAAATCAATAGCAATTATGGAAAGAATCGTTAATCATCCTATTTTAACAATTCCACAAGAGGGAGAACACACTTTTTTATTCAATGGCAAACCCGTAACGGGAATGAAGGGTTTTTCCATCGCCGCCACCTTACATCAGGCCGGCTATCCAGTACACAGTCATAGCGTAAATGGCCGCAACCGTTCGTTGAATTGCGGTATCGGTAAATGTGGCGCCTGCGAAATGCTGGTAGACGGAGAAGTAAAGCGTATCTGTATTACGAAAGTAGACAATGTAAAGGAAGTATCGGAAATAACAGTACAGAATTATACGACAGATTCCCAGATAGAACCCAGAGAAGAACCGGTAGAGATCTATCGAACCGATGTGGCCATCATTGGTGCCGGCCCCGCTGGATTAGCTTGTAGGGAAACCTTAAAAGAGCTAGGCTTGAACAGCATCGTAATCGATAGCAATGATAAGATCGGCGGTCAATTCTTGATGCAAACCCATTCATTTTTCTTTTTCGAGAAAGAGCGGCGCTTTGGGGGTATGCGTGGTTTCGATATCGCGAAAACTTTAGCCGGAGACGACCACTCTGGTATTTTCTTACATTCTACGGTCTGGGATATCCTACAAAATAAGCGTATCGCCGTAAAAGACATGCTTAACCATAAAAATTTCTATGTAGAAGCTCAAGCCTTGATAGTCGCTACTGGTGCGGTTCCTTTTATGCCGACCTTCGAGAATGATGATGTGCCCGGAGTTTATACAGCGGCAGTCGTACAGAAAATGATGAACGCTGAATTCACGTTACTCGGCAAAAACATATTGACAGTAGGCGCCGGTAATATAGGTTACCTAACGTCTTACCAATTGATGCAAGCCGGAGCGAAAGTCAAGGCTATTTTAGAGGCGATGCCCCATGAAGGTGGATTTCCGGTACAAGCGAATCGAATTCGCCGCCTTGGCATACCTATTTATACCTCTCATATGCTTTTGAAAGCCATTCCAAACCAAGATCGGACAGGTATCACCGGCGCAGTTGTCTGCGAATGCGAGAACTTCAAGCCAATCCCGGGAACAGAGAAAGTAATCGATGGTATTGATGTTATTAATATATGTACAGGATTGATTCCCGACAACCAATTGCTAACCAAAGGCCAATATACATTTGGAAAACGTTGTGCCGGCGTAGGTGATGCCGTACGGATCGGAGAAGGTACTACCGCCGTACTAAGAGGAAAGCAAGCCGCTTATGAGATCGCCCAAGAGCTAGGCGTACGTTTCAACTACAACGATTACTTACAAATATCTAAGGAATACATCGACTCCCAGCAACATCCGATCCGCATTAAGGAAGAGTCCCCAAGGCCCACTCCCGAGCGTCAAGCCCAACGCCCTTTCGTTCGCTTGGATTGCCTATACGGTTTCGCTTGTAACCCTTGCTCTTTCGCTTGTCCTCAAAAGGCGATCACCAAAAGCTCCACCAGCGTAACGCCCGAGATCGATTACGAAAAATGTACCGGCTGTATGCAATGCGTATCCCATTGTCCGGGGCTGGCTATTTTCGGCTACGATACCCGGAAGCAAAACTTATTCTTACCGGTAGAATACGAGGTAGAAGAAGGTGCCGAGGTGTGGCTCGTCGATGATAACGGGAAGAAACAAGGCGAAGGTATCATTGAGAAAGTATTAAAGAAGCCGACAAAAACAAACGTGGCCCGTGTGAAAGCGGCAGGAATGGAAAACGATGCCTTATTGAATATCACAGGATTCATCGTAAAAGAAAACTATCCGGAGGAGATCGACTTCAAGCAAGAGCCGGAGTGTGAGTCGGAGACCTATGTTTGCCATTGCGAGGACGTATCTTTGGACGAGCTACTTTCCGCCATTGGGGATCGTAAATATATCTCCGTCGACGAGGTAAAACATATCACCCGCCTAGGAATGGGGCCATGCCGGGGAAAACGCTGCATACCCCGCCTACGCATGAAACTAAGGGAAAAAGGTATCGAACTGGTAGGCGACGCTACCCCCCGTGCTCCCCTATCTACCCGCTTCGTCCTAGGGGAAATGTATCCGCAGCGTCAGATAGCGGATACCTATAAAGTAGATTCCGGAAAGCAGGTTCGTAAGACGGAAGTCTTAATCGCCGGCGGAGGTATAGGTGGTAGCGCATTATTCCGTTATTTTGCGGAAGCCGGTAAAAAGACCGTGCTTATTAATGCGGATCGAGGATCATCATGGCGTAATATCGGTGGTGGTCGTCCAGCGTTCTCGATCCCCGAATTAGCGGAGATCGCCCGTAATAACCAAACGATATTCGAGGAGACACAAAAAGAATACGATATCCATTACCGTGAGATACGCTATATCACGTTCGCCCACGACGAGGCTACCTACAATGATCTAGAACGTTCCTGCGGTTGGTCCAACGCTTATTTGATCGACAAGAAAGACTTCCAGAAAGAGGTGTCTCCCTACTTCAACACGAACCAAAACACCTATTTCGCCGCACAAATCTCCCAGCATTGTTGGCAAGCTACCCCGGGGCGTGTGATAGACTTTATACGAAACAAAGGCAAAGAGCGGCAAGGTGAGGTTTTGGAAGACACACACCTAGTGGAAGTACACAAAAACGGTGGAAAATATCACGTCTTATTATATACGCATGATAAGCGATACATCGAATACGAATGCGATCATTTCGTGAACGCCCTCGGTTATAGCGCCGAGCGTTTCGCCCGCATGCTAGGCCTTTACACCGGCCTCTATCCGGTCAAGCACCAAGCGTTGATTACCCATCGCCTACCGAATCTGGGTAAAGACGGGGATATCCTCGATATGTTGATAGACCGCCGGAAACGTAACGACTTCTCCGCTGTCTACGGTCAGCAATTCGCCGAGACCGGACAGATTATCGCTTGCGCCTCCCCCGCTGTCGACGCTAAAGCGGAGATCAGCAACTTTGATGAGTTGAAGTTTAATACCCGTCGTTTTATGGAGATCATCTCCGAGGTGTTCTGCGATTGGATTCCATCGTTAGCCACAGTACCCGTACAAGCCACATGGTCCGGTTATTATGTAGAGCCTCGCTACATTATCGATCCGGATAACGGACTATTCGTCGGTTTGCAAGGTCACGGCTTCATGCTCGCTCAATACTTGGCTAAACTATACGTAGATAAAGCGTTAGGCCGTACCGTTCCGGATTATATGAAGCGATTGAGGCTCGATGGAGACGGAATTAGTGAGAAAGCTTTCAAATAAACTATAAATAAAACAAGGGGGTGTGTCAAAACTAAGACACATCTCCTTGTTTTTCTCCATACTTCTTTATTCTCAATCACTTCTGTTTTTCGATTCATTTTACATTATCGTTTATTTTACCGTTTGTCTCTTTACATCTCACTACTCATTTAACATTTAGGACTTGCTGTCCGGAAAGGCACGCACGAGCCAGCACGATTCCCGACGGAAAAACCGTGTAAAGATCCATACATGCAAACTTCATATTGTTACATGACGTTGAATTGATAAGGACTAGGAAATACGAAGGCGCGGACATCTTGTCGTTATGTCCGTGCGTTTATGATCGACTAAACCGTGATCGCAATATTACGATCTGTGGTTTAAATGTCTAATTGTTTCGATTTTGTCTATATTCATTAGGTGTACCCCCAACCATTTTCTTGAACCAACGGCTGAAATGTTGCGGATATGGAAATCCCAATTCGTAGGATATCTCGCTGATGGATTTGTTGGCATCGAATACACGCTCTTTCACCATATCGAGCATCTTCTGCTGGATATGTTTCAACGCAGAAACACCGGTTTCCTTTTTCAGAAGGTCGCTTAGATAGTTAGCAGACAGGCAAAGCTTGTCAGCACAATACTGCACGGTGGGCGTACCTTTACTTATGGGAAGATTGGACGCAAGATAATCATCCAGCGTTTGCTCAAATCGGGCTAAGATGTCAAGATTCACATTCTCCCGCATTTCGAATTGACGGTCATAGAACCGCTCACAATAATCAAGTAGGAGTTTTATATTGTCTATAATCAGTGATTTCGTATGCTTATACAACACCTGTACTCCACACAGCCGTAGAAGTGACAGGAATGGTGGAATTAAAGTTGTATGTATCTTTCAAGCAATTACAGGAAAGCCGACGAAGCTAGCTTACTTTAAAACAATGGATTTGAATGGAAAAAATTCATAACTATGAATGAAGAAAAACATAGTTATGAATTGAAAATTTCATAGTTATGATTTTTCAGTATCAAAATAGGCAAGTAATTCTTCTATCGTTTGGGTGATATAGGTACCGCCGAAAGTCTCATGGATGATAAAGTGGGTGGTCTTTAAATCGCCAGTCTCAATCCAGATATTCGATTCCACTTCCCGATTCGCCAAAATTCCGTTTCGCTGGAGCGCTTTACGCACCATAGCGTATTTCTGGCCATGTCCAACGAGGCGGATCTGTCGGGAGAATTGATTATCTATACGGAATAATCCGGTATCCTTATCGAAAACAATCCCTTTCCGGGCGAAGAAATTGCTTAAATGACCACTCAATGCCAAATCCTCGGGGGTACCGGTAGAGATACCATTCGCTTTGTCCATTAACCAGATCTTATCCGATATCTGGAGAGCCAGCTCCAAATCGTGAGTGGACATAAATATCGTCTTATTCGTTTTCCGGGTTAGATGATGGAGTAATTGCATAATCTCTACCTTGCTGGGAAAATCAAGGAATGCGGTAGGTTCATCCAAGTAAATAACCGGAGTCTCCTGAGCGAGCGCCTTAGCGATCATCACTTTCTGGCGTTCTCCATCCGATAAGGTATGGACCATGCGGGATGCTAGTTCCTCAATGCGGACAAGAGCGATGGATTCTTCCACGATCCGCTTATCATCCTTGCTCAACTTGCCCCAGAAGCCGGTATACGGGCTACGTCCCATCCCGACCAATTCCCGTACCAACATATTCCGGATCTCACATTTATCGGTCAGCACGACACCGATCGTGGTGCTCAATTCCTTATCGGAATAAGCATCTATATCTTTTCCTAGGACCAATATTTCCCCATCTAATTTAGGTTGGAAAGCCGATAACGTGCGCAATAAAGTAGACTTCCCCACCCCGTTAGCACCCAGCAAACAGGTTAATTCACCACTATAGATCGTAGAGTGTATACCTTTAGCTACCAGCTTTGTACTACTCTTAGAATGGTAACCGATCGAAAGTCCGTTAATATGAATCGTATCTTGTTTCATCTTACTCGTTCAATTCATTCTTTCGTTTTCTAAATAATACCGAGGCCACTACAGGAGCACCTACTAAAGCGGTTACCGAGTTGACAGGTAACGCTCCCTCGAGCCCCGGCATACGGGCGATCAAATTACAGATCAACGCCAACGCCGCACCGACGAATAAGACCGCAGGCATTAAAATCCGATGATCGGAAGTTTGAAATATGGCCCGGCATAAATGCGGAACGGCTAGCCCCAAGAAGATAATAGGTCCGCAATAAGCCGTGACAATCGCCGTAAGGACCCCGGCCGAGGTGATAACCAACAAACGGGCCCGCTTGATATTAAGTCCCAAATTGCGTGCGTAGCTATCCCCAAGAAGCATCAAGTTCATGGTCTTGATAAGCAGGAACGAGAGAGGGATCAAGATTGTCATAAGAATCACGAACAACGTCATCTGATTACCGGAAACACGGGCGAAACTACCCAATCCCCAAATCACGTATGCACGGATATCCTCCTCGACGCTAAAGAATTTAAGTACACCGATCACGGCGTTTGCCACGTAACCGATCATCACACCGATAATCAACAACGTGACATTTCCTTTTACCTTTTGGGAAACATACACGATCAGCGCCATCACGGATAAGGAACCGATCACGGCCGCTATCGATAAGGCGATCTCCCCCATAAAACCAAGTTTACTCAAGGCAACGCCTCCTAAACTACCGCTTAACAACACCACGAAAGCGACACCCATGCTCGCTCCCGAACTGATACCTAAGACCGAAGGTCCGGCCAATGGATTACGGAAAACGGTTTGCATCTGTAAGCCGCTGATGGATAAGCCAGCTCCCGCTACCAACGCTGTCAATGCCTGTGGTAGTCGGGATTTCCAGATAATATTCTGCCATGTAATAGGCTCATTTCCTGAATTCCAGATAATATGCCAAACCGATTGAAGTGGAATAGAGACTGACCCCAACACCAAATTCAAAAAGATTAGAACAAAAATAGCCGTGACAATCGCCAGCATCCATAGGGTATTTGAATGTCTCATCAGTGTTCCTTATTTAAGTCGAGAATAATAGACCGGCTCATGATCCGGTAATAAATCCGGATGAAAGATATGAAGCAAATCCGCTAGGACGATCTCCGGTTCTGTCGGCATACTCTCATAAAACGGCGTGTTCTTCATATTACAATAGATAATCCCTTTCTCCCGGAACGCACGAAAATCCGCATAACGAGGATCTTGCTCTTTCAATGCCTCATAGCTAAACGTTCCCGGGAAACTATTCACGATACGCCAGTAATCAGCATCGTCCGCTTGGTTATAGACCGTCTCGAAGTCTAATGTAACACCACCGGATCGCTCATCGTCTTTCAAGAAATAATCAGCGCCGGCATCCTTGAAAAGCTGTGCCAAGAAACTCTTTCCTCCTACGGCATACCAGTTTCCACCCCGTAACTCGCCACTAAAAACGATCGGACGTTTTTTAACCTTGCCATCCGCCGTAAGTTCCTTTAATTCATTATACCTCTTCTCAATGGCGGCAAAACGCTCATTGCCCTCTTTCTCTACCCCTAACAACAAGCCTATGAACTTGATCCATTCAGCTTGTCCCAATGGCGTAGTCTCCTTATAACCCAAATGGGGAATCAAGGGGATACCCACGTCTTTCAGCGTCTCATAGCCTCCCCGCTTGAATGGCGATACAAGGATCAAATCAGGATTCATACTCATGATAACCTCGTTATCGAAATTTCCCTCTATACCGATCTTTGCGGTTTTACCTTCTTTCAGGCGTTCGTTCATCTCTTTATTGAACAAATGCCGTGTACTGGTAATCCCAACGACCTTATCCAAGGCACCCAATTTAATAAAATTCGATAATTGCAGGGAAGTCATACAGATAACGCTTCGGATAGGAAGCTCTATCATCGTATAATCAACGGGAATCCCCGTGGGTTTCGAACCTCTTTTTACGAACGCATAATGAAACGTGGTGCTTTCCTCGTTTTGAGGATCTTGGATATCAGCCAAGACATATTGATCCGCATAGGTAAGCTTGAAACCTTGGGCGTATAAAGGCTTAACCTGCTCTTGCGAGAATGCGGATTGCTCTACGGAAGCCGTCTTCCCTATTTCTCCTTTTTCACGGATACCTGAAGTACATGATAAAGTCAATACCGATAAAAGCAAGCATCCACCCGCTATAAACTTATTCATAATCCTTGTTTAATTGACAGTTGATCATTGACAGTTACTCTCGTCCTGCTCCACGGGACAGCAACATTTATTTATGAACCGGCAGGTCTTCTGACTTACTTCCATTCTGGACGCCTTCCCGATTACGAAACCAGTGGCCAAGGTATTGTCCGAATGTTTAGAAGTTCACAGCAGCGTGGTCTGTCCGGGATTCTCACCCGGTTCCCTTTTAATCCGCCTCCCGGAAAAAGAGATAAGCGGAGCCTGTTACAGCGACAAAAGTAGTAAGAATATTTGTATACATCCGCAATTTTAAGGACTTTTGCGTTTCAAATAAAAACAGATACACATGAATCATCCTATTCACTTCGTCTCATTAGGTCCCGGTGATCCGGAATTAATTACGCTGAAAGGGCTTAAAACATTACAAAAGGCTGATATTATCTATTGTCCTGCTACACAAGGCAAGCATGGAATCATATCTCGGGCAACGGATATATTGAAAGCTATTGAGGTAGACGAATCCTTGATCCATCCGTTTATTTTGCCAATGAGTAAGGAACGGACAGATGCGTTAAACGCTTATAACGAATTGTTTCTGGATGCCCAAGCTGAATATTTGAAAGGAAAACAAATCGTGATCGTCGCCGAGGGAGACGCTGGTTTTTATTCATCTATACAATATGTATACGATAAATTCGAGGAAGCAGGAATCCCGGTAGATCGAATCGCAGGAATTCCGGCATTTATAGCGGCAGGTGCCTTGGCCGGGATACATATCGTAAAACAAGAGGAGCAAATTAACGTAATCCCCGGGACTGCGTCGTTCGATGAACTTTCGGCAAAAATAGAAAATGGAATGATCATCGTCATCATGAAATTACCGGGTTGCCAAGAGGCTATTCATACTTGTATCCGGCAGTATGCGGATAAGGCAGTTTTTCATTATTTCGAGAATGTAGGAACAGGAAAAGAATATTATACTACTGATATCGCCACTATACATTCCAAGGATTTCCCCTATTTCTCCCTACTGATTATCCAACCTCGCTAAAAGAAGAAGGCTGCCCGGAGAGTAACCAAACCCGGACAGCCCATCTTATTACGCTACATGCAATAGATTTTTGCAAAGTTCACTTTACAAAAAGTTTAATTCCAAGCCTAACAGCTATCACAAAAAGCAAGATCCTCGCCATCTTCGCACAAAAATATCAAAATAACGCAATCTTATTATTCCATAAAGTAGGAAAACCTTGTTCCGTATCATTTTGTTATTATAATAAATTAGATTTACTTTGTTCAAACTATATAAACTTACATAAAGCACATGAAATCGGACATTGAGATAGCAAGAGAAACAGACTTGCGTAAAATTAAGGAAGTTGCGACAACGTTAGGTATCCCTCGTGAGGAAGTACAAAATTATGGCAGGTATATTGCCAAGGTTCCTATCCATTTGATCGATAAAAAGCAAATGGACCAGCATAATTTAATTTTAGTGACCGCTATCACTCCCACTAAAGCGGGAATCGGAAAGACTACGGTTTCGATCGGTCTGGCTTTAGGGCTGAATAAAATAGGGAAGAAAGCGGTGGTCGCTTTACGTGAGCCGTCTCTTGGCCCGTGTTTCGGCATGAAAGGTGGTGCTGCCGGAGGTGGATATGCCCAAGTGCTTCCCATGGAAAACATCAACTTGCATTTTACAGGGGATTTTCATGCGGTTACTTCCGCCCACAATATGATTACCGCTTTATTGGATAACTATATTTATCAGACCCGCAACACCTGCGAGGGATTGAAGGAGATCAAATGGAAACGGGTTCTTGACGTAAACGACCGTAGCTTACGTAACATCGTATCGGGTCTAGGCGGCTCGGCAAACGGTGTCCCTACCGAGACCGGATTTGACATCACTCCCGCTTCAGAGATCATGGCGATCCTTTGCTTGGCTACGGATATAGAGGATTTGAAACGACGTGTCGGAAATATTTTATTGGGTTATACAAACGAAGATAAGCCTTTCACGGTAAATGATCTTGGCATAGCCGGAGCTATTACCGTATTGCTAAAAGACGCATTACTGCCGAACCTAGTACAAACAACGGAGAATACTCCCGCATTTGTACATGGAGGTCCTTTCGCTAATATCGCCCATGGATGTAATTCCATATTGGCCACCCAAATGGCTCTTACTTATGGAGATTATGTGATTACGGAGGCTGGTTTCGGCGCTGATCTGGGCGCGGAGAAATTCTTTAATATCAAATGTAGAAAAGCGGGGCTTTCACCGAAACTGACAGTTATCGTAGCGACTGCCCAGAGCTTGAAACTTCATGGTGGCGTTCCTGAAAAAGAAATCAAGGAACCGAATATCGAAGGATTAAAGAACGGATTCGCTAACTTAGATAAACACATTGAGAATATGAAAAGCTTCGGACAGCAAGTAATCGTGACTTTCAACCGTTTCGCTACCGATACGGACGAGGAGATCGCTTTAGTGGCTGAGCATTGCAAGGAAAAAGGGGTTGGATTCGCCATGAATAACGTTTTCTCCGAAGGAGGTGAAGGGGGTACGGAGCTTGCCCGCTTAGTGGTTGATACGATCGAAAATCATCCTTCCGCCCCTTTACAATATACATATGATCTGAATGATCCGATCCGTACGAAGGTACAAAAAGTGGCCCAGAAGATATACGGAGCCTCTTCGATTGTTTATACGACTTTGGCCGATAAAAAATTGCGTCAGATCGAAAGCTTGGGTATTTCCCATTATCCGATCTGTATCGCCAAGACTCAATATTCATTCTCTTCCGATCCGAAAGCTTATGGGGTCGCCAAGGATTTCGAACTAAAAGTACGAGATGTAATTATCAATAACGGAGCCGAGATGATCGTTGTCGTCATGGGCGAGATCATGCGTATGCCGGGGCTCCCTAAAGAGCCGCAAGCCCGAAAGATCGATATCGTGGATGGCATGATTGAGGGATTGAGCTAATAGACAGTAAAACAATTTAAATAAAAAAAGGTACGCCTCACACATTCAGTAAGGCGTACCTTTTTTATAACCACTCTCGCCCCGAAACCGGGGGGGCGATCAATAAGCTCTGGCGAATAGTACCCGGCAAGCCGACGGTTTACCTGTCACCATACACTTACCCGGAGTCTTATCACCAGCTAAAGGAATACAGCGGATCGTAGCTTTCGTCTCGTTCTTGATCAATTCTTCTGTTTCCGGGGTTCCATCCCAGTGGGCCATGATGAAGACGCCATCCTCGATCTTCTCCTTAAATTCCTCATACGTATCTACGTTTATGATGTTAGCCTCACGGTGATCGTACGCTTTCTTGAAGATATTCGCTTGGATTTCCTCCAACAGATTCTTCACGTATTCCTCAATGCCATCACAAGTGATCGTCTCCTTCTCCAAAGTATCACGGCGCATTATTTCGATCGTATTATTCTCCAAATCACGACCACCCATAGCCAAACGCACGGGAACACCTTTCAACTCGTACTCAGCGAACTTCCAGCCCGGCTTCTTGTTATCAGCGTCATCATATTTCACGGAAATGCCTAACGCTTTCAATTTAGCCACGATACCAGCGACCTTCTCGCTGATCTGCGTCAATTGCTCAGCGCTACGGTAGATCGGTACGATCACAACCTGTATCGGAGCCAAATGTGGAGGCAATACCAAACCGTTATCATCAGAGTGAGACATAATCAACGCTCCGATCAAACGTGTGGAAACACCCCAAGAAGTAGCCCAAGCATAGTCGCTCTTACCGTTCTTGTCGATGAAAGTAACGTCGAAAGCCTTACCGAAGTTCTGCCCCAAGAAATGAGAAGTTCCCGCCTGCAAAGCTTTTCCATCCTGCATCATCGCCTCGATCGTATAGGTATCCAAAGCACCGGCGAAACGCTCGCTCTCAGACTTCACGCCCTTTATTACTGGCATTGCCATATAATTCTCAGCGAAGTTCGCATAAACCTCTTGCATCTTCTTAGCTTCTATCTCCGCTTCTTCACGAGTAGCGTGAGCGGTATGGCCTTCCTGCCACAAGAACTCAGCCGTACGAAGGAACAAGCGAGTACGCATCTCCCAGCGCATCACGTTCGCCCATTGGTTGCACAAGATAGGCAGGTCACGGTAAGACTGAATCCAGTTACGGTATGTATTCCATATAATGGTCTCCGAAGTCGGGCGAATGATCAATTCCTCTTCCAGTTTAGCTGCCGGATCTACGACAACCCCCGTACCGTCATGATTTGTCTTCAAACGATAGTGAGTAACCACGGCGCACTCCTTGGCGAACCCTTCTACGTGCTCAGCTTCTTTGCTTAAGAAAGACTTCGGGATCAGCAAGGGGAAATAAGCGTTCACATGACCGGTTTCCTTGAACATATCGTCTAGGATACGTTGCATCTTCTCCCAGATAGCGTATCCGTAAGGCTTGATCACCATACAACCACGCACGGCGGAATTCTCCGCCAAATCTGCCTTAATTACCAAATCTTGGTACCACTGCGAATAGTTTACACTTCTCGGTGTAAGTTCTTTCAGCTCTTTTGCCATTTCTTTATATTTCTAAATTATACTGTTTTCCTTAATCTGAATAAGTAATGGGTTGCAAAGGTAAGAAATAATCGTATATCTTTGTAAAAACTATATATAGATAATATCATGAATATACACAAGATCACACGCTACTTACTTATGTCATGTGCATTTACGTTCTTAACTCTCACGGCGAAAGGGCAAGATGGAGAGCCTTTGCGACTGGCCGTAGCAGGGGTATCCCACGGACATCTATGGGAGGTGATAAGCCGTTTGGATAGAGGCGATTTCAAGATTGTAGGAGTCGCCGAAAAAGATGATTACTTACGGGAACATAACGGTCTGCGGGATAAGCTAGATCCAAACCTGTTCTATGCGGACCTTGGCGAGATGTTGGATAAGACCCATCCGGAGGCGGTCATCGTATACGAGCCGATCTACGACCATCTTCGTGTGGTAGAGGCTTGCGCGCCGAGAGGCATACATGTTATGGTAGAAAAGCCATTGGCCGTCAATAACGAACATGCTACCCGAATGGCATCGCTCGCCCGTGAGAAAAATATCTTGTTACTTACCAACTACGAGACTACGTGGTATAATACCAACCATGAGGCATTCCGCCTTATCGACAGCGGTGCTATCGGGAAGATCGATCGTATCAACGTATACGACGGGCATCAAGGTCCTTTCGAGATCAACTGCGGAAAAGAGTTCACGGACTGGTTAACCGACCCCGTGCTGAATGGCGGTGGGGCGGTTATCGATTTTGGATGTTACGGAGCCAACTTAGCCTCCCGTCTCATGAAAGATGAAAAGCCTCTTAGCGTATACGCCGTACTACGGCAGAATAAACCGAATCTTTATCCCAAGGTAGACGATGACGCGACTATTATCGTGGAATATCCTTCCGCAACCGTCCAGATCATGGGATCATGGTGTTGGCCGATGGGTAGAAAAGATATGCATATCTATGGCGACAAAGGATATATTTACCAAGATACACCTAAGGAAATGCGAATTTATACCAACGGAAAGGAGCGCCAAGAAATAGCACCTTCCTTGAACGCTCCTTATAATGATTCCTTTTATTTCTTGAAAGCCGCCGTCCGTAAAGAGATTGACGTACCTCCCACGGACCTTTCCTCGTTGGAGAATAACCTAATGGTAGTACGGATATTGGACGCTGCCATTCAAAGCGCGAAATCTAAAGCGGTTATCCAGCTCTTTTGAGAGTTTAAAACACCTCTTTCCAATGTTTTAGATTCGTATCGATGGTATCCAAGACCTCCTTGCTTCGCCCCTCCATCATTAACTTATACATGGTCTGGGCAAAACCAAGCATTTGGGAGAACTCAATCTTGGGAGGCATCGCTAATGCGTTCGGATCGGTCATGATGTTAACCAAGGCCGGTCCGTCAGCGTTAAACACTTTCTGCAAGGTGGGAAATACATCGTCGGGGTTGATCACGTTGTAGCCCGCCATTCCCATTGAAAGGGCGACCCGGGCGAAATCCGGGTTCAACATCGTGGTCTGCCAATCCGGCAGTCCGGCCACCTCCATCTCAAGTTTTACCATTCCTAGGGAACGGTTATTAAACACGATTAATTTAATCGGCAAATGGTATTGCACGATCGTTGCAAGGTCGCCCAACAACATTGAGATACCTCCATCACCACACAACGCCACGACTTGCCTGCCGGGATAAGCCAATGCCGCCCCTATCGCTTGCGGCATGGCGTTCGCCATCGAGCCATGATTGAATGATCCCAACATCTTCCGCATACCCGTAGCTTGCAAATAGCGGGCACCCCATACACAAGTCATACCCGTATCCACGGTAAATATGGCGTCGTCCGAGCTAAGCTCGTCTACGACCGAGATCACGTACTCTGGCTGTATCTTCTCTTCTTTCCCCCGGACAGCGGCGGCAGAACGGAGATTTTCCCGAACTTTCTCATATTTAGCCAACTGTTCCCGCAAGAAACTATCATCTTCTTTCTGGTGAATCAACGGAATCAACTCATCCAAAGTATCCTTCACATCGCCACAAAGCCCCATTTGTATCTTGGCACGACGCCCCAGACGATTCGGATTGATATCCACCTGTACGATCGTGTTGCTCTCTGGCATGAATGCCTCGTATGGAAAATCGGTTCCCAACAACACCAACACCTCTGCCTCGTGCATACTATAATAGCCGGAAGGCATGCCCAATAGACCGGTCATCCCCACCTCGTTCGGATTATCGTATTGGATCTCCATCTTACCCTTGAAAGAATAGGCTACCGGAGCATTCAATAATTTAGCCAACTGCACCAATTCCGAATGGGCATCTTTCGCCCCTATTCCACAATAAAGTGTCACTTTCTTCGCATTATTCAACAATTCCGCTAATTCCCGGATTTCCTGTTCGGCGGGACAAACCCGTTGTCGCGTAGGAAAAGAAAAGGTAGAGGACAAACCCGCTGTAGCATTCTCTGCCGCCAAGTCACCGGGAAGTCCGATCACCCCGACCCCACGTGATGAGATCGCCGCTTGCATAGCGCCTTGAAGCATCCGGGGAAATTGTTCCGGTGTAGTGGCTACCTGATTATAATAGCTACAATCATCGAACAATTTGATCGTATTTGTCTCTTGGAAATATTCTGTACCAAACTCCCGGGAAGGGATCGTGGAAGCGATCGCCAAGACCGGGGCTCCGGATCGTTGGGCATCATACAGCCCATTAATTAAATGTACATGCCCGGGGCCACTACTACCTGCACAACAAGCCAACTCGCCTGTCAATTGAGCCTCCGCCGCAGCGGCATAAGCTCCCGTCTCCTCATGACGGACATGAATCCATCGCAATCTGCCGTTTTTCCGAACAGCCTCGTTTACCTCATTCAGGCTATCGCCTGTCACGGCGTATATACGTCGTACGCCTGCTTTTTCCAGCGTATCCACTAACTGGTCCGCAACTTTCTTCGCCATAGTTTAAACTCTTCTTTTTATTTTATTAAGAAAACTATCAAGGGCTGGAGAAAGTTTTTGGAAAGACTGATTTTTATTTGATGCAATCCGTCAATGTTCGTAAAAAAGCGACAATCGCAGTCTCCTCTTCCTGAGATAAACCTAAGTTCCCCAGTTCATCCTTATTTACGGTCTCGGGATATTCCGCCGGGGGGAAATCCTCTACATCCCTTACATTATGAAGCTAAATAGACACTTCACGACCCCTTCCGAGGTGATACGGGCGTATTTATCGGCAAAACCTTTTTCCGGGATATGGCATATAGTAAACATATCACCAAATGTACGATTTATTTCTCAAGATATATGAGCGATGGCCTCTATTTATGGAGAGACATCCCCATGTAGATACCGATGCAATAAGGAATTAACCAGATGAACCACACAACAATGCTAAATCTGTTGAAATGCTGTTTGGCTTTTAACGAACCTTTAAAGTAAGTCCAAATCGCCCAGATCGCATGGATCAGCATCAAGCAAATAGCGATAATTCCCGTTACAGTATGTACCGTATCATGTAAATGGGTCAGTTGGGCGATATGCTCCATCAAGCCCGTTCCAATAGCGTCCGCATAAAGTCCTAATACAAAAAACCAAAGATGCCACGCTTTTAACTGTCCTTGGAAACGCTCGCCCCAGACCCCGATCGTATAGCATATCAAGGCGGATGATATGACACAAATGGCCGTAATCAGTAAATGAATATCAAGTTGATTGAATACCATATTTTTCCTTTTTCAAAAAGAACAGAAGCTTCCTAAAAAAGTTCAGGCTATTGGCAAAGAATTCATACATTCGCGTGTCTAAATAAAAACGACAGGGCAATCCCGTTGAAAAATATGAAACAAAATATACTCGCTCTCTATCTGATCAAGTTATCCAAATGGTTCTCGCTCGTAATGCCTATCATTGTCCTTTTCTATGAGGATCATGGGTTAGGATTGCAAGACGTATTTATTTTGAAGAGTGTCTACTCGGTCGCCGCTGTCGCTTTGGAGATTCCCTCGGGCTACCTAGCGGACGTATGGGGACGTAAGAAATGCTTGATTCTAGGTTGTATACTGTTCTTTGGTGGGTACCTATGTTATTCTTTCACCTCCACTTTCACGGCATTTCTCTTCGCCGAGATCCTGTTGGGAACCGGGCAAACCTTGGTAAACGGAGCGGATTCGGCGCTGCTCTACGATACAACCGTACGATATAAAAAAGAAGAACTTTACTTGCGGTACGAGGGACGTATCACGATGATCGGTAATTTCGCCGAGGCCATCGCCGGGATATTCGGTGGATTGCTGGCCGCTTATTCCTTGCGATTGCCGTTTTACGCCCAAGCGTTTGTCGCCTTTATCGGCATTCCGGCAGCGTTCGCCTTGCAGGAATTCAATACTAAGAGTAAGGTGCAGAGCCCGGTTTCCGAGATTCTCCGCATCTTGAAATATTCCTTGGTCACAAACCGCAAACTATGCTATAACATCATGTTCTCCGGTATCATCGGGGCCGCTACATTAACGATGGCATGGTTCGTGCAGCCCGTATTGATGAAGTTGGAAACCCCGACCTCCTATTACGGTGTCATTTGGACCGTGCTCAATCTGACGGTGGGATTGTCCGCCCTCTATTCTGATCAGGTAGAGCGGTATTTCGGGATGCGTAAATCAAACACATTTATACTACTTGTAATCATCGGTGGATATATATCGCTCGCTTATAACCTTACTTATTGGGGATTAGCGATCTTGTTCATTTTCTATATAGTCCGGGGCTTCGCCACACCGATCTTGAAAGGTTACATTAATCAAATGACCTTCTCGGAGATGCGGGCTACGGTCTTGTCGATCCGTAACTTTGTGATCCGCTTGATATTCGCTGCCATCGCCCCATTTATAGGTTGGCTAAATGATTTCTATTCTTTGCATGTCGCCCTGTTAGTTTCCGCCGGAATTATTGCCATACCCGGAATTTTATTCTTAGTTTTGCAATTCCGTAAAGCAGATTAAAAATATAATAGCATGAAAAGACAACTTATGACCGGACTGTTTGCCGCTTTGGCTTTCACAGCGGTAGCCCAGTCGAATGAGTGGCGAGACCCCGAGGTCAACGCCGTAAACCGTGCCCCGATGCACGCCAATTTCTTCGCCTACGAGACCGCCGAGGTGGCAGCGAAGGACGCCAAGGAACAATCCCAGAACTTCATGACCTTGAACGGTCCTTGGAAATTCTTTTGGGTAAAGAACGCTGACGCTCGTCCTACCGATTTCTGGCGGACCGATTACAACGACAAAGGATGGAACAATATGCCTGTGCCCGGTGTATGGGAACTGAACGGATATGGAGATCCTCTCTACGTAAACGTTGGTTACGCTTGGCGTGAGCAATTCAAGAACAACCCGCCCGAGGTCCCTACCGTTAATAACCATGTGGGTTCCTACCGCCGTGAGATCATGGTTCCTGCCGGCTGGAACGGAAAAGAGATCATCGCCCATTTCGGCTCCGTTACCTCCAATATGTATTTGTGGGTAAACGGGAAGTACGTAGGCTATAGCGAAGACAGCAAGCTGGAAGCGGAGTTTAACTTAACTCCTTACTTGAAACCCGGACAAAAAAACCTGATCGCTTTCCAAGTATTCCGCTGGTGTGATGGCACTTATCTGGAAGACCAAGATTTCTTCCGTTACAGCGGTGTCGGACGTGATTGTTATTTATACGCCCGTAACCCAAAGCAACAGATCGCCGATATACGTGTGACTCCGGATCTGGACGCTCAATACCAAAATGGCTCGTTGGCTGTCAACCTGACCATGAAGGGTAAAGGTACGGTAGAGCTTGAACTATTGGATGCCCAAAATAAAGCTGTCGCTACCCAATCCTTGAACGCTTCCGGAAAGGTCAGCACGACGATAGAAGTCTCCTCTCCCCACAAATGGACCGCGGAGACTCCTTATCTATATACTTTACGGGCTACTTTAAAAGAGGGAGGCAAAACAATCGAAGTAATCCCTGTAAAAGTAGGTTTCCGTAAGATCGAATTAAAGAACGCCCAGATACTCGTGAATGGGCAACCGGTTCTTTTCAAGGGTGCCGACCGTCACGAAATGGATCCCGATGGCGGTTATGTCGTTTCACGTGAACGCATGATACAGGACATACAGATCATGAAGAAATTCAACTTGAACGCCGTTCGTACCTGTCATTACCCGGATGATAACTTCTGGTACGATCTTTGTGATAAATACGGTATCTATGTCGTAGCCGAGGCCAATGTAGAGTCTCACGGAATGGGATACGGCGAGGAAACGTTAGCCAAGAACCCATCTTATAAGAAAGCGCATCTGGAACGTAACCAACGTAACGTTCAACGTGGTTTCAACCATCCGAGTATCATCTTCTGGTCTTTGGGTAACGAGGCGGGATACGGTCCTAACTTCGAGGCCGCTTACGACTGGATCAAAAACGAGGACCCCAGCCGTGCCGTACAATACGAGCAGGCCGGAAAGACAGGAAAGACAGATATCTTCTGCCCGATGTATTACAACTACGAGGATTGCGCTAAATACTGCGAGGATAACTCCATGCAAAAGCCTTTGATACAATGTGAGTACGCCCATGCCATGGGTAACTCTCAAGGTGGTTTCAAGGAATATTGGGATTTGATCCGTAAATACCCGAAATATCAAGGAGGCTTCATCTGGGACTTCGTGGATCAATCCGTACGCTGGACCGGCAAGAACGGGAAAATGATCTATGCTTATGGCGGCGATTTCAATAAGTTCGACGCTAGCGATAATAACTTCTGCGATAACGGCTTGATCAGCCCGGATCGTGTTCCGAACCCGCATATGTACGAGGTGGGGTATTATTACCAAGATATCTGGACAACCCCCGGCGATCTGGCGAAAGGCGAAATCAAGGTCTACAACGAGAATTTCTTCCGTGACCTTTCCGCTTATTATCTGGAATGGGAAATGCTGAAAGGCGGCAAGGTTGTTCGTAGCGGACGTGTCGATGACCTGAAAGTGGCTCCCCAGCAAACATCAACGATCCGATTAGATCTAGGCGAGACTTGCCAATGCACGGAATGGTTGCTGAACGTATCTTATAAATTGAAGAACCGTGAGGGCTTATTACCCGCCGGACATACCGTAGCTAAGGATCAGCTGACGTTGAATCCATACAAGGCTCCATCTATGGAATTGAAAAACGTGGAGACAACCAATATCGAAACCAAGGCTCCAGTCGTACAAGATAGCGATGCGAATTACCTGATCGTGGAAGGTTGTGGTTTCCGTACCGAGTTCAATCGAGAGAATGGTTATCTGATCAAATACGAGGTAAACGGCCAAGACATGATCAAGGAAGGAGAGGCTTTGACTCCTAACTTCTGGCGTGCGCCGACAGACAATGATTTCGGAGCTGGCCTACAGAAAAAGTACGCCGCATGGAAGAATCCGGAGATGAAGCTGACTTCTCTTAACCAACGGATGGAGAACAAGCAAGTGATCGTAGAGGCCGCTTACGATATGCCGACCGTATCCGCCAAGTTGAACTTGACGTACGTGATCAATAACAAGGGTGCGATCAAGGTTACCCAGAAAATGACAGCAGACAAGAATGCCAAGGTATCCCCCATGTTCCGCTTCGGTATGCAAATGCCGATGCCGAGATCATTCGAGAATATCGAATACTACGGCCGTGGTCCCGTGGAGAATTATATCGACCGCAAGGGTAACGCTGACTTGGCTATTTACCGCCAGACCGTAGATGAGCAATTCTATTCGTATATCCGTCCGCAAGAGAATGGAACGAAATCGGATATCCGCTGGTGGAAAATGCTGAACGAGGCTGGCAACGGTATCGAGGTTGTAGCCTCTGCCCCATTCTCCGCTTCCGCTTTACATTATACGATCGAGTCTTTGGACGACGGTGCCCGGAAGGATCAAAGACACTCTCCCGAAGTAGAGGAAGCTGACTTGACAAACCTTTGTCTCGATAAGGTGCAGATGGGATTGGGCTGTGTAAATAGCTGGGGAACTATCGCGCTCCCGGAATATCAAATTCCTTACGGCGACTATGAGTTCACGTTCATTCTTACTCCGGTAAAACATAGCATCGAGATCGAGTAAAACGAATCTTTTATCTAGCGAGAGATATATGAAAGAAGGGGGTGTGTCAAAACTAAGACACATCTCCTTTTTTATCTTAAAATAGTCGTT
>ERZ780168.1582-NODE-1582-length-22981-cov-7.130289_pt1 | contig 22981 bp, 20 predicted proteins | sample MGYA00510981_ERZ780168 | MGnify/ENA primary metagenome ERZ780168 (study PRJEB29588, sample SAMEA2158769) | human gut metagenome | biome: human gut; feature: human-associated habitat; material: faeces | place: Denmark | collected 2008/2010 ...
TTTTATTATATGATGATTGTTTAATAAATATGCGTATATTTGTAGCGATATACTAAGGATATCAAGAGTGTATTATGAAAAACTGTTCCCAATCTATATTAAAAATCTATATCATTAATATAAAAACGAAATTATCATGGAAAAGATTATTGGATTGATCAATGCCCCTTTTACTCCGTTTTATGAAAATGGAGAGGTTAATTATGAACCAATTGAAGCGTATGCTAAGATGTTAGTAAAGAACGGACTGCAAGGAGTATTTATTAATGGATCTTCCGGTGAAGGATATATGTTGACCGATGAAGAACGTATGAAGCTTGCTGAACGTTGGGTAGAAGTTTCACCTAAAGGATTTAAGGTGATTGTACATGTAGGTAGTTGCTGTGTAAAATCAAGTCGCAAGCTTGCCGAACACGCTCAAAAAATCGGTGCATGGGGAATTGGTGCCATGGCTCCTCCTTTTCCTAAAGTAGGTCGTGTCGAAGAGCTGGTGAAGTATTGTGAAGAAATCGCTTGCGGTGCTCCCGATCTTCCTTTCTATTATTATCATATTCCTGCATTTAATGGAGCATTCTTGTCAATGGTTGCTTTCTTGGAAGCAGTAGACGGTCGTATTCCTAACTTTGCCGGAATAAAATATACTTTTGAAAGTATGTATGAATACAATCAGTGTCGTTTGTATAAAGGGGGTAAGTTTGATATGCTTCACGGACAAGATGAAACGATCCTTCCATGCCTAGCTATGGGAGGTGCCCAGGGAGGTATTGGCGGAACTACCAACTACAATGGTGTAAATCTGGTTGGTATTATAGAAGCATGGAAAGCAGGTGATCTTGAGAAAGCACGTGAATTACAGAATTTCTCTCAGGAAGTTATTAATGTCATTTGTCATTTCCGCGGAAATATCGTAGGTGGAAAACGAATCATGAAGTTGATAGGATTGGATTTGGGTAAAAATCGTACTCCTTTCCAGAATATGACGGACGATGAAGAAGTACGTATGAAGGCTGAACTGGAAGCTATTCATTTCTTCGATCGTTGCAATAAGTTTTAAGATAAACTAATACTGCGATTGTTATGAATACTACAGAATATTTACAGACTTGGTCTGACTCTTATAAAAATGACATGATAAGCAATATCATGCCCTTTTGGATGAAATATGGTTGGGATCGCAAGAACGGAGGTGTTTATACCTGCGTCGACCGTGATGGTCAGTTGATGGATACCACCAAATCTGTTTGGTTCCAAGGGAGATTTGCTTTTACATGTTCATATGCATATAATCACATTGAGCGTAATACTGAATGGTTGGCAGCTGCGAAAAGCACTCTCGATTTCATAGAAGCACATTGTTTTGATACGGATGGACGTATGTTTTTTGAAGTAACCGAGACCGGATTACCTATTCGTAAACGTCGTTATGTCTTTTCTGAAACATTTGCTGCTATTGCAATGTCCGAATATGCCATTGCATCAGGAGATCATAGTTATGCTGTAAAAGCTTTGAAATTGTTCAATGATATCCGTCACTTCCTTTCGACTCCGGGAATCCTGGAGCCCAAATATTGTGAACGTGTACAGATGAAGGGACATTCTATTATTATGATTCTTATCAATGTAGCTTCCCGCATTCGCGCCGCTATTAACGATCCGGTTTTGGATCGGCAAATAGAGGAGTCTATAGCGATTCTGCGCAAAGACTTTATGCATCCGGAGTTTAAAGCTCTGCTTGAGACTGTAGGTCCCAATGGAGAGTTTATAGATACGAATGCCACTCGTACCATTAATCCCGGCCATTGTATCGAGACCTCATGGTTTATTCTGGAAGAAGCCAAGAACCGCAATTGGGATAAGGAAATGGTTGATACAGCACTTACGATTCTGGATTGGTCGTGGGAGTGGGGCTGGGACAAAGAATACGGGGGTATTATAAATTTCCGTGATTGTCGAAACCTGCCTTCACAGGATTATGCCCATGACATGAAGTTCTGGTGGCCACAGACCGAAGCGATTATCGCAACTCTATATGCGTATCAAGCTACTAAAAATGAAAAATATCTGGCTATGCATAAACAGATCAGTGACTGGACTTATGCCCATTTTCCTGATGCAGAGTTTGGTGAATGGTATGGGTATCTCCATCGTGACGGAACGATTTCTCAGCCTGCGAAAGGAAATCTGTTTAAGGGACCATTCCACATTCCTAGAATGATGACGAAAGGCTACGCACTTTGTCAGGAATTACTGTCAGAAAAATAACCTCTTATTTTTATCATGAAAAACTCAAAAATTTATCCTTGGATAGTGGTTGCCCTCCTTTGGGGGGTAGCCCTACTCAATTATATGGACCGACAAATGCTTAGCACAATGAAAGATGCTATGCAGGTAGATATTGTGGAACTTCAGTCGGCAACCAATTTTGGCCGTTTAATGGCTGTTTTCCTTTGGATTTATGGCCTTATGAGCCCGATTTCCGGTATGATTGCCGATAGATTGAATCGCAAGTGGCTGATTGTCGGCAGTCTTTTTGTCTGGTCTTTTGTAACCTATTTGATGGGTATTGCAGAAACATTTAATCAGGTTTTTTGGCTGCGTGCATTAATGGGAGTGAGCGAAGCTCTTTATATTCCGGCCGGTCTTTCTCTTATTGCCGATTATCATACTGAAAAGTCACGTTCTTTAGCGGTCGGTATCCACATGACTGGTCTTTATACCGGACAAGCTATTGGTGGATTTGGAGCTACTGTTGCCGCTGCTTTCTCATGGCATACCACATTCCATTGGTTTGGTATTATTGGTATTGCCTATGCTTTGGTTTTGGTATTATTTCTGAAAGATAAGAAAGAACACGTTAAAACAGAACGTTTGAAACCTTCATCAAAGAATGGTGAAAAAGCTGGCTTGTTTAAAGGTTTGTCGTTGCTGTTCAGTAACATAGCTTTCTGGGTGATATTACTTTATTTTGCAGCACCTAGTTTGCCGGGTTGGGCTACTAAGAATTGGTTGCCTACTCTGTTCGCTGAAAATCTTGATATTCCAATGTCACAGGCCGGACCTATGTCGACTATCACGATTGCATTATCTTCATTTATTGGCGTGATTCTAGGTGGTACCCTTTCTGACAAATGGGTACAAAAGAACATCCGTGGTCGTGTATATACTGGTGCAATAGGCTTGGGATTGACTATTCCTTCTTTATTGTTATTGGGATTCGGGCATAGTTTTGTTGCTGTTGTGGGAGCCGGATTATTATTCGGTATCGGTTATGGTATTTTTGATGCTAATAATATGCCTATTCTTTGTCAGTTTGTCTCTTCAAAGTACCGTGCGACAGCATATGGTATCATGAATATGACCGGAGTATTTGCAGGAGCGTTTATCACGGATTTGTTGGGTAAGTGGACCGATGGAGGAAATTTGGGTTTAGGTTTTGCCATGTTAGCTATCATTGTATTTATTGCTTTGGCAGTGCAACTCTACTTCCTGCGTCCGAAGACAGATAATATGGAATAAAAAAATAAAAGGAAATGATTGTATCTAATTTGCAAAACAGTCAACGGGTGGAAAGACTCCACCCACTGTTTAAAACTCTGTTTGATTACGTAAAAACACATGATTTATTTCATGCCGAATTAGGACGAATTGAGATAGATGGTGATAATTTATTTATCAATAACGTGAATCCTGATTGTGTTGCACGTGACAAGCAAGTTTTGGAACTACATCGCGATTATATTGATGTACATATTTTGTTGGAAGGTATTGAGACTATTGGTTGGAAGGCTATCGAAGATCTGAAAGATGAAGTGAAACCTTATGAGGCGAACGGTGATTGTGCTCTTTACTCTGATGCACCTACCACCTTTGTTGATTTGCTTCCTGGGCAATTCATGATAGTATATCCGGAGGATCCTCATGCTCCTCTTATAGGACAAGGTAAGATTCGTAAATTGATAGCAAAAGTTAAATTGTAGTTAGTTAAAACATATAGTTGAGTTATATAATTACCACCCTAATTATTAAATATTAATAATTAGGGTGGTTTTTTATTGTCACTCATGTTGTAAACTTATATCATCATTACTGGAGTTGTAATCTGATATCTGTATAAGGGGGAGGGGAGGAGGAAATGTTTTGGTGCTGCAAAATACTACTTTGATGTTATATATGACTTATAATCAGCATTATCCTGCTTTTACAATGTTCATGTTTTAAGTGGGGGAATGACTATTATGATACTGTTCTAAATGAATTAAATTCGTACATCATACATTGATAATTAATGTGTTGATATGGGGTTAAGTAGATGATTTATAGGTATGTAATGCTATTGCTTATTTAGTAATTTGAGGGTGATAATTTGATGTGGTTCCGATAGAACTTAGTTAGTGTTTTTAAACACATATAAACATCTTTATTATTAACTCAAAAAAGCAATACTTATGAAGAAAACCATCTTCTTGATTTTGTGCATTTTATGTTCTCTTGGAGCCATGGCACAAAAGAAATCAATCACAGGTGTGGTTATGGATGCTAGCGGTGAATCAATCATCGGAGCGAGTGTTGTCGAGGTCGGTACCACCAATGGTGTAATTACTGACATCTCCGGCAAATTTACGTTAATGGTCGATCCTAACGGAAAGATCAAAGTTTCTTATATCGGGTATCAGTCTCAGGTACTCGATGTAAAGGGTAGGAATTCTTTCAATATTAAATTGAAAGAAGACTCTGAAATGTTGGATGAAGTAGTAGTTACAGGCTATGGAGGAAAACAGTTGCGTACCAAAGTGACGAATTCTATTTCCAAAGTTAGTGAGGAATCATTAAAGGTTGGTGTCTTTTCTAATCCGGCACAAGCATTATCCGGTGCAGTTTCCGGGTTAAAAGTGACGCAGAGTTCCGGTAATCCAGGAAGTACGCCGACCATTGTACTCCGTGGCGGTACAGAATGGGATGGATCTGGTTCTCCTTTAGTAATGGTCGATGGACAGCTGCGTGATGGTTTAAATGATATCAATCCGGAAGATATCGAATCTATGGAAGTTTTGAAAGATGCAGGTGCTACTGCATTGTATGGTGCGCGCGCCAGTAATGGTGTAATATTGATTACAACCAAAACGGGTAAAGTCGGTAAGGCAGAAATTAATCTTAAGGCTAAAGTAGGTATGAACTATATTAATAATCCCTATGATTTTCTAGGAGCTAAGGATTTTATCACTGCCTGGAAAAGCCACTTTACTTTGCCCCTTTTGGGCAAATATGATTGCCCCCTTTGGCCGCGATATGATTGCCCCTTTTGGTTCAAATAATATTGACCATTTAATAGTAAGTATTGTTAGCGATTTTTTTGTGTAGATTTGAGTACCCTAGTCCTGTTGTAACGGGGTAATAATAAAAGCTATACAAATGAATAAAAAAATCAAAAGCATTTTAAGGTGTTATGCAGCCGGGATGGGAATCAAGGAAACGGCTGATACGTTTCATACTTCCCGTAACACAGTCCGCAAGTATATCCGCCTGTTTCTTTCAAGCGGAAAAAGTATTGAGCAGCTTCTTTCCCTCTCCAATGAGCAGTTGCATGAAATGTTCGGTTGTACGGAATCCCGGCATCGGGGACCCTCTTCCAGACAGATTGAACTGGAGGCCTTGCTCCCCGGATATGTGTCCCGCCTGACACGAAAAGGGACGAGTGTCAGAAAATTGTTTAAGGAGTACCATGCTGAATATCCTGACGGTTATCAGCTGTCTTCTTTCAAACGGGCAGTCCGCCAGTATAAGTTTCACATCAAGGTTGTCGGCCATGTCGAACACTATGCCGCAGACCAGATGTATATTGATTTTGCCGGTGACAGGCTTGAAGTCGTTGATGAGATGACAGGCGAGACGAAGAAAGCCGAGGTGTTTGTCGCCATTCTGCCGTTTAGTCATTATACCTACTGCGAGGCGGTATGGTCCCAGCGCAAGGAAGACCTGATAAAGGGCTGTGAAAATGCCATGAACTATTTTGAAGGCGTTCCTGCAGCCATAGTCCCCGACAATCTGAAGGCGGCTGTTACTCGAAGTGACGGCAATGAGCCTGTCATCAATAATGATTTCGCCGCTTTTGCCGAACATTATGGCTGCGCGGTCTATACTGCCCGTGTACGCCATCCCAAGGACAAGGCCCTGGTTGAAAATGCCGTGAGGCTTCTCTACCGCTCCGTTTACCTTGACATAGAGGGGATGACGTTCGCCAGTCTGGACGAGCTCAATACCGCCATCCATATTTCCCTGCTTGATTTCAACGAGAAGGTGATGGCCGGGAGATGTCACGCAAGGAAATGTTCCTGAGAGGAGAGAAAGACTATCTTCGCCCGCTTTCCCTGAAGCGTTACGTAATGAAAGAGAGAAAGTTCATGACCGTGGGCAAGAACTCTTACGTCTCGTTGTTCAGGCACCATTACAGTGTTCCAAGGGAGTACGTGGGGAGGCGTGTGACAATTCTCTATGATGCCGGCACGGTAGAAATTTACTGCGGCATGAACCTGGTTGCCACCCACGACCGCTGTGACATCCCCTATACTTATTCCTGGAAAAAGGAGTACAATCTGCCGAGACACTATGGCTCTTATGACAAGGATCTGGAGGAACTTTTCCGGTACGCTTCGGAGATGGACAATATCGTATTGAATTATCTTCGGGAAGTATGCAATATCCTCCAAAGGCATTCAGATCCTGCCGGGACATACTGGCACTGGAGAAGAAATATGGCCGTGACCGTCTGGTTGCGGCCTGCGCGTGCGCAGACCAAAAGTTGCAATACGGGTACCAAGCCTTGCGCGAGGTGCTTGAATTGGGAGAGGATGCGGATTTCCTTCCCGATGAAGACGGGAAGGTGCAGCCTCCAGCGACTTCCCCAGTTCCGCCATCCCACAAAAATATACGCGGACGTGAATATTATAGAAAAGACAAACAAGAACAATAAGGTTTAGATTATGGAAACAAATAATAAGACAGCTCCCGTTACGGGACAACAAGATCAGAATACCATATCATTGGATTTGATGAACCGCATGAAATTACACGGAATGGCAGAAGCCTTCAGGGAAAGCCTTGCCGACACCACTCCACAGTCCATGACCGCGGACACTTTCCTTTCCATGCTCCTTGCACGCGAATGGGATTATCGAGCCCAGGCTACCATAGCACGGCTGACCAAGAATGCGGCATTTCGCTACAAGGCCTATCTTGAACAGATTGACTATGCCACAAACAGGGGGCTGGAGCGCAATCAGATGGAACGCCTCGCCACCCTTGATTTTGTGCATAAAGGACAGAACCTTTTTATCACAGGTTCTTCAGGAACGGGGAAAAGCTATCTGGCTTGTGCGCTTGGTCACGAGGCATGCAAGAGGGGATTCCGCACTTTATATGCTAATGCCCCAAAATAGCTTGGCGCGCTGAAAGTGGCCAAGGTCAAAGGTACACTGGAAACAGAACTCAAGAAGATCGAGCGCTGTCAGTTGCCCATTCTTGACGACTTGTTCCTTGTACCTCTTGATGCCAAGGAACGTCCCATACTGCTCGAAATTATTGAAGACAGGCATGAACGAAAATCCATCATCATAACTTCGCAGTATCCATCGTCCAATTGGTATGACATGGTAGGTGACCCTACAATAGCAGATGCCATCCTTGACCGCATCATTCACACGGCTCATACCATAGAACTATACGGTGAAAGCATGCGTAAGTTAAGGTCTAAGAAAAACTGAAAAACTTAAAAGGGTAAAATAAAATTGCCCCCATCACCAGGATTTTAAAGGGTCAATCATATCGTGGCCAAGGGTGGTAAATCCTATTTGCCCAAAAGGGTCAAAGTAAAGTGGCTTTTCCATAACCGCTCACAACGACTATAATTGCTTTTTCTTTCACTGACACGAAGAAAAACAGGAAAAAACGCTCACTTCTGCTCGCAAAGGGTTATCTTTGCAAGTGAAATAGTGAGCGTTCTTTGGGCATTCAAAATATTGTGTATTAGTACACTTAGCTCATTTCTAAAATCAAAAATATAAATGATCATGGAACAAATTAAAATCAAATACTCTCAAGCATTCAAAAATGCGTGTGACAAGTATTATGGAAACTATGAAACAATAGCCTCATACGGTACCAATCAAGCGAAGGATGTATTTCTTGGAGATAAAAACAATCAGGTTTGCAGATTTTGCGGCCGTAAGAAGGGAGAGGTTACTTTCAAAAAAGAAGCGCATGCTTTATCCAATTTGATAGGAAATGATCGTCTGTTTTCATATTATGAATGTGATGATTGCAATGGAAATAGATTTTCAAAGTATGAGAGCGAATTCTCAAACTACATGAAACTCTTACATTGCTTGTCACAAGTAAAGGGCAAGAGAGGTATTCCATCATACAAATCCCGGAAAGACGACTTTACACGTGTAGATATTAAGGATTTTATTTCCGTATTGCAAAAAGAAGATGAAACTGCAATCGCTCATTTGGACAAAAAGAATAAGGTTATTCATTTTAAGGGTAAAAGAACATATACTCCAGTGAATGTATATAAATGCCTTCTTAAGATGGCTCTAACGGTCATGCCAGATAGCGAACTACCAGAAGTAACGAATGCCATGGATTTTTTGATGGATAGAAAAAACATAAAAGGGCAGCTCTTTGTTGGGTATAGGCAATATGGAGGAATTCCACCATTCCCAACCCCTGTCACAATGCTTTTCAAAAGAAAAGATGAGAGGGTGGATGAAAATGTTCCTCTATATATGTTCCTGCTTGCATACGGCAACTTTGCATTTCAGTTTCAGATTCCATTCTGTCCTGCTGATAAATTTCTGTTTGGGAAAGAAATATCTATGCCATATATCCCAACTATAGCAGATACGATAAACCCACAACGACTGAAAGGATTAGATTTTAGCTCCTCTGAGAAAGTAATAAAAGAGGAATATGGTATAGATATGACATTCGAAGGTATGAAACGCAATTGGTGGGTGACGATTAAATACGTTCTACAGCATCCGTGGGACTCACTTAAACGACTATTGACGAATAATTTGTAATACAAAATATCTGTATTATGAAATTGATATCATTCGAGGAGTATGATGCTCTAAAGGCATATATGGAGCCAAAGTTACTTGAACTTTGGCGTCATGAGAATGAAGTAAGGAAAGAGCAAGGGATCGAAGAACTTGATTCATTTCAGATTGGTTTCTCTATAAATGAAATATATCATTATTATGCTGAGGGCGACCATAATTTCTATATAGTTTTTAATGTGTCATGCCATAGATTATTACAAGAAGGTATTATAGAAGCTCTTGAAGCTTTCCCTGAAAAATTCGGTACTGGTAATGCGATGGATGTAGTAGATGCGCTATATGAGGGAAGTGTATTCAAGAGTCTTGGCGGCAAAGATAGATTTGTTAAGTTCCTTGCTGAAAATGCCTGTTGTTATGTAGTATATGCAAACGAAGAAGGGTTTGGCGATATCTTAAGACTTGACACCTTTCGTAAAGTAGACGAGCGTAATGGTAAGCAAGATGTATATGACTTTACAGGCGGTCTAATGCACGTACTCAAACATTTTTCATATGAGGGCAGAAATCTTGCCGTAGGCAAAGACGTTCATGATTTATTCGACCTGGAACACCTTGTATATTTAATTGCTATGGCATTCAGATTAAAAGAGGGAGAAAAATGTAATTGGGAAGCTACTCAAGAACTAACAGAAGGTCCCATGCACGCAGTTTTCTACAAAGAAGAAGCGACGGGCTTTTATTTCATCAAAACATATCATAGAGTCAAAAACAACAATAATTTCTTTCACTGACAAGAAGAAAAACAGAAAAAAACGCTCACTTCTGCTCGTAAAGGGTTATCTTTGCAAGTGAAATAGTGAGCGTTCTTTGGCTATTCAAAATATTGTGTATTAGTGCACTTAGCTCATTTCTAAATCGTTACCTATACGACCTGCATTTTATCGTAGAGCCTTGTACTTTAAGCACTTAGGCCAAAATCATATTTTTATCGAGGACAGGCATATGGTTTACGTGCTTTTATCTATTTTGAACTTTATCGTATTTATGGCGGTGTACCTTTGAGACTGGATGTAGAAGTAATTGATGGAGTACTTGATCCCAATAAACTGTATATGGCTCGTGCGACCCCCAAAGAAGTAATGACGCAAATCAAGAAAGATTTGGACCTTTCAATGGAGCATTTTGGTAATGTAACAGCTTTTGATCCATATAATCGCGGTAAAAAAGTATATTGGTCCAAAGCAGCTACTGAGTGTTTGATGGGAGAAGTCTATCTATGGACTTCTAAAGTTACTACCGGTGACAATGAGGCCAATATCGCTGACTTGGCAATAGCGAAACAACATTTACAAAGCGTCATTGATAATTACGGTCTGAGCATGATGGATAATTTTTCAGATGTTTTCGAAGCCAAATCCCATAAAGGCAACAATGAAATAATATTTGCGATTCGTTATCTTGAAGGAGAAGCGACCAATAGAAATGTCAACTATACATACATGAATCAGGGAGAGATAGATAAAGGAGGTTTTCGTGAAGATGGAACTCCATGGAACGATCCTTTAGGATTAAAGAAAAGTGGTGCTCAATGGTGTGAGTATATTCCTGAACTCTTTCAATTATTTGACGTGGAAGACACTCGTCGTGATGCGACTTTCCTGGCTTCTTATAAAAAAGATAGAGATGGTAATTTAAGTCTTTGGGGAACTCATGTCCAAAAGAATATAGGTTACATAAATTCTGAAGGCAATCGTGTTTTTTGTGGGGATTATGCTTTTTATCGTCTGCCCTGGGTTTATCTTTCATTAGCTGAGATCGCTAATATGGAAAGTGATCATTCTGGTATTGAGAAATATATCAATCTGGTTCGTAAACGTGCTTATGCTTCCAATTGGGATGAAAATAAGCATGGATATAAATCAGGAGATTTTACTCAAAATGAGTTGGCTATACTACATGAAAAAGATAAAGAATTTGTTCAAGAAGGGCAACGTTGGTGGGACGTGTTACGCATGACTCTGACAAAAGGCGGTAAGCATTTAGTATTCTGTAAAGAAGCTAATTTGAAAAATGATGGAGTACCAATCTTGAATGAAGCAACAGAAAGCCACAAAGTTCTTTGGCCAATCGAACAGAATATGCTTGATAAAGCCCCCTCGATAAAACAAACTCCGGGGTATGATAAATAACAGGAGATCTACCTTTATGCTTGATATATCGACTATATTAAATGTAATTTCGACTTCTGTTGGATAGTATTTCTTAGTAATAGCATGTTTCTACATGCTATTACTAAGAATCTTATTTATTAGGTTGCATAAATGAATCTTTTTTGCTAACATTGTGAGTGAGTGTGAAATAACTTATTTAACATAATTATATGATATGAAAAAACATTGCTTACTTCTATTCTGTCTAATATGTATTCCCTTAATGGGGCAGTCTACTTATAAGCCGGATTGGGAGTCTATAGATAAAAGGCAGGTTCCTGCATGGTTTGAAAATGCGAAATTTGGCATTTTTATACATTGGGGATTATATTCTGTACCGGCATGGTCGCCCAAAGGAACTTATTCGGAATGGTATAAATATTGGCTTGATAAAAAAACATTGATGGGTAATGGAAATTTTACAGGAACCGAAATATATGATTACCATCGAAAAATGTATGGAGAAGATTTCACTTATGCAGATTTTGCCCCCATGTTCAAAGCTCTTAGTTATGATCCCGAAGAATGGGCTGATTTATTTGAGCACTCAGGTGCGAAATATGTAGTGCTGACAACGAAGCATCACGATGGATTTGCCTTGTGGCCCAGTAGAGAGGCATCAATCAGTTATGGCAGACCATGGAATAGTATGGAAATTGGAGCACATCGTGATTTAGTTGGGGAATATGTAAATGCATTACGTAAAACTGATATAAAAGTTGGATGTTATTTCTCTTTGAGAGAGTGGGATAACCCACTATATAATAAAGAAACAATGGATTTGTTTTATGAACGCCATTGGTTTCCGCAATTACAAGATCTGGTAAATCGTTATAAACCGGATCTGATATGGGCTGACGGTCCCGATCAGATAAATGATAAACAGTGGCAGGCCGAAAGAACATTAGCTTGGTTATATTCAGAATCTCCGGTAAAGGACAGCATCGTTGTCAATGATCGTTGGGCTAACAATACCGGTAAAAAACACGGTGATTATTACACGCGAGAATATAGTAATACCAATAGTTCTTACAATAAGCCATGGGAGGAATGTCGTGGTATAGGCTTATCGTTTGGTTATAATCAAAATGAAGATTTGGGAGATTATACTTCGCCGAAGGCTTTAATATTGACACTTGTCAATATTGTAAGTCAAGGAGGGAACTTATTACTGGATATAGGGCCGAATGCCAATGGTAAAATACCTCCTATCATGCAGGAACGTTTGTTGCAAATTGGAAAATGGCTGAAAGTAAATGGAGAAGCGATTTATGGCACACGTGCTTGGGGCAATTTTTGTCAGTGGTCCAAAGGAAGCAAAGAGTGGAAATCAAAAGAAAAACACTACGTCAGTGGAGATGCAATCTTGAAACAAACTGTTGATCCCGATCCGGGATATGCAGTGAAAGAGGTGTTTTTTACGAAGAAAGGGAATAATGTATATGCTATCCTGCCACGATACCCCAAAAATAAAATTGTGTTGAAAGACATACAGACAACAGGTAGGACTAAAATAACCCTATTAGGATCGGACAAAAAAGTACAATGGAAACAAAAAGGTAATGATATTGAAGTAATCATGCCTCTTCTATATGTTGATGAACTACCTTGCGATTATGCTTGGGTACTTAAACTGGAAAAGATTTCAGAGTAAGTTCTTTTATGTTCTTTCATACACTGCCTGGATATGTCGGGTTATGAAAGGTAAGAGTATTGATTTTTACAGGCTGTATATGGAGAGTATATACGGCCTGTTTTGATAGTTAGTTTTTTGATGGTTTCTTGGTGCTTCTCGTCAAAGGTTTATATATCATCTGTATCTATTAGATAGTCCTTGTCTATCAAAATGTAATTATACTTTCTTGATATACATTGTTCCAAATTATATTTGTTGGTTTTACTTATATCTTCAAAAATTAAGTCTGTTGACTGTCTTTTCTCTATAATATTTTCATATTTCAATATGTTTTGAAAATTATGCTTTATATATTCTTGGCTGAATATGAGACAGATGTATTGTATTTGTTTCATATATTCATTTGTGAAATCTTTTTCCCAATCAAAAGGAATATAGCATCCTTCAATAATCATATTCTGAGAATTTTCAATACAGGTTTTTATCATCTCCCTGACAATTGGCCACAGATAGTTTGTCAGTTCCATATCATTACTATCAGCAGACAATTTACATTGTCCACTTCTGATAAGCCCCATCTTTAAATGATCTATCGATAAGTAGGGATATTTATATTTTTCCAATAGCTTTTGTGCTAATATGGTTTTCCCCGTATGTGTATCTCCTGCAATAAGAATAATCATAAAACTTTAAATTGGTAAAAATATGCAATATCTTGTATCTGCGTAATCCATACTCTCCCAATATGTCTTGTTCACACAAATTTATAAAGATTTTCAAATATACAAAAGTGTTGTTTGGTATATGTTTTAAAATAGCGTTTTTTTATTGAGTTTCAAGAATCTTTGAGATATTTTGGAATAATACCCGGTTGAGGTAGATCTTCATGTTGCTGGTACTTGTTTTAATCATTGGGACAATAATTACGATTTTAAGTTAGTAAGCTTACATACTAACTATGCTTAATCATATAATTCTACTTTCGATATTACTTTATAGCTTTATATCTGAAGATTGTATAATAATGTTAAATGCATTATTGTGATTATTGCTATACCTGCTTCTTTCCTTGTCTTTCTTTTTCGCACTCGATCAAGAAAATCATTTTTATTATTTCATGGAATGGATTTATACCTTTTTCCTTTTTCATGGAGTATTTCTTTATTATTTTATACTGTTATGATACCATCGCTTTTTAGCTGAAATAAGTATTGAAATCTTCATTTGTTTTTGGTTTTTACAGATTCAATCTATTGATTATAAATGCGTTATGCGGTAATCTTATTATGCCTTTTTTCTCCATTTTTCGCCTACCGTCCCGATAGAACTTAGTTCAAATAACCAAAAACACATATAAACATCTTTATTATTAACTCAAAAAGCAATACTTATGAAGAAAACCATCTTCTTGATTTTGTGCATTTTATGTTCTCTTGGAGCCATGGCACAAAAGAAATCAATCACAGGTGTGGTTACGGATGCTAGCGGTGAATCAGTCATCGGAGCGAGTGTTGTCGAAGTCGGTACCACCAATGGTGTAATTACCGATATTAGCGGCAAGTTTACATTAATGGTCGATCCTAATGGAAAGATCAAAGTTTCTTATGTTGGGTATCAGCCTCAGGTACTCGATGTAAAGGGCAAAAATTCTTTTAATATTAAGTTGAAGGAAGATTCTGAAATGCTGGATGAAGTGGTAGTTACCGGTTATGGTGGTAAACAGCTACGTACGAAGGTTACGAACTCTATTTCAAAAGTAAAAGAAGAATCGTTAAAAGTCGGTTTGTTCTCTAATCCTGCACAGGCATTATCTGGGGCTGTTGCAGGTTTGAAGGTAACACAAGCTTCAGGTAGTCCGGGAGCAACTCCAACAATTGTATTGCGTGGGGGTACCAATCTTGACGGAACAGGATCTCCATTGGTTATGATTGATGGTCAGCTTCGCGATGGTTTGAGTGATATTAATCCTGAAGATATTGAATCAATGGAAGTCTTGAAGGATGCAGGTGCTACCGCTTTGTATGGTGCACGTGCTAGTAATGGTGTTATCTTAGTCACAACTAAAAATGGTAAAGCGGGTCACCGTGAAATAAACTTTAAAGCAAAATTAGGTCTTAACTATGTGAATAATCCATATGAATTCTTAGGAGGTGAGGATTATATCAACGTTTTGCGTACCACCTATGCTAAATCTGGCTATAAGTGTTCTGATGGTGAATACGTGTCAATTGCTCCATTGAGTAATCTAACGGGAGCCTCTCCTTTTGGTACAGGGAATGTATTAGGTAAATCTGCTTGGAATATTATGGGAAAAACAGCAGATAATGCTTACTTGTTGCAGAAAGGCTGGAAGGAAATGGTTGATCCATTGGATCCTTCAAACATGATTATTTACAAAGATATTAATCCTGCCGATTATAATTTAAATAATCCTTCTTTCTCACAAGATTATAACATTAATATGTCAGGAGGTAATGATCGGGGGAGTTATTATGCCGGTCTGGGGTATAACCGTCAGGAAGGTCTTCCTGTTAGTACTTTTTATGAGCGTTATAGCTTTGTATTAAATGCCAGCTATAAAATAACAGATTGGCTGACAAGTACTTCCAATTTTAACTATAATCGCGCCAACTGGAAAAACATGCCGGGGTCAAATGGAAGTGAAGGAAACTATTTTGGTCGTATCATGTCAACTCCTCCTACGGCTCGTTTTGAAGACGAAGATGGAAATCCGACTTTAGGTCCCAACGTTGCTGATGGAAATCAGGCTTTTCAACCTGAAAAATGGCAAACCTTTAATCAAACAGATAAGTTTACCATGATTCAAGGATTTCAGATTGATATCATGAAAGGGCTGTTTATCAAAGGTACAGCAAACTGGTATTATTCTGAAGGCTTATATGAATCTTTCACTAAAGATTATATGGATAATATGTTGACTGAGCATTATACTAAAACACGCACAAGTACTGCCAAGTTTGAACGTAACTTTGCACAAACGTATAATGCGGTCCTGAACTTTACTCATACTTTTGCCAAAGACCACAATGTTAATTTAATGTTAGGTATGGAATATTATGATAACTACAAACGTGGATTTGAAGCAAAAGGAAGTGGTGCACCGACAGATGATTTCTCAGATCTGAGCTTAACAGATAACGGAGAAGGGAAACGTACTATTAATTCTTGGCATGAACAATATCGTATTCTTTCATATTTCGGCCGCCTAAATTATGACTATAAGAGTAAATATCTTCTATCTGCAGTATTCCGTCAAGATGGCTATTCGTCATTATTAGGTGATAACCGTTGGGGATTCTTCCCGGGTGTATCTGCTGGTTGGATTTTCGGTCAGGAGAATTTCATAAAAGAAGCTATTCCATTCTTGTCATTTGGTAAATTGCGTGCTAGTTATGGTGTTAACGGTAATGCTTCTGGTATTGGCGCCTACACTTTACAAGGCTCTTATAACACAGCCGTATATAATGGAAATACAGGTTTCCTAATTGGGACTTTACCTAATCCGGGATTGAGATGGGAAAAAACGAAAACGGCTGAAGTTGGTATGGATTTGAGTTTCTTTGAAAACCGCTTGAATGCAAACTTTACCTATTATAATCGTTTGACATCTGATAAGTATGCCGCTTTTAGTTTACCGTCAACGACCGGTTTTTCTTCTATTACTAATAACAATGGAAAATTCCGTAATAGTGGTGTTGAAATTGAACTGTCTGGAAAAATTCTAAAAACAAAAGATTGGAGTTGGGAAGCGTCCGCAAATATTTCATTTAATAAGAATAAAGTAGTTGCGTTACCTGATAACGGACTGGAACTTAACCGCCAGGGTGGACAACAAATCTATACAGGAGAGAAGTTCACCAATGAAAAAGGTGAAATAGAATATGCGAAAAAATGGGTTGGTGGCTATCAGGAAGGAAAAGAGCCGGGAGTAATGGTTGTTTATAAGTCAGAAGGAATTTATCGTAATTGGAATGAGATTCCCGGGGACTTGGTTATTACTTCCGGTAATTATTATGGTAAGAAAATGTACGGTCCTGAAGCATGGAAAAAATTGACTAAAGAACAGCAAAAGAATGCGTTGCCTATTATGCCGGGTGACATGAAATGGAAAGATATCAATGAAGATGGAATTATTGATTCTTATGATCAAATCGTAGCAGGTAATACAACTCCTCACTGGATCGGTGGTTTCAACACTACTTTGCGCTGGAAGAATTTTCAACTTTATGGTCGTTTTGACTTTGCTTTGGATTATTGGATCTATGACCACACTTTACCTGAGATATTCTTAGCTTGCGCTCAAGGTACTTATAATACAACTAAAGAGGTATTCAATACTTGGTCAGAAGAGAATCCCAATGCAAAATATCCCCGTTATGCATATGCAGATGTCTTAACGAACGCCAATTATGCACGAAACTCAACTATGTTTGCTTACAAAGGAAACTATTTGGCTATCAGGGAGATTTCTTTGAGTTATTCACTTCCCAAAGCATGGGCAAACAAAGCATATTGTCAAAAAGTAGATGTGTCAATCACCGGTCAGAATTTGGGATATATTACTTCTGCCAATGTAGCGACACCTGAAGTTTCTAATGCGGGATCAGGATATGCATTGCCAAGAACTCTCTTATTTGGATTGAATGTAACGTTCTAATGGTTAACTGATTAAAAAAAGAAAAATATATGAAAAGAATAAAATCTACAATATTATATGGCTTATTGGCAGCGTCTTCCGGAGTACTTTGTACTTCTTGTGCCGATAAATTAGATCTTTCCCCGATTGATTACTACGGGAGTGGTTCATATTGGAAAACAGAAGCACACGTAATAGGATATATGGATGGTATACATAAGCATTTACGTGATGCGGCCTTTCAACATACTTTTATTTGGGGAGAAGCCCGTGGCGGCGCTTTAATACCTTCCGGTACCAGTGCCGATGGCATGGGTATGTTATATGGTGACATAAAATTACAGAATTTTGACGAAGACCATACTGGAGGCATTAATAAATTTGGTGATATTTTTGGGCGGTTGACCAATATAAACCTTTTTATCGCCAGAGTAACGGATGCCACCTATATGGACGATACCAAAAAAGGATATTACCTTGGACAAGCTTATGGTTTAAGAGCCTTTTACTATTTCGACTTGTATCGTACTTATGGTGGTGTACCTTTACGTCTCACTGCAGATGTAGTAGAAGGAGTTATTGACCCCAATAAACTATACATGGCGCGTGCTACTCCCAAAGAAGTCATGGATCAAATAAAAAAAGACTTGGATAAATCCATGGAGTATTTTGGTGATAATAACTCATTTGATCCAAATAATCGTGGAAATAAAAAGGGATATTGGTCCAAAGCCGCTACTGAGTGCTTGATGGGTGAGGTTTATCTTTGGATTTCCAAGGTATCTACTGGGGATGATTCTGCGAATGAATCGAATCTGGAAATAGCAAAAACACATTTGCAAAACGTCTTGAGCAATTATGGACTGAAAATGTTAGATGACTTTTCATCAGTATTTGATGCCAAAAATGGAAAAGGAAATTCTGAAATCATATTTGCAGTTAGATATGCAGAAGGTGAGGCCACTAATAACAATAATTTGTTCACCTATGCAATGGCTACTGGAAGTACTAAAGATAATTATTTAGCTAATGGTGAAAAATTTCTTGATGCATTGAATATTGCCAATACTGGTAGTCAGCAGTTGGAATATAAACATGAGATTTATAATAGTTTTGATGTAACAGATACGCGACGTGAAGCTACATTTATTGCTTCATATAATAAAAATGTTGAGACAAATGAGCTGACCTTAAGAGGAACGCATGTTCGTAAAAACATTGGTTATGTGAATGCTCAGGGAAGCCGTATCTATTGTGGTGATTATATTATTTATCGCTTGCCACTTGTCTATTTAATGCTTGCCGAAATTGAGAATATGCAAGGAGGAAATGTTGCTCAATATATTAATATTGTTCGTAAACGTGCTTATGGCACTAATTGGAATGAGGCAATATACGGATATAAAAACTCTGATTATACGACAAATGAATTAGCGATTCTTCATGAAAAAGATAAAGAGTTCATTCAAGAGGGACAGCGTTGGTGGGATATTCGTCGCATGACATTGACTAAAGGAGGAAAACATCTCGTTTTTTGTAAAGAGGGAAGCATTGGAACAGATACGCCTACTTTAGACGAAACAACTGAGGCTCATAAAGTGCTTTGGCCGGTTGACAAAACCTTATTGGGTAATGATCCTTTGATTTATCAAACTCCGGGGTATGCTACTTATAAAAAACAAGAATAGGTATTATTAAATACGATTAATCTTGATTGCCAACATGCCGTGTACTTTGTTTAGTATACGGCATGTCCTTTGTCCGTCCATTAAGACGAGAAAGAGCTCGATAACTATCTATTTGCATAAAGGTAGATCCCGTTTATCCGTCCTCTGATTTGAATCATGACAAACTGAGACAGGCGAAATATCCCACTTTGGTGAAGTATTACAGTAAATTGTATCATAGATAAAGAATCGCCATGTACCGAACAGTATACGTGGTGATATGAGAGGGCGGATAACAAAATTCTTTTCTTCCTGTTTTTGTTTTCCGTCTACTCAATTAAAATTGATTGTTTATTTAAGTTTCAATTACTACATTTCATCTTTCTTCCAATAATTTTCTCAACCAAGGTACAACCAGTTCTGATTTAAAATAATGATTGGGACCATCTACATTTACCATCCGAAAATATTCATTACGATCTAGTCCTTCAGGTAAATATTCTACATTTTTTCGTGTATCCGGATCTGAGAACTTCTTATAATGATATATTTTCACGTTATCGGGAGTGCCTGCTATAGCATACGCTTTTCTCACAAGGTCCAAGTCTCGATCTAATCCTCCTTCAGTCAGTATGATAGGACGGGGTGCCAAAGCCGCTACGATGTCCGGAAAATTAAAATTTTTCCAGAAATCAGGTATTAAATGGCGTATAGAATTAGGGAATGGACGACGTCCGTTTTTGTCAGGCATAGTCATTACTTCCGCCCGTTCTTGAGTTTGACATAAGAAATCATTGTAAACAAAAGCATAAATTGAAGTATCAAGCGTACCCAATACCATCATAGGTTCGGTTCCCAGAGAAAATCCACTTACTACAATGCGATCTTTACGAATATGCTTCTGGGTCTTCATCCAATTTAAAACCTGCATATCCAAATATGAAGCATATCCCAAATAACTCCATCCCAACTCTAAAAGATAGCGAGATACAACATCGTAATCATAATTAGAGCCCAATGTATATCTCTCAAGGTCTGAGGCTTCTCCGGCAGCCGGGTTATCTACTGCCACTGCTATATACCCTTCTTTTACAAAGTTGAGGGCTTGGGTCAGTTTCGGATCTTTGTACCGGTCATTCAATTTGGGAGCTATCCCCGGTTCACCTGCAAGTCCCTCCTTATTTCCTCCGGAACCGGGAATACACAAAATGGCAGGTACGGGCTTGTTTATATTATCAGGTATTAAAACAAGAAAAGTAGAAACGCATTCAGGAAGCGGATAAAATTCCCATTTTTCTAATCGATACCCTTCCCGCTGTTCTCTTTTTATACAGACAGGAGCTGGAGAGTTTTTTATTTGAGGAAATTTCATTATTTTTTCCATCGCATGGCGAAGTCCCTTTTGCCATTTTCGAAATTCTTTGGGAGAAAAGTCACTATGAAAAGCATAGCGTGGCTCAGTATTTCTGAGCATGGCATGCACTACACCATAAGAACTTAAGAATCGTCCGTCCTCACGTACAGACTTAATTAAATTATGATCTTTAGGAGACCAGTCATCGGACTGAGCATATAGGCTGCCATTAAAAAACAGTGATATTCCAATTATAAAAAAAATATTTTTCATTTGATTTAAATTTTATAGATATTACAAATATAGTTTTATTTTTTTGATATACTCCTTTTTAATTGTCGAAATATACAATTAGACATATAGTAAGTGACAAGATAAAATATGATGCAAAAAGATAGCATTTTATTTGTTTGGGAATCCTGTAATTTTATCACTTATCCTACAGATAGAAGATAATATGAATAAATTGGGGAATAATATACTGTATTGGCGAAAGTAGTGTATATAAATTCGTTATAACTACCGGAAGATATTAACTGATTAAAATCAGAATGTTAACTTTGTGTTTTCAAGAAGTTAACTTCGTGCAGATACGAAATTAATTTCTTGAAAACAAATTGTTAGTTCTCTGTCAACAGACGCTCTAAATCACTGTTAAGAGTGTGAAAAGAATTTTTTATATGTTCTATCTGACAATGAAATTAAGAAAGAAGAAATATGTGATAATATTCCTTTTTTGAAATTTTCCCAAATAAGAATAAGTCGTAAATAGGTAAAAACATTCTATTTGGTAGTAGAATGATAATTTTACTTTCCCTTTGATTTTGTGAAATGGTTCAGATTTTGTTTTTTCTATTACGGTTCCGGTCACTCCTTTGATTAGCACGATACAGGGACATCAAGATATACAAAATGTCAGCTCTGTACCAATATAGCAAATTGATAAAAGGGAGATTCAATCTACTACATATCCTCTAATGATAAGCAGACTGTGTTTATTTGATATTTAGCCAGGACTTTATTCTCTAAGTGTTCCACTTTCTTTTGGAAAAGTTCTGGCTTGAAATTCTTTTTTTGACGTTTGACTTCTGCTACAATTGCACTTTTGTTATCTAAATAAATAGCTACAATGTCAATTTCATTTTGATTGCCTTTAGGCTCCCACCACGAACCAATAAGACGGAATTCGTAACTTTCAGCATATTTTTGTTTGAAATACTGTTCCAGGATTTTTCCTGAATATGTCGGATAGTCAGCTTTTATTAATTTTCGTAAGCCAACGAAATTTTTTATTTCAATGAGTGAACGATTTCTATCGAAATAATTAAACCAGAAATGAATAAAGTTATCGCATATCCCATATCTGACAGTTTGAGAACCCTCTTTTGAAAAGACAGGACGTTGGCGCACTACTATGTTATAATCTTCAATTAATCGCTTTAGATAACCGCCCAAACTCTTTTCGCCAAGCAACGCTTCTATTTCTGTCTGAGTATTATATCCACCTGAGATAGCACTTAGGATTGAGAAATAGGTACCATAATTCTTGCCGAATTCTTCTATTAACAAATTTTTTCCTTCATCTGTAAAAGGGGAGTTGTCTCTGACCATGAAATCAATCATTCCATCAACGGTTAATACTCTGTTATCACAAAATAATTCAACGTATTTAGGAACCCCACCGGAAAATGAGTATAGTGCCAATAAATCATCATTTGTATATTGGGGATGATAGTCTTTTATGATTTTCTTTAAAACATTCAGACTGAAAGCTGAAAGTTTTATAATATTGTCAGCACGGCCAAAAAGAGGTTCCTTTTCATTATGGAAAATCTTTTCCATTAAAGAATAAATAGAACCACTCACAACGAAATTCATGTGAGTTTTTTGTCTATACTGATCCCAGATATCTTGTATATCACTATAAATCGACTTATTGATATTATAGAATTCTTGAAACTCATCTATAACCAAATTGAATGACTGTCTGGTAGCAACTTCCATAATATACCGAAAGAGAGATTTGAAAGTCGATATTTCTTCTGGCACATAAATATCAAGTGCTTGGGAAACTAAAGTTATGAATTCCCTACATAAAGATGCTTCATTTTTTCTCCCCACAAATAAATAGATAGTAGGAGTTTTTTCAAAAGCTCTCATAATAAGACTTGTTTTGCCTATTCTTCTCCTTCCGGTAACTACTGTCAGACGAGAGTTCTCTTCAAAAGATAATTCTTGTATCCTTTGTAATTCAGCTAATTCATTCTCCCTATTGTAAAACTTCATATCCTTTGTTTATTAAGTCTTGATTCTGTAACGATGGTTACTGTAACCGCGGTTACAAAGATAATCCTATTTTTATTATTTCAATTACAATATTTTATAAGATTCTTCT
>ERZ780168.1585-NODE-1585-length-22955-cov-10.950830_pt1 | contig 22955 bp, 25 predicted proteins | sample MGYA00510981_ERZ780168 | MGnify/ENA primary metagenome ERZ780168 (study PRJEB29588, sample SAMEA2158769) | human gut metagenome | biome: human gut; feature: human-associated habitat; material: faeces | place: Denmark | collected 2008/2010 ...
ATCTTTAAACTTTAATATTTTATTAAAACATTTTATTTTTTCTTTATCAGAAATGGTCTCTATGCCAAACCAAAATATTATAGTTTGTTTCCAATTGCCTGAGAAAATATTATATATGTCATTTTTGTAGTCTAAAAAATCATTAACGGTTCCATTATTTGCTAGAAATAAAGCAGAATAGTAATCTTCGAATAATTTGTGCACAAATTGATAAGTATTTCCTACTGGAACTAGAAGCTGTAATTTTAATAGTTCACTACTTGGATTTATCTCATTATTGAGTTTTAAATTGTAGGCAATACTGCAAAGTTCTCCTAAAAAATGCTTTCTATTTGCTTTGTCAATTAATTTTTCATCACATAAAACATCAAAAATTTGTTGTATAAAATCACTTTTTGAATGAATTGTATTGATACTTTCTGGATTAGATTTATAAATTCTGCACAATAAAGCTAAAAATAATGGAGTTTTTGCAAGAGTATAAATATCATCTTTATTTTTTATATGGTTATATAACTCATTTGCTTTTTCTTTAGCTAAAAAATAAGATAAATAATCGAGAATTTGTTGTATATCAAACGCTTGAATATTAAGTAACTCAAAATTATTTAGATACATTGAACAAGTATTTCTGGAAGATATTACAATGTTAAAATTCAATTTGTTTCTAAATAATTCATTATTTAAAAAGCTTCTATAATTACTACAATACTCATCCAAGCCATCTAATAAAAGATAAAAATCTTTATTAACAACATTGTTAATATTATTAGCTTGTATAATAGCCTTAGTTTTTATATTGTTAATTTCAAAACTTGTCAAATATTTAATATATTCAAATAGTCCTTTTTGAGAATTTTCTTTTTGCCATAGTCCAAAATCTTGTAAAGAGATAAAAATAGGCAATTTATTATTTTTGTATAAATCTTTATAGAGCATTTTAAGAAATTGAGATTTTCCTTGCCCGCCATTTCCTAATATTGCCAATTTGTTTTGTTCAGAAGTATTTAGCAATATATTTAGTATGTCGTTGTAACAAATTGTTTTATTAGTATCATCCTTAAATTCTGTTAAAATATATGATTTGTCAATTTCTAATTCAGAGAAAAAGTCAACAGATTTATTTCTAATATCTTTTTCAATATATTGTTTAAGATTTGCTATATTTTCATCCATAAATGAATTATACTTTAAACAAACTGTCTATCAAATTATGTTATAATCAGATTAATATTAATAACAGGCATGAAATAATGAATAAATATTGTCAAAAATGTAGAACTAAAAATCTTATACTAGTTAATGTTTCTGAGTGGAATAAAATTGATCCTATTGAACCGACAGAAATAATTATAGATTTTGAATGTACAGAATGTAAAAATAAATATTCTCAAAAAATACTTTTTAATTCTCTAAATGAATATTTAAGCTTTTTAGATAAATATGAAAATTAATCTAAAATTCCGCTCAAAACTTTGTAAGCTAGTTTTATTTCCTCATCTGTTGCTTTATTTAGCATTGTTTGGATGTCTTGCAGGAGTTCTTGTGTATCTTTCTGATGATTAAACATATATAATTTGTAAGGCTCAACCTTTAAGGCTTTAGCTATTCTTTCAAGATTTTCATCAGTCGGGTGAAAATGTCCGCTTTCAATTTTGCTTATACTGGATGCTCCTATATCAGTTAATTCAGATAAATCTTCTTGTGTTAAATTTCTTGCTACCCTTATTTCTCTAATTCTTTTTCCTAAAAGCTTTTTTAATTCAGACATTTTTCACCTCACAATATATTCTTTATGAAATACTTGTAAAAATGAATTAACTGTAACCACAAAATAAGTTGAATTTCTTTTATCTTTATGCAAGTATATATGCATTAAGCAGAATAAAAGTATGTAAAATTTGCGTTTTAGTGCAAGAAAGGATTATATGATAAAGTTTTTAGATGTTTGTTTATGGATAATTGGAATATTTTTCTTATTATGTAGTTTAGGTCTTTTTTTAAGTCCAGAAGTAAGAGTTATAGGAACATTTTTGGCTTTATTAGGAGTAAGTTTATTACCGCCCTTAAGAAATAGAATAAACAATAAACTGCATACAATTTTTACAGTTTTTAGTAAAAATAACAATTCTGAAAATTCAAGTTATATATTGCGTAAAGTGTTCATTGGGCTTTTCAAATTTACTGTATTTAGTTTTTTATTTATTGTTTGTATTGCATCTATGCCAGAACCTCAAAATGTTAATGTTAAAACAAGTAATGAAAATACAGTTGTTGAAACAAAAGGCCAATATAGTAACAATAAAAATGCTAAATTGATTGCGAATGTAACAGGTATAGATAAGAATAAAGCAGGTAAAATTTATGAAATGCTTATAAGTTGTGGGGTTGGTCATACTGAAAATATTGAATTATTTGCAGATTACAGTAACCCGGAACAATATGAAGTACCTTCTAAATGCTATACTGTTAAAGCTACTGGCATGCCTGCAAAATTGATGATGTATGTTGATAAAGACGGAAATATTTCTGAATTATATTATGATATGAAAGATATTATAATTGAGGGGAAAAGAGTAGCCAGCATTACTGATTATATTTTAAATTCAGAGGAATGGCTTGATTTACGAGTACAAGGGCAAGTTTATATAGAAAAATTTCTTAATGCTCCTAAAACCGCTAAATACAGGAATATGAATTATTCAATAGATGAAAACAAGATAATACATGTATCTGGCATTGTTGAAGCTAAAAATCTGTACGGAGTACCTCTAGAAAATGCTTTTGAAATGGAATATACAAAAACTCAAAATGGTAATTTTATCTTAAAGAAAGCTGTTTTAGCAGGGCAAAAAATCTATTAAAAAGCAAATGTTTTTGAAAATTTGTATAATAGTCATAGGAGAAAACCTTATGACAACTATAAAACAAATAAAAGCAAACAGAAAAAATGCATTAAAGGGTGGTGTTAAAACAGAAAAAGGTAAAAACATTACAAGAATGAATGCCGTAAAATATGGCTTTTTCAGTAAAATTATAACCGAATATGATAAATTAATGAATGAAGATTTTTGTAAATCTATTTATGATTGTTTCATGCCAGCAAATGAGTATGAAAATCAAATGGTAGAAATTCTTTTGTCAAATTTACTGACATTCAGAAGAATTTGTTTAATTGAAAAAGAGTATATTGAAACAAAATTACATCCAGATGAAAAAATGAATTTTGATATTTGCCTTAAAGAAGGATATAAACCGATTATTCAACTAGATTTGTTAGATGATTTGAATAAATTTCAGAAGTATAAAACAAGCATTCAAAACAACATTATTAAAATTGAACATGAATTAGAAAGATTAACGGCTAATAGATACAATGAAAATAAAATCATACCAAATTCAGTAGATGTAAATATTACAGGTTCAAATGGGTTTGTTTTTGAAAATTAATGTTAATAAAATTTAAATTATACTTGCATGTATAAAAATTTGATTATACAATAAAATTATACATGGGAGTATAATTTATGAATAACTTTAAAGAGGATTTTAATCCAGTATGTTTAAAAATTAGTGATTATAAAACTTCAACAGAATACAAAAATGATTATTTCCTAAAAAATATAGTTAATACAACGGAATACTATGAACTTCAAATACTAAAAGCATATTTTACTTATGGATTTTTATGTATCAAGCATATATTTGAAGCATCAAAACAATTATCAAATGATAAACAATCTGAAATAACCTATAGAAAAGTTAATGATTGGAGTTCAAAAGAGCTTTTTGAAGAAAACAGGACTAGGGATATAGAATGGAGAAAATATTCTATACCAAAAGCAGTTCAATTGCTTCTTATTAACGATTTGAAAAAATATGGATTTTCTAATACACAAATAAAAGAAATTTGTAAACAAGTTTTTTATGATAAGTGTGATATTCAAGTTGAAAACAATAAATACAATTATAGGTATTTTGACTTTTTTGCTTCTACTTTTTATAAAACAGGAGTAAATTTTTCTTTACTAATTGATAATAATTGCAATTCTTATGTTTTAACTAATAAGGATTTAGCTTTTAACATTGTTGACGGTATTGATATGACAAAACCATATTTGATACTACCATTTTCCAAATATTTAAGCGTTTTTGCTAGTTATGTTTTTGGTAGAGAAAATGAAGGTGTTATTACTGAAAAATTATCAGCTAAAGAAATTTTACCTACCCCAAATGAACAAAAAATTATTGAAAGAGTTAGAGATAACGAAATTCAGAATATTACTATAAATAGAAAATCAAGAAACAAGTCTTTAATAATGAAAAGTACAAAAATTCAAGATAATGTTAATTTGACAGATGAAGAACTTGGAGAACTTTCAAGAAAACCATATACAAAAACTAAAATGTCTAATATTAAAGGTGATAACTATAATTTAGAAATTGAAGAAACAGAAAAATTAGATTAGTGGCAATTAGGTATATTGAGCTATTCTAACGCATTACAATTAAAATTTGAAGTGACGATGAAGTAAATCGAGCTTCAATACAAGCAATAAGGATTAGAAATAATGCTTAGTATTGAAGTGTGCCGAAAAGTTTTAGGAGTAAGTAAAGATGAATTATCAGATGAACAAATTGAAAATATAAGATATAGTCTATATCAATTTTCGCAAGTGATAACAGATAACTACCTTGAGGTTAAAAGAAATAAAAATGAATGCAGTAATTTATACCAGAGTTTCAACAGAAGAACAAGCTAAACATGGTTATAGCTTAGCAAAACAAGAACTAGAATGTAAAAATTTTGCAGTTAGAAATGGGTATGATATTTTAAAAATTTTCAAAGAAGAAGGTGTCAGTGCAAAATCAACAAATAGACCGAAATTGCAAGAACTAATTAAATATTGCATTGAAAATAAAAAATTTGTTGATTATATAATTGTCTGGAGATTTGATAGATTTACTAGAAATTTAGAAGATCAAACTGCATTATTTAGCAAATTAAGTAAATATGGAATAAGGGTTTTATCAGTTACAGAGAACAATGAAGAAAATGCGACTGGCAATTTAATGCGAAATATAATTGGTTCTTTTGCTCAATATGAAAATGATGTTAAATCCGAGAGAGTAAAAGCCGGCATGCAACAAGCCTTTTTAGAAGGCAATTGGCTTTGGAAAGCTCCAATAGGGTATAAAATGGTTAATAAAAAATTGTATCAAGATGACAAAACTGCACCAATTATAAGAAAAGTTTTTGAAGATTTTGCAACTGGAATGTATAGGCAAACGGATTTATTGCAGTATTTAAAAGAAAATAATATTAAATTAAGTGCAAATAGCTTATGCGAATTGTTAAGAAGACCTTTGTATTATGGCTATTTAGTTAATAAAAAATATTCAGATATACCAGTTAAAGCTAATTTTGAGCCAATTATTGATGAAAAAACATTTTATACGGTTCAAGCAATATTAAATGGGAATAAGTCACAAGCAGTACCACATTTAAGACAAAATCCAATATTCCCATTAAAACAGTTTATTACATGTCCTTATTGCAACCAACCATTAACAGGAGATACTCCACATGGAAGAAATGGACAAAAATACTATTATTACAGATGTTATAACAAAGATTGTATTGCACATTTTAATATTGCAAAAGATGCTTTAGAAAATAAATTTGTAGAACATTTATCCAAAATAAAGCCAGAAAAGTCATTATTAAAACTATTTAAAGCAATTATGAAAGATACATATAATAAGAGTACAAAAGAAGCACAAAAGACTTATGAAACCCTTAATAAACAGTTAGAAGAAGTTAATGAGAAAAAGAGTAAATTACTTGATTTATTAATTTCAGATATAGTTTCAAAAGATGATTATAATATGAAAACGGCTCAATATGAAGCTAAAGAAGCAGATTTAAAATCTAAAATAGCAGTTTGTGATATACCTCAAAATAATTTTGAAGATTGCATAAATTATGCTTGCAATATTTTAGACCATCTGGATACATTCTGGTTGAATAGTAAAATTGAAATAAAAGAAAGGCTACAAAAAATAATATTTCCAAATGGTTTAAGATATGAAAGCGGAGTTTTTCGAAACAGTGAAATGTCAAGTCTATTCAAAATAATAGGCACCTTATCGGTGCCTTATATTAATATGGTACCCCCAAGCGAATTCGAATCGCTGTCTACACCGTGAAAGGGTGTTGTCCTAGGCCTCTAGACGATGGGGGCTCGTGACAATTTATATAGTATCAAATCAATTTTTCATGTCAAGGGGGTAAATTAAAGGAAGAATGTTAGATTGTATTTTTGTTGCAAAAAAAATCATTTAGTCCTAATATATAACTAGAATTGAGGTTATTATGATTAATAGAAAATCACGCGACGAAATTAAGAGAATGCGACATGCAGGACATATTGTAGCTCTTGTTCATAAGAAAATGAGAGAGGTTGTTGAGCCGGGTATATCAACAAAAGAATTAGATAGTATTGCTATGAAAATTATTAAAGAGAATAAAGCAACACCTACTTTTCTTGGTTACAGCGGTTTTCCGGCCTGCATTTGTGCTTCTATAAACGAAAAAGTTGTTCACGGCATTCCTTCTGAAACCGAAATTCTAAAAGAAGGCGATATTATAGCTATAGACGTTGGTGCAACATATGGCGGTATGGTTGGTGACAGTGCATGGTCTTATGCTGTCGGAAATATTTCTGAGGAAAAAAAGCTTCTTATGAAAGCTACAGAAGAAGCCTTAATGGCAGGTATTTCAAAAATGAGAGCAGGAAATGTTCTTGATGATATATCCGGAGCCGTTGAGGATGTGGCAAATAGTTATAAAATGGGTATCGTAAGACAATATGGCGGACACGGAGTCGGTCATGTAATGCATGAAGACCCGTTTCTATTTAATTACAGAGTAGGAGATCAAACTCTTATAAAATCAGGCATGGTTATAGCAATAGAACCGATGTTAAATCTTGGTTGCGATGAGGTTGTAGTACTTGACGATAAATGGTCTGTTGTCACTAAAGACGGAAAACCATCTGCGCATTTTGAACATACTGTTCTGGCAACAGATGGCGATCCAATTCTTATGACAACCTTGATGGATTAATTTTAATTAAATAATCCTATAAACCAGTCTGTAAGCTTTTCAAAATCACTTTTGCAATTTTCTTTTAGCTCGGCTGTTTCACGTTGTTTTTCTACCAGTCGGGCAGCTTCTTTCTGCTTACGTTTTGCAGCATTTGCAGCTTCTTGGTCTAGACGAACTTGTTTTTCCTGTTCAGTTTCTACATCAAAACGAAGAACAGCTCCATCATCACAAACTATTGTTGTAACTCCAGCAGAAGCATCACGACGTACACCTTTTACACCATTCTTACCTATTAATGTATCTGCTTTTAAAAGATCTTTATCGCTAATGTCCTCGTCATTACCATCAAGTTTTCTAAGTGCATCAAAAATTGCATATCTTTTTGTATTTAAGTCAAGGGTGGCAAGCTTACCACTTTTTGAACCATTGCTATATATTCGTTCTGCAAATCCATTATTGCCATTTTTAACTTCTGCGCGTATATCACCTTCTTGTCCCATTTCTCTTTTGGCAAAATTGGTAATTTCTGTATTTCTAGAAAATTTAACTTCAAAATTTTTGTACTCGTTTGCACTGGTTACTCTTAATGTCCCGCCTGTTGTCATAAAAATCTCCTTATCTGTGTTATATTATATATAAAGTATTTAGATCTTAAATAATTGCTCTTTTGTAAATAAATGTTAAATTATATATATTTTTTATTACTGGACAAAAGTTTTTGAGCGTTATATAGTTAAATTAATTGATTATTTGAAATAATGAGGTAAAAATGGATCAAATTATTAAAATAGCTTGGGAATTAAACGAAAATACTGATAATCGTTACAAGCTGGTTTATGAAATAGCAGAATTAGCCAAAAAGCTGGTTGATGAAACTCAGATGAAGAAAGCCCGAGATGAGTTTGGTTTTGAGGAAGCTGCAAGTGACAGCGCTTACAAGAAAGAAAATCCTGTAGAGCATGCTATCATGGTTAAAGCTTCCGAGTCGGACGATACCGAACTTGTAGGCTAAGTTTAAGTTATAGATACAAAAAAGAACTTCCTATAAGCGGGAAGTTCTTTTTTTTGTAAAAAAATGTTAATATACAGGCAATTTTTTTGCTTTACGTGATTTACACAGAAAGGAAGGTCGAATATGAACAAACACAGCAAAAAATTAATGAATTTAATATGGGGGTTGTAGGGTTATGTTGGTAAATGCAGCAAAAATCTATTCTACATTAGGAAACCCCAATTCATTGATACCATTAGGGGTAAAGGATGCATCAAGCTGTCTGGGGATGACAGCAGGTTCATACGCTACAGGTAAAGAAGAAGGTTTTGACAGATTCATAGACGAATTTGGCACAGAAGCGTTGTGGCTCGGTGGTATTCCTGCTTTTAAATGGATATTTGATAAGACCGTTTTTAAAGCTTATGGGTTAGACTCTAAAATTGACCCGAGAAATTTAAAGGATTCTGAAATTTTTAAGAAGATAAAACAATACGCCCCAACAGAAGAAATTAAGAAGAATTTAGAAAAAGCCGAAAATAAAAAAAGGTTGTTTAAAAATCTTGCAGCAACAAAATTTGCAGTATCTACTGTTTTGGCTGCGCTGACTTATGTTGGAATGACACGGCTTAAACAGTATTATACAGAGCAAAAAATTAGAAAAAATCTGATTAAAGAGTATAACGAGTCTAAGAAGGCTAAACAAGAAGAAAATAATAATGCTAATAAACCGGCATTTAAAGGAATTGGAAAGGTTGTCGAAGAATTTGCTTTCTCTCCTGTAAAAAATATGTATATTATGGATGGTTTTATAACAACTGAGAGATTAACCGATTCAAGAAGTTCTCAAGAGTTCATAGGCTATGCAATCAAAGAAGGCTCTTGTCTGTTTTTCCTATACTATGCAGGTAAAAAAATTCAGGAATTTATGGAAAAGAATGCAAAATCAAAACACGGCAAATCGATAACACTGGATTCAAGGGTGTTGGAAGATACTAAATTTAAGCAGGCTTTTCTTGATGGATCCATTGAAGGTAGTTTAAAAGAGTTCAATGCTGCTAATACATCTAAGGTTAATCTGTATGAATTCTTGCATAAAAATCCTGATAACAAAATTGTACAAATCGCAAAACAGTCTGATTTGATAACAACTTTAAAAGGTTCAAATAAGATTGATACCAGAGCGTATATTGATTTAAAAGAAGTACAAAATGTCAGCTCTCAGGTTTCGGAATTATATAACCAATATAAAAGTTCGCTTGGTAAAGAAACTTGTGATGAATTCTTTAAAGGTGTGAGAAAATTGAAAAGAAGATCTATTATCAATAATATAGGAGCTTGTATTTTAGCTCTAGGGGTAATTACTCCGGGAATAATGCTTCTAAAGAGATTAACAGACAAATCCGGTAAAGAATTTCAAACCAAAAGAGAAATTAAAGAACAATTAATCAAGGAGGGGATTATCTCCTGATAGAAATCTGGTAAAATAATTATATGAAAAAAATATTATTAATTTTATGTATAATAGGACTTCCCGTTTGGGCTGAAACAACGAATATTTATGAACCATCAAATTCTTCTGTTAGAACAATCAGAGGAACTGGTAATGGAAATTACAGTTTATATGACAATTCTGGAAATTATAAAGGCCGTGTGAGAGATTATTCGAATGGCCGAAGAGTCATGTACGATCAAAATAATAACATGGTAAAAACATTTAGAGGAGCTCCGGCAAACCGTACTCATGTTTTTGATGCAGAGGGAAATAAGGTTGGTACCGTAAGGCCTCTATCCGGTGGAAGATTCACAACATTTGATAATTATGGAAACCGTACAGGTAGTTTTAGAACTTTTCCTGGCGGGCGTGGTGTAATGACAGATAATGTCGGTAACTATCGCGGGTCTTTCAGAACAAGATATTAAATAAAAAGCCCGCGAAGGCGGGCTAAAACTTTGTAAGATGTAAGATTATATAATATAAGAGAGTGTTTTTACTTTTTGAAGTTGCGTTATAACTATGCTATGAAGTTGTTGCCAAATCTGTTAGCACCATAGAAGAAAGATTCCTGCATTACCTGCTGCAAGTTTCTTTTTCTTACGATTCTGTTACCAACTTTTGTATTTGCAATATCTTCAACTGATTTTGCGTAGCAAGATGTAACAAGAGAATGAAGATATTTAACAACGGTTGTTTCTTCTTCAGCTTTTTCCGGAGCAACTGTTTCTACTGCTTCAAATTCATTAAAGAAGTTATTGATTGATTTGATTTCTTCGTTTGAAATTGTTTCTGTAGTGAATAACATCTTTGCTCTTTCCTCTCTTGTTATCTCTTATGTATATATAAAGTATTTAGCTTTTAAAAAATTGCCTTTTTTTATGCATTTTATTAAGAAATGTAAAGTTTGGTTTAAAAAATTGCGATAATCACAACATAACTTAATATTTTTGATATAATTTACTTAGTGTTGGGGAGATTATGAGAGAAAGATTTCTTTTATTTATAATATTATCTTGCTTGGGCGTGTTTTTATACGTCTTTCAGAATTACGTAAATACAACTGTAGGTTTCGTTATTTTATGTGTGTGTATGGTGATTTATGGCTTGTATTCTATAGCTGCGACAAAGTATCAGAAGCGTAAGCTGAAGAAACATCCGCCAGTTGTGAATGAGAATTATAAACCTTTTGTTAGTATTATGATTCCTGCTCATAACGAAGAGTATGTAATAGCCAATACTGTTGAAAACATTTTAGGCATGGACTATCCGTTTTTTGAAGTAATTATAATTGATGATAGAAGTACGGATAATACAGCAGCAATCATTAAAGACTTAGAGGCAAGGCATGAGAATGTAAAAGCTCTTATTCGTGAGCAGGGTGCTTTTCCGGGAAAATCTGCTGTATTAAACGATGCTCTGGTTATTGCAAAAGGGGATGCTGTTCTGGTATTTGATGCTGATGCAACAGTTGATTCTGATTTTTTAAAGAAACTGGTTCCAAATTTAGAACCAGCAGATGTCGGGGCTGTTCAAGCAAGAAAGATTATTAGAAATAAGGATGTAAATTTCCTTACAAGATGTCAGAATAACGAGTATACTTTAGATACTTATCTGCAGGTAGGAAGAGATGCCGTAAAAGGTGCTGTTGAGCTTCGAGGCAATGGCGAACTTATCAAACGTAAAGCTTTAGAAGATATTGAAGGATGGAATAACTATACGATTACTGATGATTTAGATATGTCCACTAGGCTTCATATAAAAGGATGGGACGTGCGTTTTTGTCTTGATGCTTGTGTTTACGAGGAAGGTATTGTTTATCTTATGCCTCTGTTCAGGCAGCGCAGAAGATGGCTGGAGGGTACTATTAGAAGATATCTTGAGTACTTTGCAGAGGCAATGAAATCTAAAAAAATGTCACTTCGTGCGAGGCTGGATATGGCAATTTATATAACACAGTTTATTATGCCTCTGTGGTTTATGATGGAAGTATTTTTCAGAATTGTAAAATTACTTACAGATAAGATTGATCCTTACAGCCTTCATAATGTTTTGTGGTCATCATTGATAGTTTCTCTTGTTGTAGGTTTGGGTTTCCTTTTTGCAATTCGTTACAGCTTAAGAAAATATGATTATGTGCCGAGGATGAGCGCATTAAAGCAGGCGTTCGAAACAACAATTTACTTTTTAATTATATGGTTTCCTATGGAATTGTTTATTTGTGGTAAAATATTATTCTGCAAGAAAGATATGAACTGGGGAAAAACAGCTCATGGTCTTGTAAAAGAAGAAGAATCCCGTCAGGAAGCGGTAGGTATAAAAGAAGAAAATAACGCAGTAGAAAGCGTAACAGTTTAGTATTTGGTATAATAACGAGGTATGAATAGATGATGACAGATGTTAATAATTTTCAGTATGTAAGAGAACATGTAAGAGAGGTTCCTGATTTTCCGAAAAAAGGAATTTTGTTTCTTGATGTAACTACTATTGTAAAAGATGCTAAGGCGTTTAACATGTGTATTGATTTTCTTTATGAAAAGTTTAAAGATGAAAATATTGATTATGTTGCCGGAATTGAATCAAGAGGGTTTATTTTTGGTGCACCTCTAGCCTGTAAACTCAAAGCAGGCTTTGTTACTGTAAGGAAACCAAATAAACTGCCGGCAGATACTATTAAAGAAACTTATGACTTAGAATACGGAACGGATACTATTGAAATGCATGCAGATGCAGTAAAAGCCGGTGATAGAGTTCTTGTTATTGATGATTTGCTAGCGACAGGCGGTACAGCTGTAGCTGCTTGTAATCTTGTTAAAAAAGCCGGAGCTGATGTAGTAGCTTCTGCTTTTATAATTGAACTTGATCCGCTAAAGGGCAGGGAAAAAATTGAAGCGTCAGGTGTAAATGTAGTTTCAATGCTCAATTATGACTTAGATTAGTTCCTCTTGTTTGTTAAATATCAAACGGGCTTTCTTCTTTGTAGTAATTCTTTTTGCCTTTACGCATTTTGTCGTTGCGTTTTTTTACATCTTTGGATACATTTTTATAGGCATTATCCAGAGAAATTTTAGCAAGCGGTTTATTTGTAGCCCTGTCATTTACAACGAGCCAGAATGATTGTTTAACGTTATTTACAGAAAACGAAATTCTTCCGGCAAATCTATCACCGGGTTTTAGCTGTGAGAATAAAAGTTTTGTATCACCGAATATTGAAGGATTATAGACTGCATTGTAGTCATTCATCAATGCCAAATCCATACCGGAAAAGGCTTTTTTTGACATGTTAGAAATAGAGAGTGACAGTGTTATTGTATTAACTTCTCCAAACGGATCTTTTTCATACAAAATATTTGCAATTCTAATATCAAGTCCTGGGTATTTTACCTCTTTTTGTTTTAAAGCTTCATCTCTATATACGGGAAGTTCGACATTAGAAAGGATACGGACTTTAATTTCATCCCCTGGTGCTATTAAAACATTTTTTCCTTTTCTGTACAAAGACATGCCTAATCCAATTGTACCACCAATAGCGGCTCCTCCTGCAACAGTATAACCTTGAGAAGCTATCGCAGCTTCTAAACCCAGAGCTTGAATGGCAAATAAACCGCCCGCAACTCCGCCTACGGCAGTATATCCTACGTCTGTTGCAATTATTTTGGTAGCAGCCTTAAGCGGGTGAAGCTTGGTAGACATTTTACCTTCGATAGGAATTTCTCGGCCGTCAGGGGTTACAAGGTAGTCAAAACTCAGGCTTAAATGCCCGTCACGGCCGAGCCTTTTTGCTTCGCTTGTTTGGGTAATAGTACCGTGGGCAACTGTGCCTTTAGGGATTATTACGCCTTTATCTCCGATAACATCACTTGTAACTTCTGCAAAAAATTCGTCGCCTTCCAGAGAAAAAGAACCGTCTAATACCTGTGATACAGTCATTTCTATAATATCTTTTTTCTCAAGAGTTTCTTTCTTACCGGTAAAAAGTTCTTTATCCGGTTCAGAGAATTGGTCATCAAATTCTGCATGACCTTGATACTGAATATCAGCAATAGCCGTACTCATTGACAATAAACTTATTAATAATAATCCCGCTAACCTCTTCCTCATACACTCATTATACTATGTTTCTGTTAAATCAGCAAACTATTGTAAATATCAATTGTAGTTGTGCAAATTCTGAGTTCTCTATCGATAAGACTTTTAATTGTATTTTTGTAACAAAGCAGCAATGCTTTGTCTAAACTTTCATTAAGCGCTACTCTAATGGGTTCGCATATTTCACAGGGTCGTGTGTGTGTTTCAATTTTATCAGCTAGAAAAATTATTTTTTCAAAAGGTGTCATATTAACCTTGCCAATTGTATGCCATCTTATCGCTGATAAGATTTCTTCATCGTCAATCTTAAATTCTTTTTTTGCAATATATGCACCAACCGGAGCATGATGAGTCTTTGGACTGCACAGTTCGTCCTCTTCAAGATTTAGAAAGTTTCTGATGATATGTAGTGTTTCATCTTTTGGCAGACACTTTGCGCAATCATGAATCAATCCTGTAAAATATGCTTTTTCAGGGTTTTCTCCAAAACGTTCTGCCAGTTCTCTTGCACATTCAGCTGTTCCGAGAGAGTGTTCATATCTTTCCGGCGACAAATTTGCCTTAAGCCAGTTATCAATATATTCATATGTACAGGTCATTTTTTTCTATATAATCCTTTACTTGTTCAATATTACTATTATGGTCTTTTCTGATATTTGTAGAAGATATGTCTAGAAAATTAAGCGGTGCTATTTCATAATCAAAACCATCTTTTTCAGATATTTCTACTCCGCGCGGAAAGACGATAAAGTGTACTAAATCTTTAAGCTCATCTGCTTTATACCAGCTTTCAATTTTGTCGAACGCATCGGTTCCAATCAAAAAATTTAGCTTTCCTTTTATGTTGTATTGCTTGATAATTTCTTTTACCGTGATTAACGAGTAAGATTTTTTATCACTTCTATATTCAATATCAGAAATTGAAAATTTCGGGTTCTTTTCTATAGCAAGTTTAACCATATTAAAACGATGTCTGGCTAAATTTGAATTTATTTCTTTATGCGGCGGTACGTAAGCCGGAATAAAGATTATTTTTTCGAATTTATAATAATTCACTGCAAACTCAGCCATTCTAAGATGGGCTTCATGAATAGGATTGAATGTTCCCGGAAATATACAAATAGTCATATGATAATTTTACAACAATAATTTTATAGCTTCTACTGCTGTTTTAATTGCAGAATCTGTATCGTGAACAACCGGATTCTCTAACCCTTGTTTTTCTCTTTCCTGATTTGCTACAACAAGAAATATAGAACCGACTTTAACTCTTAAATAGCTAGCAACAGTGAACAGAGCCGCTGATTCCATTTCAGATGCCAGGGTACCAAGTTTTAACCAGGCGTTCCACTTATTAATAAGTTCATAATTTACCGGCATAATATCAGGGCTATGCTGTCCGTAAAAAGAGTCTTTGCATTCAACAACACCAACATGAAATGTTTGCTTAAGCTTCTTAGCTGCGTTAATTAAAGCTGTTACGATTTCATAATTTGCAACCGCAGGAAATTCTATAGGTGCGTATTCTTTTGAAGTACCTTCCATTCTGATTGCACCAGTTGCAATAACTAAATCGCCGCTTTTAACACCTAAATCCATACCGCCGCATGTACCTACTCTGATAAAATTACGTCCGCCGACTTTAACAAGCTCTTCTAATGCAATGGCTGCAGACGGGCCGCCTATGCCTGTAGAGGTTACGCTGACTTTAACTCCGTTGAGAAAACCTGTGTACGTAGTAAATTCTCTTCTATCTGCTACAAGCTTTGCATCATCAAAATATGATGCAATTTTTTTACACCTTTTAGGATCTCCGGGTAGAATTACGTATTCTCCAATATCTCCTTCTTTTAATCCAATATGGTATTGAGTTCCGTCTGTTGAATATTTCATATAAATCTCCTTTAGAAAAAAATATTTTATCAACAATAGAAAGAACTGTCAAATTTATTTCTTATGAAGATATTTCATATTTCCATTCCGAATGATGTAGCTGGAACATCCCCATCCGGCAGAATTTAAATTACAGTTATCCAGCTGGTGTGCTAAGATTTCATCCTTTAGAACAAAAAATGCGAATACATCCTTACTGAAAGTATTAGCAGCTTTTTTGCCATTTACATCAAGCCATATTATCCCGCAGACATTTTTTACACCGGAATCTGTAGCGCTGCATTCAGGCTTGGTATATTCCGGATTATAATTATCTCTCATCCACATGGTCAGTCCATCTTTTAATATTATTTTATAATATTGACTGTGCCATTCCTACAATACCCTATTTAGTGCTTCATTGATTTGTGAATAAGTCCTTTATTTACGCCAGTTTTGCATAAAAAATAGGAGGACGTTTTAAAATGTCCTCCTGAATTCTAATCTATGTTAAAAACCTAAACCATATGTAAACTGTGCTCATTACGAGTGAAATTATCGTAACCAAACCCCCGTATTTTAAGAAATACATAAACCTGATAGGATGTCCGGTTGAAGCCGCGGTTTCTGATACAATAACATTTGCCGCAGCGCCTATTATTGTCATATTTCCGCCAAGACACGCTCCAAGTGATAAACACCACCAGAGCGGGAATGTATAATCTGCGCCCATAACTTTTTGAACCTCAACGAGCAATGGTGACATTGTTGCGGTATAAGGAATATTGTCAATAATACCTGATAATATTCCGGATGCCCACAAGATAATCATAGCCGTAGCTTTTTGAGACCCGTTTGTTACGTTTAGAAGCCATTCGGACATAAGTTTAATTCCGCCTGCATGCTCCAAACCGCCGATAATAATGAATAAACCAATGAAGAAGAAAATAGTGTTCCATTCAACTTCATTAAAAATTTTCTGAGGTTTTTCAAATAATAGTAAAAATGCTGCACCAGCCATTGCTGTAACACAGGTTTGAATATGTGTAATATCGTGGAGCATAAAACCAATAATTACTAGCAAGAGAACGATTCCTGAACGAATCATTAAGGCTTTATCTGTAATTGTATGTGAATTATCAAGCTGTGCAACTTTTTCCATTTTTTCTTTAGCAGCCACAAGCTGTTTTCTGAAAATAAATGTTAATATTCCAACATTAACAATCAGAATAGCTGCGACAATTCCGGTAAGTTCTTTTATAAAGTCCATAAAAGATAATCCGGCAGCGCTTCCGATAATAATGTTCGGCGGATCTCCAATAAGAGTAGCAGTTCCTCCGATATTGGATGCTAATATTTCTGTAATTAAAAACGGAATTGGATTGATATCTAATTCTTTTGCAATTACGAAAGTAACCGGCATGATTAAGATTACGGTTGTGACGTTGTCCAGAAAAGCTGATACTATAGCTGTAAAAAATGCAAGAGAAATCAATATATATTTAGGATTTCCCTTTGTCATTTTTAGCATTTCATTAGCAATCCAGTTGAACATTCCGCTTCTTGTTGCAATCGATACAATAATCATCATTGAAACAAGAAGGAATATAACATTAAAATCAACAAAATTGATAAAATAACCGTGGTCAAAAACTCCGTTAACGAGTTTATCTTGACCCAGCAGTCCTAAGATTAAAGTCAAAGCTGCTCCTAAAAGTGCAACAGTAACTTTTGGTATTTTTTCTGTAGCAATAAAAATGTATGCTACAAGAAGAATAGTGGCTGATACAGGAATCGCGTGATTGTGTATCAAGCTCATTAAACCTTCCATTTTTCCTCCTTTTTTGTAATTAACCCGGTGGTTCAAAAATCTTTATGAATAAAAGATTTTCACCTAATGAAACCATCATATTATAAATATATTTAAATATAAACCTTTTAGTTGTAAAATATTGTAAAAATATTTATTTTTTATGTCTGCTATTTTTAAATTTGAATATTTGTGATAGAATGTTGTCGTAATGCTGTGGAGTGGATAGTTGGCTAATCTATCAGGTTTATATAAAAATTTAATAGTATTTGCATTAGTTGTCGGAGTATTGTCAGCTTCAGGCGCGGCTTGTTTTGCGGATGAAACCGAAGCTGCTGAACAGCTTGAACAGATGGAAGAGTCTTCTTATGACAGCAGCACAGCATATATTAACGACATAGAAATTCTTGGTTCTAATATTATAAAACCTGAATATATAATGTCTAAAATGTCGCTGAAAAAAGGTGATTTATATGACAAAGACGTAATGCAGCAGGATTTGAAAACTATTTACCGCCTCGGCTATTTCACTGAAAAAATGAAGGCAATACCTGTTAAAAATTCTAATGGTACTATTTCATTAAAAATTATTGTTGAGGAAAATATCCCTGTAACAGATTTCACTATAGAAGGAAATACCGTTGTTTCTTCAGATGAAATCATGCAATATCTTCTTCCTCTAAAAGGAAAGCCGCAAAATATTACTGCAATCAATCAGGCTATGGAAAAGATTAATGAATGTTATTATTCAAAGGGATATATTTTATCAAAAATTGATTCTATTTACGACGATCCTGATGGAACTCTAAATTTAAGTATTACAGAAGGTAAGATTAATAAAATTATGATTACCGGTAATGAAAAAACAAAGGAATATGTTATTGAACGTAACATAATGACAGAACCGGGAACTGTTTATAATGAAAATCAGGTAAAGCAGGATTTAGTTAGATTATACTCCACACAGGCTTTTAAGGATGTAAACCGGACTATAGAAGTTTCAGAAGACAATCCGGACAGATTTGATGTAACAATTGAATTAAAAGAACAGCGCACAGCTTCAGTATCAGTAGGCGGAGGTTTGGATTCGGCAACAGGTGCTTTTGGTTCTGTCGGTATTTCTGATAATAACTTCAGAGGATTAAATCAGAGAGTTTCTCTTACCGGTTTGGTAGGTTCGGGTATTTTGATGAGCGACTCTTCCATTATGAGTCATATGAATTATCAGGCAGAATTGAGCTTTTTTGAACCTCATTTCTTGAATGCGGATAATTCATTGATGAGCAAAATTTATTATAGAGATTTAGGCAGCTACCAGATTCCGCTTGCTCTGGAAAGAAGAATTGGTATAGAAGGTACTGTCGCACATAAGTTAAAATATAACAAAAACCTTTCAACTACATTAACAACAGGTGTTGAATATATTCACCTGAGTGAAGGTGATGCTAATAATATCGCAAACTTGTATAAGGCTCACGGGCTTGATATTGCAGATCGTGCAAAACAGTTGGAAGGCGGTTTATTCCTGCGTCTTGCACCAGGTTTGGCATATGATTCCAGAGATTCTGCTGTTAACCCGCGCCACGGTGCTTTAGCGTCAGTTAGATTTGAAGAAGCATTCGGTCTTGATGGATTTGGCAAAACAAACGGCCGTTTAACAGGTATGGCAAAGAAATTTATCCCTATTGCTAAAAAATCTTCTTTGACATTTACCGGAAGAGGCGGTATAAAACTTCATGGTTCAGATATGCCTGAAATTATGGCTTATCGTTTAGGCGGTCCTTATACTATCAGGGGTTATAAGGTTAACGGTGTTGGTACCGGTACATCTTTTATAATGGGTTCTGTTGAACTTGCAACACCGATACCATTTGTGGATAGATTAAAAGTAAACTTCTTGCAGAATTTGAGATTAACTTTCTGGGTTGATGCAGGTAAAGTCTTTGATCCAACAATTGCGAGTGTATTGTACGACCGTCCAATTCAGGCTATTACAGCTGGTATCGGTTTAAAGATAAATATGCCGGGTGTCGGACCTTTATCTGTTGATTACGGTTTCCCGCTTACAAATCCGGGGCCGAACGGTTCACCTAACGGATACTTCACGTTTGGTGTAGGTGACATGATGTACTAAGTAGTGTATAATAATAACATATAGGAGGGTTATATGAAAAAGTTTAAATTAGGCATTGTTGTATTATTAATGGCTGCATTTACAGGAATTGCAAATGCTGGCGGTGTCGGATATATTGATTATGGCAAAGTAATTGATAATTACGATTATGCAAAACAGGTAACAAAGGAAGTTGATGCTAAAGGTTTAGAAATGCAGCAGTTCCTTGTTGATAAAGAAAAAGAGTATAAATCTTTAGACACCCCTTTGAAAAAACAAACCTTTGAAGAAAAAGTTGCACAGGAATTTAAAGCAAAAGAAACTGCCTATGTGACATTGAAGAATAAAAGAGAACAAGAAGTGTTCACAAAAATTAAAGAGGCAGCAAAAGCTGTTATGGTAGAACAAAAACTAGATGCAGTAATGGATATTCGCGGCGTATTTGTAGGCGGTGTTGATATTACAGACAGTGTTATTGCTAAATTAAAAGGCGGCGTTAAGAAATAATGAATTTTATCGACCTGATAGAAAAAAAGAAACACGGCAAGGCTCATACTAAGGACGAGATAGGTTTTATAGTGAGTTCTTATATGTCAGGCTGTGTTTCTGATGCTCAGGTTGCAGCATGGTTAACGGCAGTATGCTTTAAGGGGCTGAGTGTAGATGAAACTGCTTATCTAACTGAGGCGCTTGGCAAATCAGGTAAAATTATAAATTTTGGCGAATTAAACGGCAAAATTGTTGATAAGCATTCTACAGGCGGAGTTGGGGATAAGGTTACAATAACCTTAATTCCTCTTCTTGCTGCTGCGGGCATTCCTGTTGCAAAGTTAGCTGATAGAGGGCTTGGATTATCAGCTGGTACTGTTGATAAATTAGAGGCTATTCCTAATCTCAATACAAATATGTCAACGCAGGCTATTGTAAATCAGGTAAATAATATAAATGCAGTTATCTCGTCACAGGCTGATGATTTGGCTCCTGCAGATAAAAAGATGTATATCTTAAGAAATGAAATTGCTGCTGTTGAATCAGACGAATTACTTGCATCTTCTATAATTTCAAAGAAGATAGCCTCAGGTGCTTCTAATATTATAATCGATGTTAAGTATGGTTCCGGTGCTTTTATGAAAACTCCGGAGGATGCAGTTGCTCTTTCCAGATTGATTGTGAAGGTCGGAAAGATTTTGGATAAGTCTATAACTGCAGTGGTTACTTCTATGGAAGAACCTCTCGGACGCGCTGTCGGAAATTCGCTTGAAGTAGTTGAAGCTATAGAATTTTTGAAGGGAAATTTGGATAACGGGGATCTTGCAGAAGTCACATATTCAATTGCGGCTATGACTCTGTTGCAGCTTGATTTGTATGACAATATTTCAGAAGCTTCTGCTTACTTGAAGAATCTCGTGCATTCTGGTAAGGCGCTTGAGAAATTTAGAGAACTTATTATTGCTCAGGGGGGAGCTGCGGAAGTTATAGATAATTATGACAAGTTTACACTTCCTTGCTATAAGGTGGAATGTGAATCTAAAAAGAACGGTTATATTCAGAATATTAATGCTCATAATGTTTCATGTGCCGTTAAGGCTCTCGGGGCAGCCAGAGAAAACAGCTCAAAGCCAATTGATTTAAGTGTGGGGATTTTTCTTAATAAAAAGAGCGGTGAATATGTAAAAAAAGGAGAAATTCTTTATACTATATATTCTAATAATGAAGACGCAACAAAGATTGCTCAGAGATATTGCGATGAAGCTTTTTCTATAAATGAAACCAGACCATCACATAACAATTTGATTTATAAAATTATCAGTACAAAGGATGAGGACGATAATGTTTAATAAAAAAATGCAGTATATTATAAAATCAGTACCGACAGATGACAAACAGGCTCTGGAAAATCTTCTGAATGAAATGTCTGAAGCGGGCTGGGATTTGTATACAATGCATGAGGTTGAAACAGATTCTTCTTTTGACTTTAACTGTATATTTATGAGAGAAAAACAGGACGAAGATTCTACCGATTTGGATGACATTGTTAATATAACAAGCTTCAAATATAGAATGGAAAAAATGCTTGCAGCTCCATCAAGTCCTTATGCATCCTGCAAAGAAATTCAATTAAAAATTTCAAACCAGAAAGAAAGAATTAAAAAAATTAAATCCCAGCTAGAGAGTGAAAATCTTTCTCCGGAGAAGAAAAAACAGCTAAATAATCAAATGTCTGATGAATTAAGGCAGTTAGACGGGTTGAAGCAGGCTCTGGTGAATGAAATTTCGCCTGATGCGATGTATTCTGCTATAAAAGAAGAAAAGTTTGTTGTAAATTTATCAGAAGAAATTCTTGAAGTAATTTCTATGGAAGCTAATGATAATCTGCTGGCGGAAACAGTACGTATAAGGCAGGATTTGGCTGAGAGATTAGGTTATGTAATTCCGCATATCCATTTCCACAACAGCGATGAGCTTATGCAAAATGAATTTAGTGTAAAGATTCATGATATTGAAGTTTTTCGTTCTGTAGTTTTTCCGGGATATGTGGCATTTTATAAAGATGAGTTGAAGGGTTACAAATCAGGCGAGGATGATATTATCGTTACAGATGGTATTACCGGTAAGAAGTTAATCTGGATACAGAAAGAAAAGGTAAAAGACTTCTGGATTAAGGGGGATACTGCAGCTGAGTATATCGGCCGTGTTATCGAATATATTGCTGTAAAAGAAGTATCTGATATTATGGATTACAATGATGTTAACAAGTATGTGGAAAAGGTTATTGAATCTAATTCTTTCCTTGTAGATAATATTATTCCTGATTTTATAACAGCTTCTGATTTAAAGTATTTACTGACCTGTCTTGTAAGAGAAAAAGTTTCAGTAAAAAATATTGTTTATATTTTTGAGAAAATTAATGATTATGCAAATGAACCTACAAAAGAAGATTTGCTGGACAAAGTAAGACTGGCTCTTTCTCGTCATATCGTAAAAGATCTTGCTAAGGACGGGGAATTAAAGGTTATTGAATTTTCTGATGAGATTTTGGATAGAGTTTATTCGTTCTTTAAAGAAGATGAAGAAGAGGCTATTATAAGAATTGATTCATGCGAGGTTCAGGATATTGCATCAAGATTGATGAAGATTGCTAAAGCGAAAAAGATAACCTCTCCTGTTATAGCTGTTCCAATGGATATAAGACATATGGTTTTTGTGATTTTGTCTGAATTTGTGCAGGATTTAACAGTTCTTGCTCATGAAGAGCTTGTCAGCGATTACAATATTAAATTTATAGGCAAAATTTAAATTATATATCTCAGTTGCAACTGTTATATACTTATGGTATAATATATTTAAAGATGTATCGTTGTTAGAGATGATTAGCGATGGATGTATTGTATAAACAGAATGGGCTGAAATGCTTACTATGTCTGCCTTTTAACCCTCATGGGGGGGGGGGCGAAACACCTATAAATACTAGCA
>ERZ780168.1590-NODE-1590-length-22913-cov-7.088328_pt1 | contig 22913 bp, 24 predicted proteins | sample MGYA00510981_ERZ780168 | MGnify/ENA primary metagenome ERZ780168 (study PRJEB29588, sample SAMEA2158769) | human gut metagenome | biome: human gut; feature: human-associated habitat; material: faeces | place: Denmark | collected 2008/2010 ...
CCTCGCGGAATCCCTCAAATCGAAGTTACTTTCTCAATTGACGTTAACGGTATCGTAAATGTTAAAGCTAAAGATTTAAAAACTCAAAAAGAACAATCAATCGTTATTCAAAACTCTACAGGATTATCTGATGAAGAAATCGATCGTATGGTAAAAGAAGCTGAAGCTAATAAAGCTGAAGATGAAAAGAAACGTAAAGATATCGAAACAAGAAATAAAGCTGAACAAATGATCAATGAAATTGATAAAGCTTTAGCTGAACAAGGTGATAAGATTGATGCTAATCAAAAACAACAAGCAGAACAATTAAAAACTGAATTAAAAACTGCTTTAGATAACAATGATATGGCAACATTAGAAGCTAAAATGTCTGAATTAGAACAAATGGCTCAACAAATGGCATCATATGCTTATCAACAACAACAAGCAAACCCTAATGGTGGTGCTGGACAAACAACATCAAATAACAATGATGATAATGTTGTTGATGCTGATTTCGAAGAAAAGAACTAATTACTTAAAAAACCAAGGTTCTTCCTTGGTTTTTTAAAAGTATTATAGAAAGGATGATTTTATGGCAAGTAAAAGAGATTTTTATGAAGTCTTAGGGATTTCAAAAACAGCAAACGCTGATGAAATAAAACGTGCATACCGTAAAAAAGCAAAACAATATCATCCCGATATCTGTAAAGAACCTGATGCAGAAGAAAAATTTAAAGAAGTTCAAGAAGCTTACGAAGTTTTATCTGATGATAATAAAAGAGCGGCTTATGATCGTTATGGACATGCAGCCTTTGAACAAGGTGCAGGTGGTGCTGGAGCCAGTGGCTTTGGTGGATTTGGTTTTGAAGATGTCGATTTAGGAGATATTTTTGGATCATTCTTTGGTGGCGGGGGAAGTCGTCGTCAAAGACAAAATGGTGGCTGCCGATGACGACCTTCTGCCCGTCGACACTGCTGGAAATGCCATGTGCGACCAGATACTCCACGCGCGAATGACGCTCCTCGTGGCGCAGGCCGCGGCGCGCCGCCTCTGCGACGACCGCTTTGGCCATGGAGTGCGGATAATGCTCCTCCAGGCAGGCTGCCAGACGCAGCATGTCCGCTTCCTCGTTGCCGCCGAAGGTCACGACCTGCGCAACTTTCGGTTCGGCGCGCGTCAGCGTGCCGGTCTTGTCAAAGACGATTGTGCTTGCCTCGGACACAGCCTCAAGGAACCGCCCGCCCTTGACGGACAGGTGATGATCGCTGGCCTCTCTCATGGCGGAGAGTACGGCGATTGGCATCGAGAGCTTGAGTGCGCAGGAGAAGTCGACCATCAGCACCGCCAGCGCTTTGGTCATATTCCCCGTCAGGAGCCAGACCAAGGCTGTTGCGCCCAAACTGTACGGAACGAGCTGGTCTGCAAGGTGCGACGCATGGTCCTCCGTTGCGGACTTGAGCTTTTCCGACTCCTCGATCATGCGGATGATGCGGTCGTAGCGGCCGCTGCCGGCGCTCTTTTCCACGCAGATGGTACAGTCGCCCTCTTCGACGACGGTACCGGCATAGACATAACCGCCTTCCGTTCTGCGGACTGCCAGCGGCTCACCCGTGATGGACGCCTGATTGACCATCGCCTCACCGGCAACGATTTTGCCGTCAAGCGGGATCACACTGCCGGTGCGGACCACGATCCGGTCGCCGACCTGAACGTCTGCCACCGGCACAAGCACCGAGCCTGCGTCCGTCTCTTTCCAGACTTTGTCCACATTCAGGGACATGGTCTGCGCGAGATCAGCAACAGACTTTTTGTGCGTCCACTCGTCAAGAATATCACCGATGCCCAGCAGGAACATGATCGAGCTTGCCGTCTTGAAGTCCTTACGCAGCATCGAGACCGAAATCGCCGTTGCGTCTAGCACCGGCACCTGGATCTTCTTGTGCATCAGGCACGTCAGCCCGGCCTTGATATACGGCACAGAACGCGCGACCGTGATCAGCGTGCGTACAGAGCTCGGAACGAACAGCTGCTTGAGACCGCGCCAGCACAGCGACGCGACCAGCTTGTCCTCAAACTCGCGGCTCATGGCGCGGCTGCTGTGCTCCGGAGCGAGCGCCTGCTCATTGGCATAGGCAAAGGACGAGAGCGCTTTTGTAACCGCTTCCCGCGGCCCGTCATAACAGATCACAGCGTCACCGGTGCGGTCATAGACCGTTGCTTTCGTCACGCCCGGGGTCTGATTCAGGTATGCTTCCAGAATGTCCGCCTGCTGCAGCGACATGGCACCCTGCATTGTATGCACGCGCATACGGCCTCGGGTTTCATGCAGGATTGTGCATTTCATACTTACTCAGCCTTCTCTGCCGTGTCCTCAATGACCTCGGCCTGCTCGGCCGCGCGCTTTTCGTTGAACGCCTTGGCGCCGGCCAAAACGTCACCCGCGAGCTCCTTGATGTTCGTCACAACTGCCATGACGTCCTCTTTCTCGCGCAGCGCGGCTGCCGTCGTATACACATACACCTTCTGGGCATCTTTGCTTGCGAGAATCTTCGCGCCGACCGTTGCAAACAGTGCGCCGCCAACAAATGCTCCCAATTTTTCCATGCTCATCATGATTACCTCCGTGTTTTTTGATCCGCATGACTGCGGTCAGGTTAGCTGACTCGAATTTAAATTAGATACCACTAACCATCAACTTGAAGTTATACCACTCAAACCGACTTTTTTCAAGCGCTGGAATAAAAATTTATACATTTCGGCAACGTCAACAAAAGTGCCCCGCCGGGAACGGCGGGGCGCGATCAATCTGTCGGATTTTGATTATTTCAGCAGCACCTTGCGGAAGTTTTTCTTGCCGCGCTTGAGCACGATGCCAGCTTTCAGCTCCGCGCCCGAAAAGGTCTTGGCAATATCGGTGACCTTCTCGTCGTTGGCCGCTACGCCGCCCTGCTGCACATTGCGTCGGGCGTCGGACTTGGACGCACACAGGCCACTCTTAACGAGCAGGCTGAGGATGTCCGTGCCGTCTTCGGCCGTGATCTCGACCGTCGGCACACCTTCGCCGGAGCCGCCGAACACGGCCTTGGCAGCCGCCTGCGCCTTGTCGGCCTCGGCCTCGCCGTGAACCATCTTTGTGAGCTCATAGGCCAGGATCTCCTTGGCTTTGTTGAGCTGCTCGCCCTGCCAGCCGTCCATCTTGTCGATCTCCTCGAGCGGGAGGAACGTCAGCATGCGGATGCACTTGAGCACGTCGGCATCGTCGACGTTGCGCCAATACTGATAGAACTCAAAGGGGCTGGTCTTGTTCGGGTCAAGCCAGACAGCTCCCTTGGCGGTCTTGCCCATTTTCTTGCCCTCGGAGTTGAGCAGCAGCGTGATTGTCATGGCGTGGGCATCCTTGCCGAGCTTGCGGCGGATGAGCTCCGTGCCGCCAAGCATATTCGACCACTGGTCGTTGCCGCCGAACTGCATGTTGCAGCCATAGTGCTGGAACATGTAGTAAAAGTCATAGCTCTGCATGATCATGTAGTTGAACTCCAGAAAACTCAGGCCCTTTTCCATGCGCTGTTTGTAGCACTCGGCGCGTAGCATATTGTTCACGGAGAAGCACGCGCCGACCTCGCGCAGGAGTTCAATGTAGTTGAGCGGCTTGAGCCACTCGGAGTTATAGAGCATGAGCGCCTTGCCGTCCGAGAAGTCGATAAAGCGCTCCATCTGGCGCTTGAAGCACTCGGCGTTGTGCTTGATGGTCTCTTCGGTGAGCATCTGGCGCATATCCGTGCGGCCGGAGGGATCGCCGATGAGGGTCGTGCCGTCGCCGATGAGGGCGATAGGCTTGTTGCCCGCCATCTGCAGGCGCTTCATGAGGCACAGGGCCATGAAGTGGCCGACGTGCAGCGAATCAGCCGTGCAGTCAAAGCCAATGTAAAACGTGGCTTTGCCGTTGTTGATCATGTTTTTGATCTCGTCCTCGTTCGTCACCTGTGCGATCAGGCCGCGGGCGATCAGTTCATCATACAGTGTCATCGTTTTCTCTCCCTTGCGTTATTCTTTGACTTTATTTTCAGCGAGAATTTCTTCGGCGCGCTGCGCGCCCCAGGCAATCATGTGGGCGCAGTGGCCTTTGCCACCGTTTTTTGCCACGAGCTCTTGACAGCGCAGGCAGCCGAATTCAGCACGGAAGCTCTGCGTCATCTGCTTGGTCATGGCGGTGGCGGTGGCCTGGTCGGCCGCAAGGCCGAACGCCATCACGGCGCCGGTGATGCTGCCGCAAATCTCTCCGCAGCGGACGCCGCCGCCAAAACCGGCCGCGACGCGCTTGGCGGTGTTTTCGTCCAGACCGGTCTCCTCCTGCAGCGCGGCAAGCACGCTCTGTGCGCAGTTGCAGCCGCTGTTGTGATATGCAATGGCGGATTCCTGAATACTCATGATTCTCTCTCACCTTTCTTGAGTGATTGTTTATAGGCAGCGGCAGAGGCAAGCTGCTCGGCCGCGCTGGCCAGCGTCAGGGGGGTGATATGGTCGCCGCCGTAAAGCCGCGCGATCTCGCGCTGACGGCCGTCATGATCAAGGGGCTGCACCGTTGTGCGGGTGCGGCCGTCATGCTCGCACTTTTCGATCAGGTAATGCTGATCGGCCATGGCAGCGATCTGCGGCAGGTGCGTGATGCAGATGACCTGCTTGGTCACGGAGAGTTTGCTGAGCTTCTCCCCCACGCGCTGTGCGGCCACGCCGGAGACACCGGCGTCCACCTCATCAAAAACCATGGATGGTACGTCATCGCGTTCGGCAAAGACGTTTTTGAGTGCCAGCATGATGCGCGACAGCTCACCGCCGGACGCGATCTTGCTGATGCGGCCGAGCGCCTCGCCGGTGTTCGCCGAGATCAGAAAGCGCACATTGTCCGCGCCCACGGCCTGAAAGCCGGGATCGCCGCCGAGCGGCGTGATCTCCACGCGAAAACGTGCCGACGGCATGGACAGCTCGCGCAGTTCGCGTTCGACCTGCTGCTCCAATGCCGCTGCGGCGGTCTGGCGCGCCTGTGTCAATTTCGCCGCCTCGGCGCGCGTCTGCTCCGCCTGCTTCTGGATCAGCGACTCGAGCTTCTGCAGCCGGTCGCCGGCGTATTCGATCTGATCGAGCCGGGTTCGGGCCGCCTCGAGCGTGTCGATCAGCCCTGCCTCGTCTGTGTTGTATTTCCGCTCCAGCCGCCGGAGCAGTGACAGGCGCGTTTCGATGCGGTCAAACTCCTCATCGGAAAAGTCCAGCCCGTCGCGGAAGTCACGCAGCGTCTCCGCCGCGTCCTGCAGCGTGAAGACGGCGCTCTTGACCGCTTCCGGCAGACTCACAAGCTCACTCGCGTAGTTCGCGGCACGCTCGACCTCCGACAGGGCTTCTCCCGCCAGCGCGGATGCAGAATCGTCCCGCCCGGCCAGCAGATCATACGCCTGATCGACCGCCTCTGAGAGCTTTTCAAAGTTCCGCAGCAGGTCACTCCGCTCCGTGAGCTCCGCCTCTTCCCCGGCCTTGAGCTCCGCGCGCTCCAGCTCTTCGATCTGGCGGCGGAGACTTTCGGTCAGCAGTTCCTTTTCGTTTTCATAGGTCGAGAGCGCGTCACGCTCCTTGCACAGCGCCTGATAGGCCCGGTACTGCTCGCGATAGCGCGCGAGCTCCGGTTCCAGTTGGCCAAACCGGTCCAGATTGCGCAGGTGCTCCCGCTCGTCGAGCAGGTGCTGACCGTCGTTCTGGCCGTGGATATCGAGCAGCAGCGCACCCAGCGTGCGCAGCTGCGCCGTCGTGACCGGAACACCGCAGACGCGGCAGGACGTCTTGCCCTCTGCCGTAATCTGGCGGCGGATGATGAGTTCATCGTCGCACTCGATCTCGTTTTCTTCGCACCAGGCTTGGCACGGATCGGGATCGAACGTTGCGCAGACGACCGCCTTCTCGGCACCGGTGCGCACTAGTTCGCGCGAGGCACGCGCGCCGAGGATCGCGTGCATGGCATCCACAAGGATGGACTTGCCCGCGCCGGTCTCGCCGGTCAGAATGTTCAGGCCAGGGCCGAGTTCCAGATCGGCCCGCTCGATGACCGCGACGTTTTCAATATGCAGTTCTCGCAGCAAAGCGCTTCACCTCCTGCGGTGTCGTCAAAGCAGCTTTTCGATCTCGTGGAAAAACTCATCGGCGGATGTGTTGTCCTTCATGAGCAGAAACGCCGTGTCGTCGCCCGCCAGCGTGCCGACAAGCGTGTCGATGCGCATGCTGTCGAGCGCGGAGCACGCAGCCGAGGCAAGGCCCGGCAGCGTCTTGATGACGATGATGTTTTGCGCCTCGGCGTAAGATGTTACGCACTCGCGGAAGATTTTTTTCAGCCGCTCGTCGTAGCCGGGAAATTCGTCCGCCGCCGGTGCGGCGTAGCGGTATTTCCCGCTCGGCGAGAGGGTTTTTGTCAAGTGCAGCTCCTTGATATCGCGTGACAGCGTCGCCTGCGTACTCGGAACGCCGTGCTGTGCCAGCACATCCATGAGCTGGTTTTGTGTCTCGATCTCCTGCTCTGCAATGATCTGCAAAATGATGTTTTGTCTGGTGGATTTCACGTCGTCCCTCCTCATAGTCTGTCTGTCAGCTTGCCAAAAGCCGTTTCATAAAAGCTGCGGATGCCGGTATCGGCCAGCAGCGTGTAATTGTCCGATCTGCGGATGCGGATCTGGTCGCCGCGGATGAGTGCGATGCTGTCCCCACCGTCCGCCACAAGAATGGCCGGCCGGTCATGGATCCGCTCCGGCACGATTGTGATCTGCCGCCCGGGCGCAAGCACAAAGGATTTTCCGGCCAGACTGTGCGCGCAGATGGGCGTCATGATGATGTTTTCATTTTCCGGCTCGACGAGCGGGCCGCCGGCCGACATGGAGTAGGCCGTGGAACCGGTCGGCGTGGCGACGATGATACCGTCACCGTTAAAGCGCGTGATGGGTACGCCGTCACCATAAGCGGTCACGCCGATGCAGTCTACGTGCCCGCCGTGAATGACCACGTCGTTGAGCACCGACTGCGTGCAGATTGTCCGCTCATTGCGCACGAGCTCCACATCGAGCATCATGCGCCGGCTGATCGTATATTTCCCGTCCGCGATCTCGAGCAACATGTCCAGCTCATCGTCCTCCAGACCGGCCAGAAATCCCTTGCCGCCGAAGTTCACTCCGATGATCGGGATCGCGTGGTCGCGAAGTGTGACTGCAACATGCAGGATCGTCCCATCGCCGCCCATGACGATGATGAGTGCGGCATCCTGAGCCGCCTGCTCCAGCAGCTGCACCGGGATATTCTCCGGCAGATAGGCTTTTGGCGCAAACACCGGCGAGACGATGACCTGATGGCCGTGCTCCGTGAGCATCCGATAAACCGACAGCGCTTTTTGTAATCCGCTGTCCCGATATGGATTGGCCGCAATGACAATATGTTTCATACGCTGCTCTCTTTTCCGTGGGCCAGCGCACCGTGCGATTGTTCCACAACGGCCGCCGGATCCAGCTCCGGCGCAGGGTGCGTCCCCTTGCGCAGGTAGCCAAGGTACTCAATGTTGCCCTCCGGGCCCTTGATGGGCGAATAGTCCAGCCCCATGACGGTAAAGCCCGCACCGGGCACAAAGTCCAGAAAGCTCTCAAGCACCTCCAGATGCACCTTTGGATCCCGAACGACGCCCTTTTTGCCGACCTCTTCGCGCCCGGCCTCAAACTGCGGCTTGATAAGGCAGACGACTGCAGCGTCGTCTTTCAGCAGTGGACAGACCGCCGGCAGGATAAGTTTCACGGAGATGAACGACAGATCCATGACTGCGAGATCCAGCGGTTCCGGAATCTGATCGCTCGTGATATAGCGCACGTTTGTGCGCTCCTTGGAGATCACGCGCGGATCGTTGCGCAGGCTCCAGGCCAGCTGGCCGTAGCCGACATCGACGGCATAGACCTTTGCCGCGCCGTTTTGCAGCAGCACATCCGTGAAGCCGCCGGTCGAGGCGCCGCAGTCGATGCACGTCAGACCGGTGGGATCGACCGGAAATACCTTGAGCGCCTTTTCCAATTTGAAGCCGCCGCGGCTGACATAGGGCAGCGTGTTGCCGCGCACCTCGATTTTCACATCGGGTGCGACCTGCGCGCCGGGCTTGTCCGCGCGCTGACCGTTGACATAGACCACGCCGCTCATGATGATCGCCTTCGCGCGCTCGCGGCTCTCACTATAACCCTGATCAAAAACAAGCTGATCGAGTCGTACCTTCTTCATGCGCCGTTCCCCCCTCTCTCGTCGGAGCGCATCGCCTGCGCGGCGACAGTGATCGCCCGGGCGTCTAGGCCGTATGCTGCTTTGAGCACATCCGGCGCGCCGTGCGGGATGATGCCGTTGCCAAGATTCAGCAGCCGCGCTGCTTTCAGCGTGATGCCGGCCTGTTCTGCCGCGGAGAGCACCTGCTCACCAACACAGTTGGCCGCGCAGACGTCCTCGACCGCCAGCAGCCGTCCCGTTTTTTGCAGAGACGCAAGTACCGGCGCCCATTCCAGCGGCGCGACCTGCGCGAGCTTGATCACTTCGGCTGAAATGCCTTGCTGTGCAAGCTGCTCTGCCGCCTGCAGCACATCGTTGATGACAATGCCGTAGGTCAGAATCGTCAGATCGCTGCCTTCCCGTAAAACCGCGACGGGCTCCGGATGACAGTCCTGATAAGCGCCCTCACCGCCGCGCGGATAGCGCACGGCGACCGGGCCGTCCAGCTCCAGCACCGCCTTGCGCAGCATCACGCGCAGCTCAGCGAAGCTCGCCGGGCAAAGGATGCGCATATACGGCACGGAGCTCAGATAACTGATGTCAAAGCAGCCGTTGTGCGTATCGCCGTCGTTGCCGACGATGCCGGCGCGGTCAACGCCGAGCACCAGATGCAGCCGCTGCAGCGACGTGTCGTGGATGAGCATGTCGTACGCGCGCTGCAGAAAGCTGGAGTAAATCGCCGCAACAGGTTTGAGCCCCTGCTTGGCCATGCCGCTGGCCATCGTGATCGCATGCCCTTCCGCAATGCCGACATCATAGAGCCGGTCAGGATGGTGCTCGGAAAAGGCTGTCAGGCCCGTGCCGGTCAGCATGGCCGCCGTGATGGCGACGACCGTCGGATCCTCGTCCGCCAGCTGTGAGAGTGTTTCGCCGAATACATGCGAAAAGTCCGGCTTGGATGCCGGCAGCGCGCCGGTCACTGGGTCGAACGAGCTGACGCCATGATATTTTTCCGGCGCCTGCTCCGTATATGGGATGCCCTTGCCCTTTTGCGTCACGACGTGCAGCAGCACCGGCTGGCGCAGATCGCGTGCCCAGCGCAGCATCTTCTCCAGCTGCGGCTCATCGTGCCCGTCCACCGGGCCAATATAGTAAAAGCCCATATCGTCGAACATGTTGTTCGGCAGGACGAGGTCTTTCACGCGCTCCTTCACACGGTGCAGTACTTTATACAGCCCGCGCGCCTTGCCGACGGTGTTGCGGTAAAACTGCTTGAAGTGCAGATAGCTCGGCTTCACGCGCTGCTTGGACAGCAGCGTCGCCATGCCACCGACGTTTTTGTTAATGGACATGCCGTTATCGTTGAGAACAATGACCATCGGCTCGCCGCTCTGCCCGGCGTCCGACAGGCCCTCATATGCCAGGCCGCCGGTCAGTGCGCCGTCGCCGACGAGGGCAATGACGTCATAGTCCGCTCCCGTGAGCGTGCGCGCCCGGGCCATACCCAGCGCGACGGAGATCGACGTGGAGGCGTGGCCGGCCACAAACGCATCGTGCACGCTCTCGTCCGGCTTCGGGAAGCCGGCGATGCCGCCGAACTGCCGCAGCGTGGTAAACGCCTCTCTTCGCCCGGTCAGGATCTTATGCACGTAACTCTGATGACCGACGTCGAACACGAGCCGGTCGTTTTCGGTGTTAAATACACGGTCGATTGCGACCGTGAGCTCCACCGCGCCGAGATTGGACGCCAGATGCCCGCCGGTCTTTGCAAGATTCTCGACCAGGAAAGAACGAAGTTCCGCACACAGTGCCGGAATTTCTTCCACCGGCAGCGCCTTCAGGTCGGCCGGTGAATGGATTCGCTCTAATATACTCAAAACAGAATACCTCACGCATAATAATACATGATATACTATAACAAAAAGTGCCGGACTTTACAAGAGTAAGCCGGCACTTTTCGTATTTTCACCGGAAGTCCGGTGGTTTATGGGGTCAGTTTTTCCGATCCGCCAGTGAGCGGGCGAGCTGCCGCAGGAAAGCGCTGTCCGCAAACACACCGTCCACGGCCGCAGCCGCTTCCTCGGACAGCTCGTGCACATAGGCGCTGCAGCGCTCCAGACCATAGAGCGCCATGAAGGTGTTCTTCCCCTCGCGCGCATCCGAGCCGATGGGCTTGCCGAGCTCTGCCTCCGTGCTGATGACATCGAGCATGTCGTCACGGATCTGGAATGCCAGACCAAGCGCCTTGGCATACTGCGCCGCAGCCGCGTGCTGCTGCGCGTTGCCGCCGCCGCAGGACACACCCATGAGGCAGGCGGCGTGGATCATCGCTGATGTCTTACGGTCATTGATGTCCATCAGTTCCTCCTTCGTGAGGACCTTGCCCTCGCCCTCCATATCGAGCTGCTGACCGCCGCAGATGCCGCTTTCACCGGCGGCTTCCGCAAGCAGACGCGCGCACTCGGCGCGCACTTCCACCGGCAGGTCCGTCGAAAGGATCGTGCGGAACGCTTCTGCCTGCAGGGCGTCGCCTGCAAGCGTCGCCGTGCACTCACCGTAAATCACGTGGTTCGTCGGCTTTCCGCGGCGCAGGTCATCGTTATCCATGCACGGCAGATCGTCATGGATGAGCGAATAAGTATGCACCATCTCGACCGCGCATGCGATCGGAAGTGCAGCCCGTACGTCCCCACCGCACGCGGCGCAGAACGCGAGCACCAGTACCGGGCGCAGACGCTTGCCGCCAGCGGTCAGGCTGTAGTGCATCGCCTCCAGAAGGCGGTGATAGGACATGGCCGTGTCCGCAAAATAAGTATTGAGCGCCGCATCGGCGAGCGCTTTATATTCCTGATACTGTGCCTGATAATCCATGTATCATTCCTCGGTTTCAAACGGGAGCTCGACGGGCGCACCGTCACTCCCTTTCTTGAGCTGCACGACCTTCTGCTCTGCCGTATCCAGCATTTCGTTGCAGGCCGCGAGCAGGTGTGATCCCTCCTCAAACAGCGCCAGCGACGCATCAAGCGGCACATCGCCCTTTTCCAGCTGCTTGACGATCTCGTCCAGCCGCCGCATGGACGCTTCAAAGGTCAGTTTCTGTTTTGCCATGGGCACCCTCCCTGTTGTTCACGGTGCAGTGCAGCGCACCGTCCTGAAGCTGTACGCGGATCGTGTCGCCGGGTTGTGTCTGCGCCGCTGAGCGGAGCACCGCACCGTCGGCATCCGTTGCCACGGCGTAGCCGCGGGCAAGTACTTTCAGCGGACTCATCGCATCCAGCGCCGCTGCGTACTGCGCAAAGTCATGTCTGCGCACAGCGAGCCAGTGTTCCCCTGCCGCCGTCAGGCGGCTGCGGGTGTAGTCCAGCTCCACGCGCCGGAGGTCAAAATAAGCAGCCGGTGACTGCAGCACACGGCGGCCGGCCAGATTCTGCAGTGCGGTCCGGCGCTGCGTCATCTGTTTGCGCATCGCCTGCACCATGCGGATGCCATATCCGCGCAGTGTTTCGCGGATATCCTCCGCATTCGGCACGGCCAGCTCCGCCGCGTTCGACGGCGTTGCGGCTCGCAGATCGGCCACGAAGTCCGAGATCGTCACATCCGGTTCGTGTCCGACGGCAGATATGACCGGGATGTCCGAATCATAGATCGCACGCGCGACCCGCTCGTCATTAAACGCCCACAGGTCCTCGATCGAACCGCCGCCGCGGCCAGTGATGATCAGGTCGCCAACCTGATAGCGATTGGCATACCGGATGGCGCCGGCGATCTCCGCCGGAGCCTCAGTTCCCTGCACGCGAACGGGCAGCAGAAGGACCTTGGCGATGGGATAGCGGCGGCGGAGGATGCGGATCATGTCGTGGACCGCCGCGCCTGCCGGGGAGGTGACGATGGCGATGCGCCGGGGATATGGCGGCAGGGGTTTTTTATGGGTCTCGTCAAACAGGCCCTCCTTCCGCAGCTTTTCCTTCAGCTGCTCAAAGGCCACACTCAGGTCGCCGGCGCCCTCGGGCGTCAGGCTGGTGCAGTACAGCTGGTAGGCACCGTCGCGGGGATAGACGCTGATACGGCCGGAGGCGATGACCTGCATACCGTTTTCCGGGCGGAAGCGCAGGCGCGCGGCGCTGCCCCTGAACATAACACACTTCAGACTGCACTGGCTGTCCTTCAGCGTAAAGTAGTGATGGCCGGAGGGGTATAGTTTGTAGTTGGAGATCTCGCCCCGCAGCAGGACCTCCTGCAATGGCGGCACATTGTCCAACAGGTCCTTGATAAACTGGTTGACCTCGGACACCGTGAAAATATACCGGCTCGACGTGGCGATCACTCCTTTCTGTATGCGACCTGAAAAGGCAGAGCTTTCACGCCCTGCCTTTCGTGTGTGGTTTTCAGTCCTTTTCCTTGACCTCGCCCCGGGCGAAGCTGCCCAGAATACCGTTGATGAATTTGGCGACCTCGGGCGTTTCGTACTTCTTGGCGATCGTCACCGCCTCGCTGATGGCGGCGCCCTGCGGAATGTCCGCCATGTAGAGTATCTCGTACATGGCCACACGCATGATGGCGGAGGCTACCAGGGAAATGCGCTCGAAGCGCCAGCCCCGGGCGTACTTTTCAATGTCGGCGTCCAGCTCGGCGGCGTGCTCCGCCACACCGGAGACCAGGCGGCGGATATACGCCTCCTGCTTGGTGTTGGGCCGGTCGGCGTAGAGGTCATCCTCTGCCGCCAGCTCGGCAAAGCGTTCATCGCTGAGCTGCTGGTCCAGAAACTCCTCCACCGGCAGTTCGGTGAAGCTCAACTGGTACGCCAAGTGTATGGCGATCTCCCGTGCGGTGCTGCGTGTCATAAGCGTTCGTCCTTTTCTCTCTCGTCTGTTGTTCAGTTGAAGCTGATGCCGCCCACGTGGACGTTCACCGCCGCCACCTTGAAGCCGGTCATACCCTCCAGCGCGGTATGCACATTTTTCTGGACCTTTTTGGCCACATCGCTGATGGCGCAGCCGTAGCGCACCGCAACAAAAATGCCCACAACGATCTGCTCGCCGTCCAGTTCAACACGGACGCCCTTGCAGGTCATTTTTTTACCGCCCATCAGGTCGGATACGTTGGCGCTCATCAGAGCGCTGACGCCGTCCACCTCCAAGGCTGTGGTACTGGCAATGGAGGCCAGCACATCCTCTGAGATCTGGATGCTGCCGTCATCCTCCTGGTGGATCATATATTCCTTATTTTCAGCCATGGTCTGTTTGTCTCCTCACAGTTGTCATTGGTACTCAGCTAATTGCATTATAGAATTATACCATTTTTTACGGGGAAATACAACACCTATTTTGCACCGGACGTTCCCGCTTCCATGATCTTGATCTGGCCGGGAGTGTAGGATGTCTCCGCGATGACGATATCCTTGATCTTCGCTACGTCCTCCGCCTCCAGACCGTCGGGCGCCGATACCACCACGCTGATGGAGTCCGCGCCCATAAAGGCCACGCAGTCGGCATAGCCTTTTGCCACCACCAGGTTCTCGATCTGTGTCTCCGCCACGGTGTAGCCCGCCAGCACCTGAAGCGTCTCGGATGCCTCGTTGGCTACCTCCTCTGAGGCGTTCTCCTCGCCCTTGGCCTCCTCCAGCATACTGATGGCGGTATCGCGGGCCTGCTTGCGGCTGAGCCGGGCAGTGGAGAAATAGTCGTCTCCGGCGGTATCCGCAGTATCCGCCTGTGCCTCCGCAGTCTCGCCATTGACCAGCGTGGACTGGCCAAGCACCTTGGAGGTATCCGCCACATCCCCGGCATAGCGCCAGTTCAAATACACCGATGTACCCACCAGCACCACCACGGCCGCCGCTACGGCGCGGCGCTTCCATACCTGCTTCATACTGTCGTTCCTCCCATTTATTGTTACTGTTTCCATTGGACTACCGATATCTTATCGCTGCTGAGTCCTGTCAGCACAGACACCGTCTCCAGCACCCGCAGGCGCACACGGCTGTCGCCTGCCCCCTGACAGACCACCACCGCCCCCTGATAGGTGGGGTACAGCCGCCGGGTGACCACGACCTCCTGCTTGCCGCTGCCGCGGTTCACCGTCAGGACCTGACTGTCCTGCCGCACATCACCGCCGCTGCCCAGAGTGGCGCTGCTATCCTCCGCCAGCGACAACGTTTCACCGCTGTGCAGCGTCAGCATCACCTGCACCCGACCCACGCCATCCATGGCGGACAGCACCTCCGCCATACGGCGCTCCGTCTCCTCCAGAGAGAAGGACATCTCCTCCCCTGCCGTGTCGGCGGCTTCGGTCTCCTGCTTACCGGCGGGCAGCAGCATCAGCACCACGCCGGCCAGAGCCACCAGCACCGCGAAGCGGTATTTATTCAGTATATCTTTCAGCTTTTCCATCATTCGTCTGCCTCACGCCAATACTGGTGCGCGTCGTCGATGGCCAGTTCCGTGCTGAGCCACGCGGACAGCGCCTCGTTCTTGGGAATATCCAGCGTCACGGCGCTGGGCCAGGGCACGCCATCGCGGTCCTCCATCTCTACCCGCGGGGTACATGTGATGCCCAGGTCATCTCCCTTGCTGGCAATATATGCGGCGGTCTTGTCCGCTATGAGCGCGGCGAATTCCGCATCGCCGGATCTGCGATATTCCTCTGTCAGCGCCTGGATCTGCTGCCGATAGTCCTCATAGCGGAGGGCCAGCTCAGTCAGGTCCAGGCCCAGCAGCGGCCGGACGATGACCAGCAGCAGTGCCATGCCGCCCACGGTGTGGGCCACCGCCTTCATACGCCCACGGGGCAGCAGGGCGTAGAGTATCCCAACGATCATGCCCGCCGCGATGACACCGAGAAGCCAGGTACGCAGGGTTTCCGCGATCATGTACTCACCACCGATACAGAAGAGATTATGGAGATCAGCAGGGCCAGCGCACAGCTGCCGGTCATGCCCAGCATCAGGCCGAAGGCGGAGCCCAGCGCGTCGATCAGGTCCGCCAGGGGCTCCTGGGTCACGGTGCCCGCCAGAAACGCCGTCAGCTTATACAGCAGGTACTGCACGGCCATGGTGATAAAGGGCGTCAGGCAGATGGCCAGCACTGCCAGCAGGCCGAATACGCCGATGGCGCCCTTCAGCATCCCGGCACCGGCCAGCACCGTGCCGGCGGCATCGGAGATGATGGAGCCCACCACCGGCACCGCTGTGGCGATGGCGGTGCGCGTCAGCTGGGTAGACAGGGCGTCCGCCGCGGAGGTGGCCGCACCGGTCACCGACAGGAAGCCGGTAAAGACCAGCATCAGGGCCGTCAGTGCCCAGGCGACGCACTTGCGAAGGCCCTGACCGATCTTTTGCAGACTATGGCCGGGAACCACGGCGTCCGCGGCGGCAGCAGCAATGCAGGCGTACAGCAGCGGCAGCAGTACCTGACGGATAAGGCTGATGAGCAGATCGGTGAAGAACACCGTGGCCACCTGCCTGGCACCGGCGGTGATATAGCCGCCGCCGGCGGCCACGGCGGCGGACAGGGTGGGCAGCAGTGCCTTGGAGAACACCTCCAGCTGGGACATGGTCTCCACACCCAGACCCATCATTCGGTGGAAGTCGCCCGCCGCCACAAGGGTGATGGCCAGCGCTCCCGCCACGGAGACATAGCGGGGAACGCAGGGACTGTCCGCCGCCGCAAGGCAGCTCTCCGCCAGACTGCACAGCAGCACCACGCCCAGCAGCAGGGCCGCACCGGAGGCCTGGGTCTCCAGCGCTGTACGGACATAGGCGCAGGCGCTGTGCCACAGATCGCCCAGACCCTGCCACAGTGTCTCGTGGGAGGCGGAGGTGTCCATTTCCGGCAGGATATCCGCCGCCTCCGGCGGGACGGCGTCCTTCACGGAGTCGGGCAGTTCAGCAGCCCAGGCACAGTCCAGACACAGAAGAAGCAGTGTCAGACAGAACAGGACTTTTTTCATAGCAGTGACTCCAACAGGTCCCAGACAGCGCGGAACAGCGGCAGGGACACCACGATGGCCGCCACGGCACCGGCAGTCTCCAGCACGGAGGCGAGGGCGCCCTCGCCGGCATCCCGGCACAGGTCGGAGCCTGTCCGGCAGATCAGGGCGATGCAGACCGTTTTCAGCAGCGGCTGAAACAGCTGCTCCGGCAGCTGACCCCAGGCCGAGGCCTCTTCCCAGAAATCCCGGAGCTGACCCAGCGGCTCCAGCAGCAGGGCGACCGCCACGCCGCAGACAGCCAGGACAAGCAGCAGCGCCAGCTCTCCCCCGCCGCGGCGCAGCAGCACCGCCAGCAGGGCCCCCAGCAGGCACAGCGCCGCCAATCGCAGTACCGTATCCATGCGTCACAGGGAGAACAGGGTCTTTACCAGGTCGAACAGGTCACTGATCTGCTGCACCAGCATCATCAGCACCACGACCAGGCCCGCCAGCGTGGTCATCATGGCCTGCTCCTCCCGGCCGCTTCGCACCAGCAGCAAATTCAGCACCGCCACCAGGATACCGATGGCCGCTATTTTGAAAATCAGGTCAACATCCATTGTCTGTCCCTCACAGAAGTAAAATGATCATCAGTCCTGCACCGCACAGCGTGGCCGTGGTGGTCACGCGGCGGCTGTGCCGATCCGCCTCGCGGCGCTTTTCGTAGAGCTGCTCGGCCTCCGCCCGGGCGCGGGCGATGGTGCTCTCCAGGCGCTGGGCATCGCCACTCCAGGAAATGCGGCAAAGCAGGTCACGGAGTTCTGCGTCTGAAAGCTGGTGAAAGGTATTCTCCCAAGCAAGCTGTAAAGTCATATCGCTTTGAACTTTGTCCCGTATCTGACAGAACCAGACACCGCAGTGCTTCCGGGTCTGCAGCATCTCCAACAGCGGCAGGACCGGCGTGCGCTGCCAGCGGATGGCACTCTCCATCTCCCCCAGGGCGGCGGCAAAGGACCACAGCAGGTCGCGGCACCGGCGCTGGCGTGCGTAATAGCGCCGCAGGGCCAGAATGGCGGCGCTCAGTACCAGTACCGCACCGGCCGCCGCGGTCACAGGGCCTCCGTGCGGTACTGCCGCCGACCCTCTGCCGTGCTGATGGTGATAAGACGACGGAAGACGCCGGCCTCCGCCAGCTGGCGGAACAGCGGCTTGCGGCGCAGCTCTTCTCCGTCCTCGGCGTGGATCGTGGCCAGCAGCTTAACGCCGCAGTTAGCCGCCGCTGTCATTGCCAGAATATCCGCCGCCTCGGTGATCTCGTCCACGGCGATGACCTGGGGATTGGCGCTCCGCAGCAGCATGGGGATGCCCAGTGCCTTGGGACAGCCGTCCAGCACGTCGGTATGACAGCCTACGTCCAACTGCGGTACACCGCGGTACATCCCGGCCAACTCACCGCGCTCGTCCACCACGCCTACCCGCAGAGGACAGCGATCCTCTGTGCCGTTGGACAGTGTGGCGATCATGTCGCGCAGAAGCGTGGTCTTGCCGCCACCGGGTGGCGCTGCGATCAGCGTACTGTCAAAGCCGCCTGCTGACCATTCCGGGACCTCCTGCCACAACCCACGGACCTGGCGGCTGATCCGTACCACGGCGGAGGAGATATCCCGCAGGGCTGTGCCGCCGTCCCCCCTGACCGCTACGGTGCCGCACAGGCCGATACGGAAGCCGCCCTGGCCGATAAGATAGCCCTTGCCCATCGTCTCCGCCGCCGCGTAGCGGGAATAGCCCGTTACCGCGTCGCACAGCTGTTCCAAGTCCGCCTGAGTAACACTTTGGCGCGGCAGTTCATCGCTGACAAGTAGTTCCCCTTCACATGTTAGTAGTGTCATCGGTCGTCCTGCCCGCAGGCGGAACTCCTCCGCCTGGGCCTTGCGGTGCTCCGGCACACGCCGGGCAGCCTGCTGCCAGCGGCTGGGCAGCAATGCAGCCGCCTGCTCATAGCGTCCGACCGCCTCTCCGATCTCCATGATGACGCCCTCCTTTGTTGGTCTTGACCCCAACGTATGAAAGCTCGTCCCGGAATATGCACAAAAGCCCGCCGGGCAAGGCGGGCTTCTGCTGAAAAGCGCCCCCTGCCTGCGGCAGAGGGCGCTTGATAGACGCTTTTGTTATATCTTATGTTATGCCTGCTGCGGCTGCTCCGTCTTTTTGGCACGGAAGAAGTGAATGACCAGAAATACCAGGAACGCAATACTGATATAGCCAAAGATGGGATAGACAGTGCCGATGATCTCGGCAAACCCCAGCAGGCTCGCCGCCCAGGCCAGCACGGAAACTGCCAGCAGCACCGGGTTTTTGTGGGTACGGACAAAGGCGGACTTCTGCTCCACATAGGCACTCATGCCCACCAGACTGGCCAGAGCGTTGCAGAACATGGCCACCAACAGCATAATGCCGTAGATCGTACCCAGCGTACCGTTGAGCCGGGAGGCCAACGCCACCATGGGCAGCTCCGCCTGCACCGCCTCGGGATAGGTACCCAGACTGGTGAGGATACTGCCCGCCACCGCCAACAGCATAACGCCGGAGAGAGCAATACCCACATAGACGTGCTTTTTCTCCCGCACATACTGCCCCACCGGGGACATGATGCCGATACCGCCCAGAATGTTATAGGCCACGAAGGTCAGCGTGGCGATAAACCAGTTGGGCATCAGAGGATTGGTATTGGTATATTGCAGCTGCAAGATGCCCTCCGTGCCAAAGGTGCACCAGGCGCCTACGGCAAAACCAACCGTGGCCAGCACCAAAATGGGGATCATGGCAGAGAAGGCATTGACCATACCGCTGACGCCAAGAAGCGCCACCAGGAACACCGCCAGCATGAACACGGCGCTGCCCAGCCAAGTGGGCACACGAAACAGCTGGGTCAGCATGGCGCCCACACCGGCGGACATACTCACCACCACAAAGAAGAGGAACAGCGCCCCAATGACACCGGTGGCGGCACGGAGCCACTTAACGTCCCACGGTACCAGCAGCTTGTCCATTTCGGCGCATTTCGTCATCTGCGTCAGCCGGACGAACAGAATGCCGATGACCGTAAACAGCAGCGCCGCCAGGACAAAGCCCACATAGCCCCAGTTGCCGAAGGCGCCAAAGAACTGCCACAGCTCCTGGCCGGAAATAAACCCCGCGCCCAAAAAACAGCCGACGTAGGTAAACGCCAGCGAAAAGGTCTTGATCTGCTTCATACCACACCTCATGTCGAATTTGCTCTACCAATATAGCTTATTTCCCCCGCCGCGTCAACCCCCGCCGACCCTGCGGGAAAATTGGATAGGCTATGAAAAAATTTTTCACTGAATGCTTCGGCTTTTCGTTGACGATGGGCGCAATATGTTGTATACTATTACCGGAAATTGTGCCCGTTTTGGCAGAGATATTGCTTTAAAAGGCAAAAGAAATCGTACAGGAGGAGCGTATATGATAAACACGATCGACGGTATTATCGCGGCGGCCAAAGGCGGAAAGACCGGCGTTATCGCCGTGGCGGCGGCCCACGACCAGCCTGTTATCGAGGCTGTGGTCGAGGCCCGCAGGGAGGGTATTGCCACGCCCATTCTTGTGGGACATGAGGAAGAGATCAAGGCGATGCTGACCGGCCTGGGTGAAGCCCCTGCCGACTACGAGATCATCGCCGGCGATACCGACCAGGACTGCGCGGCCAAGGCCGTGGCCCTGTGTGCCGAGGGAAAAGCCAACTTCCTGATGAAGGGCATCCTGGGCACTGCCGATCTGATGCGTGCGGTGTTTAACAAGGAGCACGGCCTGCGTACTGATCATCTTACCACCCACTGTATGCTGTATGAGATCCCCGCCCTGGGCCGTATGCTGGTGCTGACCGACGGCGGCGTCAACACCTTCCCCGATCTGGAGAAGAAGGCAGATATTCTGGAGAACGCAGCCATGGTCCTGCAGGCGCTGGGCTATGAGCACATCAACGCCTCCTGCGTGTGCGGCGCAGAGCAGGTAAATCCCAAGGTACAGTCCACCGTGGATGCCGACGCGCTGGCCCACATGACTGACCGCTGGGCCAAGTACAATATGGACGTGTGCGGCCCCGTAGCGCTAGATCTGGCCGTCAGCGAAGAGGCATGCCATCACAAGCACTATATCGCCCCCGGTGCCGGCAAGGCGGATATCCTGCTGGTCCCCAACTATGAGGTAGGCAACGGCATCGGCAAAGCCGCCAATCTGTTCGGCAACGCCAAGAACGCCGGTATCATTCTGGGCGCCAAGGTGCCCATCGTGTTGGTCAGCCGCGCTGACAGCGCGTATTCCAAGCTTGCCTCCATCGCACTGGGCAGTGTGTTGTCCAGTCGGATGAAGCTTGCGTAAAGTCGTATTGCACAAGAATTTGTTTCGTCTGACTACATTTTTTACAAAATTATCTCGTCAGATTGACAATTGCTTGACAATTTGCACGGTGAAGCCTATCATGGAGATGGTTCATCTGCCGCGCCGCGGCATGGACATAGTACAATAACGTAAAAGAGGAGATTATGTTATGGTCAATCAGGAATACTACAATCTGGGTACGGCGCCCTCTGTGATCCGCCAGCTGTTCGCCTACGGTCTGGAGCAGGCCGCCAAGGTCGGCGCGGACAAGGTGTATGACTATTCTCTGGGCAATCCCAGCATTCCCGCCCCCAAGAAGGTCAACGAGTCCATCAAGAAGATCGTGGACGAGATGGATTCCATCAAGCTGCACGGCTATTCCATGGCTGCCGGCTTCGATACCGCCCGTGCCGCCGTGGCCAAGGATCTGGCCGAGCGCTTCGGCCTGGATGTGAAAGCCAGCGAGCTGTTCTTTACCTGCGGCGCTGCCCCTGCGCTGATCTCCATCATCAAGGCCCTGATCGTGGATGCTGACAGCGAGATCATGGCAGTGGCACCCTTCTTCCCCGAGTATCGCCCCTTTGTCAACGCCAACGGCGGCAAGCTGGTGGTGGTCCCCGCCGACACCAAGGCATTCCAGATCCATCTGGACGAGGTGGAAAAGCGCATCACGAAGAACACCCAGGGTATTATCATCAACTCCCCCAATAATCCCTCCGGCGTTGTGTATACCGAGGAGACCCTGAAGGGTCTGGCTGCCCTGCTGGAGCGCAAGAGCAAGGAATACGGCCATCCCATCTACATCATTGCCGATGAGCCCTACCGTGAGCTGGTCTACGGCGGCGTGAAGGTCCCCTTCATCCCCTGCCTGTACAAGAACACCATCGTATGCTACTCCTATTCCAAGTCCCTGTCTCTGCCCGGCGAGCGTATCGGCTATGTGTACGTCCCCGGCTTCGCCGAGGATGCCGACGCGGTGTACGCCGCTATCTCCGGTGCCGCCCGTATCATGGGCCACGTCTGCCCGCCCACGCTGATGCAGAAGGTCATCGAGTACTGCGCCGAGGAGCGCCCCGATCTGGTGGCTTACGACGAGAACCGCAACCTGCTGTACAGCAGCCTGCGTGAGATGGGCTATGAGTGCGCCAAGCCCGACGGCGCGTTCTACCTGTTCGTCAAGGCCCCCAACGGCGATGCCAACGCTTTCTCCGAGAAGGCCAAGCTGGAGCACAACCTGCTGGTAGTGCCCGCGGACGGTTTCGGCTGCCCCGGCTATTTCCGCCTGAGCTACTGCGTGGCCAATGACATGATCCAGCGCAGCCTGCCCGCCTTCAAGGCCATGATCGAAAGCTATAAATAAGCTGATCAATTCCTACCATCATCAGAAGCGTCCGCAGTATGAGCTGCGGACGCTTTTTGTAATATAGTTCACAAACATACGATGGATATCCTGTAAATTTTTGCGGTTATTCCTCTTGCATTTTGCGGAGGGTTCGCCTATAATGGCAACATATTTTTTATAAGAGAGGTGTTTCACGCATGAGCAAAGTGACGATCCCTGCTGGGTACAAGACGCCGCTGTCCACCTATGAGATGCAGCGCGCAATCGAGTTCATCAAGAGCAATTTCCAAGTGAATCTGGGGCAGGCGCTCAATCTGCGGCGCGTTTCGGCTCCCCTGTTCGTGGAGGAGAATTCGGGTCTGAACGATAACCTCAATGGCGTGGAGCGCCCTGTGTCCTTCGATATCCCTGATGTGGGCGCACAGGGCCAGGTGGTGCATTCCCTGGCCAAGTGGAAGCGTCTGGCGCTGAAGCGCTACGACTTCAAGCCCGGCAAGGGCCTGTTCACCGATATGAACGCTATCCGCCGCGATGAGGAAGTGGACAACCTCCACTCTGTGTATGTGGACCAGTGGGACTGGGAGAAGGTCATCGAGCGCCGCGACCGCAACGTGGCCTATCTGGAGCAGACCGTGCGCGCCATCGTGGGCGCTGTGGTGGAGACCAACGACGCCCTGCAGATCGCCTTCCCCAGCCTGCACACCAAGCTGGACCGCGAGGTGTTCTTCGTCACCACCCAGGAGTTGGAGGACCGCTGGCCCGACTATACGCCTAAGCAGCGTGAGGATGCGATCTGCAAGGAGCACCACACCGTGTTCCTGATGCAGATCGGCGATGACCTGAAGCGCAGCGGCAAGCCTCACGACGGCCGCGCCCCCGACTACGACGACTGGTCCCTGAACGGCGACATTCTGATGTACAACCCCGTGCTGGATCGCGCCTTTGAGATCTCCTCCATGGGCATCCGTGTGGATGAGGCCGCTATGGACTACCAGCTGCACAAGCGCGGCTGCGATG